>SDBV01012559.1_pt1 | contig 10843 bp, 12 predicted proteins | sample 2277081 | NCBI WGS metagenome assembly SDBV01 (sample SAMN10402039, study PRJNA504765) | marine sediment metagenome | isolation source: marine sediment core GS10_PC15, 223 cmbsf | place: Arctic Ocean: Southern Knipovich Ridge | collected 2010
GCCCAGCGTAACGGCCACTGTCCCGGTGTCGAAAACGGCCACCGTGTCGATGGTGCCAGTCCCGAAATCGAAGGTCCACGACTTCCCGGATCGGATAAGTTCCTGGACGTAGTTGATGGTCCCTATGAACCCCCGCACAGGGAGTTCGGGGGGGAGGGCGTTCTGTACGTATTCAAGGGCGTCAACGCCTGTCATTACCTAGTCCCGTCATCGGCAACCGGGGCCACATGCGACTGGGCCACTTCGCCGGACGCCTGTTCCGCGTTGCCTTCAATTATCTGTAGTTGGTCTGAGTCCTCGAATCGCGCGAACTCTGACTCGGCCAGCGCCACTATCACGTAGTGATGGTTCTCTGGGATATGGGCATAGGAGGCCGTGCTGCCGGAGTTGTCGATGTCTGGTACCCGGTGAAGATACCGCACCGTGCCCGTGGTGTTGGTCGAGGGATCGGGGTAAACGTGAATCTGGATTAGGGAGTCGGGATCGGTTCCTTGCTGGACAAAGCGCCCTGGCGCCGTCGCGGTGTCAGACTCAGCGCGGAATAACTCATCGTAGGCCATCCGCTCGGTCTCTTCCAGCTTTGTGCCGTCGGCCTGCTCAAGTCCAACGATGTGGCTCACGATCGCGGGCATCGAATAGACCCGCTGACTGGTGGTCCACAACTGGTCCTCGCTTGATTCAAGAAAGCTCCACTTATTCTGCTCGACAAAGCGGTTCTTGGCCTGGTTTAACAGGCGAAAGATTGTTGTCACTGTACCGCTGGGAGCGCTGGCAGCCGTGATGCCCAGCTTGTCAAACAGGGCGTCCGCCATCTCGCTAACTGTCATAGTTGTCCTCTACTTTTGTTTAACTGACCCCTTCGGGCGCCCTACTGGACGCTTCGCAGGTTCCGCAGGTACAATCTCGCTCACTGAGAGGGCATTGTCCTCCTCCGAATCCAACCCCGACGTAGAAGGCGTCTGCGGTTGCCCCGAGGTGATACCCCGGATACTCTTGAGTCTCTCCAGTTCCTGTTCGTGGGCCGCTATCGAGGCGTCTATGACCATCGGATCTCCGTGCTCCTTCGCGTCCAGGGAGCTCACTATTCCCCGGCTCTTGGCATACTGCTCCTCGTAAGGGTGTATATAATTTGCTCGCTTGAACCACTGACGGAGTTCTTTCTCGTCCCACGTCGCCATTTCGGCCAACCGTGCCCGCTGGACCTGCTCGGTCTTGGCGACACGAAGCTCTATGCACTCCCGTTGCGCCTTGTAATACTTGGCTTTCCGTGTCTCTAGTTCCTGCTTCTCGAACTCCGCCTTCGATGTTGCAATCGACGCTGTGTTGTCCGCTAAGGCTTTGGTTAAGGCGTCCACAAGTTCGTGCGCCGGTGACTGGGTCTCCTGGCCTTTGGTAGTACTTTCCATTTGGTAACACTCCGTGCTCTCTCCACCGCTCGGGTGGGGTTCTCAGGTCTTCCCAGTAGAACAGGTCGATCTGGTTTCGCGGGTCGTGCTTGGTGCATAGCTGTACCCGGGTCTTTTGGAAATGCTCTTTGATTGTCTCTCCGATGGATTCGCACCAACCCTCCATCGACTCGCTACACAGGTGGTGAACGTACACCCCCCGATTAACGCCTATCGGCCTGGCCTTCCCCTCTTTCTTCCACGCTCTCTCCCTGATACGGATAGAGATGTCGCAGTCCTCGTCCCCATTCATAAAGTCCTCATCCCACCCCCCAATATCCTCGAACACCGAGCGGCGAACAAGGAAGCAAAAGCCAGAGAGCTTCTTTGAGGGGTGGAGGGAGGGCCAGTCGTCGTTCCACCTCACACACTGTATTCCCATCACTTCCGTACTCACCGGCCCAATCGCGTCCCAGCCCATGCGCTTGGCTGTGAGTAGTAATATGCCCAGCCAATAAGGATTCTCGGCGAAGGCGTCGTTGTTCATAAAGAGTATCCAGGGGGCCGTGCCTTGGCGGGCGAGGAAGTTGTTGCCGCCCGCGAAGCCGAGGTTAATCTCTGAGTGGAACCCCTTGTACCTAGTCCCCTTGTAGCGCGCCCACGGAACCCATCGCTTCGTGTTGGCCTTGAACCAGCCCATTACGCGGCGGGTCTGGTCGCCCTCATCGTTGCTCCCGTTGTCGAGGAACCAGAGTTTGTAGTCCACCCCCGACGTGTGCTCCACGAAGTAAGGGAGAAAGACACGGGTTAGGTCAGAGCGGTTGTGGCCGAGGACGCAGACATCGATTTGGAGATTAGACGACAATGTTGGCGTCCCAATCCTTGAGGTCTATAAACACCTCCCGGGGCTCTACTTTAGCTGCCTTTACTTTCCCGTTCACTGGCTCCAAATCCACCTCTCCCTGAACGAATTGTAACCTCGCCATGTCGCCGCCATACTCGATGGCCTTACCGCACGAGTCGTAGGTCTCCTCGGAGATGAGCGGGCGGTCCTTAGAGATGTGCCCCAACTTCACCCTGCTGTCGCACCAAATCTTGTAGCCAGCCTCGCGTGCGTTGATACAGAAGCCTATGTCTTCGTTGGGGATGCCGTCGTAGAGGAAGTGTTGATACCCCTCGATAATATCACCGTTCTTGTCACGGCGCATTCCGTCAAGCATACGTTTCCGTATAATCACCATCCCCATGCCTGTGGCGAAGCACTCAAATCGCTGGTCCCGGGGGTAGTCAGTAACAACGTGCCACCATGTATTAGAGTTCTCCTCGGTTCGGTCTTTGTCATAGCGGCCAAATACACAAGGCTTTGTTGGGATACTATTAGAGAACCCGAGCGCTGAGATGTAGTCCAGGTCGTTGTCGAATAACTCTCTCTCTAACATTAAGAACTGGTCTGGCGAGAACGTCATGTCGTCGTCGATGAACACCACGTACTCGCACTTGGGATCGCTTAAGGCAGTCAGCACACACATCTGACGTGCGGTCGAAACAATCGTACACATATGGTTTGAGAAGCTGAACTCTCGGCGGAGGACACCTAGCTTGTGCCAAAGCTGAAACATACTCAGGTAGGCTTGGCTTTCCATCGTCCCCCGGTAGTTCGGCATACAGAGGTGCATCATGCCGTGGTTTTGGTATTCTAGCTCGTACACCTTGACTTTATGTTCCAGCTCTTCGATGCGAAGACGGGACTCAACTAGCTCCAGCACTATCTTCTTATCTTGCTTCATTGCCCACTTCCCCCCTTGGCGGCGCTTGGTTTTGGTCGTAGTATTCTATCTCTGGATGCGCGGCTATCCACAGGACCCTCGCTAACGAAAATGGGTTTAGCCACCATCCGGGGCTATTCATCTGCCCTATCTCCCATAGGAACCAGCGGAACAGGGTGGGGCGCTCCCACAGCCGTATCCGCCACGCATCCGTGATAATCTTGGACCCACAATTAAGACACCGAACACCAAACGCCTCCAGCGCAGCGGGTGTAACCCACCTTATCCTTAGACATGACTGGCACCGGGCAAAGTCCATGCCGCACTCGCCCGCGCTCGGTAAGTTCTCAAGGTCTATTGGTTTCTTCACGCTTCCTCCCATTCCGGGGGGCCGGGGGCATTCGCCCCCGACCCCATTTTCGCTACAGAGCGTTGATGTACACGTTCTCTAGGGTTGTGTCAGCCGTAGAGTGGTCAATTAGCGCCGTGAACACTATCGGTTGTCCAGTTGCGGTTGAACCGGCGAACATACCGGAAGACCCGTAATGGACATACGACTCGGTGGAGATGAGAGCGAGGTTCGCCCCCTGAACCAACGTGGTCGTAATGCCGTAAACGCGGGCACTCACGATACCTTTCGCCACGACCTTAGCGCAGTACTCAGAGGTGCCAATGGTGTCCTCTGCGATACCGGCCAACATTCCAAAGTTACTTGCGTTGGCTGCGATAACGGGTAGTACAACGCTTACGCCGTCACTGGCGGTGATTGAATAGCACAGGGGAGTCCCCGGTACTACTTCTGCACCAACAAGGTTAAATACACTCACAAGGGCCTTCTCGCCCTCGTTATGGCCGACTGCGCTAGAGCGGCCCTTAATTGTTGCGATATTCATTTGGGACCTCCTCTAACTGGCCGCGAATGCTTTGACGCCTTCATGGAGCCCAAGCTTCTGCGGGTTAGTGCTGACCAGTTCGCCACGCCAGATGATGCGCTTGCTGAATGCATCTTGACTCTCGGCGTTAATGCGATCTGTAATCTTGAAGTTCGCGGATTTGACATACATGAGTTTCAGGAACTCCGAATTGATGAAGTAAGCCTGAGCGTCTGTGCCAGCATCTGCCGGCATGTCCTCGTCATGTATCAGTGTCGCACCACGGAACTCCAGAGACGTATAGCCAGCGTCTGCGGACATAGTGTTTGTGAATCGTTGACCGCGACGGTCTACACCTTGGGAATAGAGACGCCAGTACGTTTCCGTACCGAGGATCAGATCGGGGAACTGTTTGCCCTTTGGCCCGACTTTCTGACGACCGCACAGAATGTACAGTTCGTCCATGTCGCTCCTCATCACAAACGTTTCCGCTGTGGTGAGGAAGGCCGCTGAGTTCGAGTCCTTCTTTTGGTTCCGCCAGAACGTATTGCCCGCTCCGGCCCGATCTATCCCAAAAAGCGTACCAGTGGTCGGCGTGGTCGAAATGATCGCCGCCAACCCAGTGATCTGCTTTGAACTGTTCCCGGTGCCATCCAGATAAAAGTGATCATTCATCTGTTGCTGCATCGAGTTCAGCGCGTTCTTTTCCTTCTGCATTACGAGCGAAAACACCCGCTTTGCATTGTTCAAGTCCACTTCCTCGCCGTTCAGGGCGATGGGTTTGTAGTAGGACTTCCATGTAGCTGTTGCGGTCTGCACACTATCTTGGGCGTATACTGCGAGAGTATCATAGCCCGAGAAGGATGGTTCCTCAGAATCCAATTTGAATTCCAGGTTCCACTCTAACAGCGAGCCTCCACCCTTACTCACATAACTCCCTTTGCTCCGAAGATGCTGGAACAGGGGAATCATGGCTGAGATAGCGTCGATGTAACCTTGCTGGCGATCTTGCAACGTGGCCGCTAGGCCAGTCGTGTCAAGAGCCATCTGTTACCTTTCTAGTCGCTTTCGAGTGATTCGCGTGCCATGTCTACTTTGGCTTCTAGCGTCATGTGACGCGCGGCAGTCGTCATAAAGTCCTCACCCTGCTCATACTTATCAGCAGGGGGCTTTCCGAAGATGCCTTCCATTTGTAGACCAGCGCCGCGCTCGTCGGCGAACTCTTCACGCGCTTTCACGCGCTCTTGTTCGGCGATGTGACCACGAACAACATCGGGGGCAGCACTGATTAGCGCTGACTCAAGAGTTATGGCCTGTCCGGCGTTGTACTCTCGCGTTACGGAATCCAGGATTCCCTGCGCGTTGGCGTCAATTGCCTGCTGGCCGTATTTACTCACGAGTTCGGTGTGCTCAATTTTGTACTGTCTCGACAGTTGGTCGTTTTTCATAGCCGAGTTTTCAGCCGCCAAGGCAGCGATACTTTTATCGCGCTCGGCAATGCTGGATTCGAGTGTGGAGAACTTCTCGTCGAACTGGCGTCCTACCTGATTGAATAGTTCCTGTCCGGCTGGGTTCTCCGCTAGTGCGGGGTTAGTCACTGCGAGTTGCTCTCCCAAACCCCTAGTGGGAGAGTTCGCTGCCGTCTGACCTGCGGCGAGGTTTGCTTGCTGTTGCTTCTGGAGTTCCATGAACTGGGACTCCTTGACCTCAAACCGTCTCTGGTCTTCGGCAAGCGTTTGCATTTTCTGGGTAAACCCCTTGTCCATGTCCTTCTGGCGCTGGTCGAGTTCCTCTGTCCTGGCCTGGAACACTGGGTCCGGTGCGGGTTGCCCAGGGTCCGGCGCTGTAACCACAGTGGGCTCGGGCGGCGGGTCGGTTGCATGTTGAGCACTTCGCTCTATTTGGTCCATCGTTTACCTCTTTCTTTTGCCTTGCTCCTTGGTTAATCCCACCTGACCGACGGGGTTGAGGCGCCGTGTCTGGAGTGCCGGTGTCGGGTTATGCGCGAACGCGGCCTCGACCGGCTTTGTCCCAGGATGTCTGGAGTGGCTATAGTTTGCCTACGGCGGACTGCCGCGGGCGTCTGTCAACCGGAGTCAATCCCCGGATTGCACACTAACTGCTGTTTTCTTCTGGTACTGCTCCTCAAAATTACCCAGGTTCTTCATCGCTTCCTTCCACCTCCCCGTCCTCTTTTTCTTAATCTCTGACCTACTCCCTGTCATCTCGGTACTGAGGAGCCGGGTAACGCCGTGGCGTCGGCACAACTCGTCTTCCTGCCTCGGGGACGTTACCTCTACCTCGCTCCCCGTAATGTCGGGGGTTACGTAAGAGTGGAAGATAGAGAGTTGGGGGGCCTGGTAGGTGCGGTAGGAGTGTTTGCCACACAACGAGCACCTCTTCCATGTCGGTCGGTGCTCGTTCATATGCGAGACAAGGTAGTCCACGCCGTTGCACTCGTCGTTAGAGCATGAGTAGGTGTACATTGGCATTATCCAACCACTCCTGTACCCGAGTTCTCACTGAATTGCCGTGCGTCCTGGAAGGCGTCGGTCGCTGTCGGTATCTGGTCTAGCCCGTTTACGTTCGCGGGCTGGTTGGGCGTTGCGCCAGGGCCGAGTAGCTGCTGCTGGCCCTGGACCCCTGACAGTTGCATCTGTTGCGGCGTGATGGGAAAGATAATTCGGTCTGGGTTCTTCACTACGTCCGACTCAACGAGCATTCGGCTAATCAGTTCGGCAAAGTCGATGGCCTTACCCTGTTGCACCAAGAGGGGCTGCATTGGGATTAACTGCTGGAGCAGGTCTAGGTTCTGGCGGAACCGAGCGGCACGGTCAATACGCTCTGTGGAGCCTGGCTCAATATCAATATCATAATCGCCGTTGATGGTGTCTTTACTAACCGGTTCGTCCCAAATCAGCCCGTCCGGGCCCACCACTGGAACAACACGGTCTGCGCTCCAGAACTGTCGCAGCAGCCCCATCATCTTCCTGACCGACCCCCGGAGCATCTTATCGACTTCGTGCCGCATGTCCCCGAGGCGCAGACTAGACTGTGTTGCGATAATGTTGGCCTCTGTGGCCGTCTGTACTCCCTCTCCCCCCCCCCGGGCATTCTCCGACACCCCTGAGACTTCGTCGAAGTCGGCCTTAAACTTGTCCATGGCCTTATACACGTCGCCCGAGACCGGCATTGTGGGCAGGATATGGAGAATGTCGGCGATGGTTTCCTGGAACCCTAACTGCATCCCGATAAACTCGCCCGAGCGCGTCTCGGCCAGGCGCTTAATGTCTTCCTCGCTTACCCTCCCCTTGGCGTAGGCCCCCCTGGTCTTCGACCACCGCATAATATGGTCGAACATATCGGTCTTGAGTTTCGCATCCGCCAGAATTTGGGGGGTAAATGTATCCATATAGGGAATAGCCCAGAAATCATCGTCATTCGGGAAGAACTGGATGATCTCGTAGGGGCCGTCGGCACCCTGATAGGGGTAGGGCTTGACCACCAGCGCACGGCGGACGTTGGGGGATAGCACGATAATCTGTTGTGTGGACTTGTCCCAAATCTCGTAGAAGGTGTTGAGGGCTGAGTCAAGCCCGATAATGTCGTGTTGCCGGCGTCTACGCCAGTCCTCGGAGTCAATGTTCTCGGAATACCACTCCGAACGGCCAGTGGGTTCCAGGTCTTTCCTGGCCTGGTCGTCCCAGCGCTTGTCGTTCTTGGCGTCAATCCACCGCCTGTGGAACCGATGCGCTACCCAGCTCGCTTCCTCATATGTGAAGTAATCGGGGTCAACGAGGAAGTCCCAGGGCGGGATAGAGCGGACGTGAGGGTGGCCGAATCTGGAGCGGAGATTATGTTCCGTCCACGCCCCCTGTGGCAGGACCAGGGCGTCGTCCGCTGGCGTGGCACCCTGTGGTCCGTGTATGTCGCCTTTGTCTTTCTGCCGATCTCCCCACGCGGGTTCCTCCCCGAACTGGGTGTTCCACGAATACTTGAGAATGCCCGTGCCGTACTTGAGGGCGCTAAATAGTGCCGCCCTCTCGGCCTGGTCAGCGTCAATTAGCTTACGCTCGAAGCGGGCCACCTGCTCAGAGATACGGGCCTGCACCATCCCTTGAGCCGTGAGCCCTGTAAAGTTCATCGAAGGGTCCTGGAAGTAGAGGGCGCTACCTACCTGACGGACGGCTACGAAGTGCCACGGGGCGGTGACGCGGTCCCGGTCGTGCTCATTCTCGAAGTAGTTGCCCCGGTACCATTCTCGGAGAAGCCGCCATTTCCGCTCGTGGTGCATGCTGGCCCGGTAAGCCATCTCTAGCTTACTCACCCATACATCGTATTGGTCCTCAGATAATTGAAGGTCTGCCGGAACGTTAGCCACGGACAGGCTCCCTTAGCCGCTTCGAGCAAAACTTGAGGTAACAGTCAATAGCACGCTCAAAGTCGTCGCTGGCCTTGGTGATGGTCTCCCCCTCAAACGAGATTAGGTCGGGTTCAGCACCACCCACAGAACCATGGTAAATCTCATAATCGTTGTCCCACACTGGTGTCGCCTTGTAGCCCCTGTAGCTGAATTCTGTCTCCACTAAAAAATAACTCCCCCTGTGTCCATAATTCGGTCGTTTCCAATAATATGGTCTCTGCGCTCAAGCCCGGCCAGCACGTCGTCAAAAGTCACCCCATGTTTCTTGGCGGGTGGCGGTGGCTCCAGTTCGGCCATAATCTTCTTTTCGTCCACAAGGAAAGCGTCCCAGTCGGGGGGGAACGCGATGGACGGTATCTTCGCGGCTGCGTCGATCACGTCCTTGGCCGTCATCATCGGAAACCTAGTAAGCTCCTCAACCATGCGCTCCGAGTTACGGCATCCACGGACGATGTGAAACTTACCGGCCTCGATAAGGGGTTGCAGGCCCATGATGCGTGTTTCTTTGGTGCGCTGGTTCTCGGCGCCGGTAGTGAACTTGATCGGCATGTACACCCGCTTTTCAGCGCACGCCCTCTGAAAGTCAGGCATAAACGCCTTCTCGTAAGGACCCTTCTCAAACCCAACCCACAGGGGCCGTATGTCCTGTGGTACCATCTGTGAACTGATGAGGTGGTCGCGTATCTGGGAAGGCTCGCAGTTCTGCCAGAAGATGTTGGTGATATAGATGTCGCAGCGCGGACCCACAGCACCGGTAACGATAGCGGTGTAGGAATCCCGGGAATGGAGTTCGGAAGAGAGGTCGCAAGCTTGGAAGTAAGAGAGGTCGGGGCGGGGTATCATATCAAACTCCTGCCTCGATATGAAGTGGATGTCCTCCTTCTTGAACACCGCCTTAGCCGGGTCAAAGGGCTCCATGTCGTACTGGTTGGCGTAGACCGTGCTGCCCTGCATCCGGTAGGTGACCAGGAGAGACTTGCGGTTTTTGGTTTTATCGCCGTCTGGGCTACGGTGGTCGCGCGAGTCGAGCGTGAACCGGGACGGGTAAATGAGATGCTCGAAGTCGTCCTCGCGCTTCCATACCCGCTTCTTACCCAAGTATTCGTGAATTACCCCCGGCGTCTTGGTAGCTCGTTGCACCTGGCATTCGTAGATTTCTTGAAGGTCGGGTGTTCCAAGAATGGTCCCGTACTCATCATCGAAGTGGTATCTAGTCCCAAGAACAAGCTCCAAGGCGCCGGGGTCGAGTAAGCTCTCGCAGAGTTGGTGAAACTCGCGGGTCTTCTCAATCTGTTCGTCGGTTGCGACGTTCTGGTCAGTGACGAGGTCGTCAGCCACCAGAAGGTCGTAATGCCGCCCCGTTACTTTCGAGGTGAGGGAGGTACACTCAACCGTGTTCTCGGTCAGCCGGCTTTCCCGATTAACCAGCATCTGATTCTGGTTCCACCTCGTTTTCTTGCCACCGTCGCCGCCGGCTAAGGCGGGCTTAATCTCTGGGAATATGGCCTTGAAGTGGGGGTCGTTGAGGATATAAGTCTGGATCGTCCCCATGAACTTGGTGGCGTCCGCGTGCTTATGGGAGGCAAGGAGGACGCGGATGTTCGTGTCTTTGCATATCTGCCACAGAACAAATCCCACAGTGAGGATGTTCGATTTAACGTGACCGCGTGGGAGGAGGAGTAAGCGTTTGGGCTTGTCCCACGCGGCCTTACCGAGCCACTCCGCCAATGGGCGATGCAGGGGCTCGTAGAGGACTGGGTTGCAGAGGACCTCGGAAAGGAAGACCCAGAAGTCCGCAAGGGCGCGGGGACGCAACCAGGCACAGTACTCCTGGTAGATTTGCGCATAGACCCCCGGTTGACTAGCCTGAAGTTCCTTCCGCTGGAGGTAAGATAGGCTCTCGAACCTCTCCACGGCCTTCGTTGGCTGATAAACTACTGTCGTTGACAAAGTTCTCCAAGTAACTCGTCAACTCCTCCTGATTGTAGGGGGTGTCTCTTGCCAAATCCTTGGCGGTTGCCCCTACAGTAGCCCTGTGCCTATCGTGTGGGACAGTTGGTCCAAGAGCGAACCTTTGTCGCGCCCACACTCCTGTTCGGACCGCCCAGAGAAACTTCCCCAATCTCTCTACACGGTCCCTGTCGTGAGTCATGGTGCTTCTGCACGCAGCCAGCCAGATGTTCTCTAGCTCGCATAGTATCTGTTCCGGTGTAACCCGTAGCTTGTCGGTGCGCCGCCGCTCTTCGAGATAGAGCCCAAGCAAATAGTCCCGGAGGTCGATAACCGGGAGGCGCTTGGAGATTATGCATGCGCGCCGATACTCCTCGCGCTGGACAAGGCGCCGGGGGTAGATTTCCCTTACCGCCGCCGTCTTGTTCTGAGGGTGCCGCACCCACG
>SDBV01012560.1_pt1 | contig 10842 bp, 11 predicted proteins | sample 2277081 | NCBI WGS metagenome assembly SDBV01 (sample SAMN10402039, study PRJNA504765) | marine sediment metagenome | isolation source: marine sediment core GS10_PC15, 223 cmbsf | place: Arctic Ocean: Southern Knipovich Ridge | collected 2010
TAGTAGTCAGGACTATCTGGAAAGAGCAGATAAAGGTCTCTGTGGGTGTCGTAGAGGAAGAGGTAGAGGTACACCTCCGATTCGGGGCGAAGGTAGACCTGAAGTTTATCGCCGGAACTGATCTTGGGCCTCTCGGCGAAGTCGATAATTTCTTTCCCGCTGCCAGGGGATCGATGGACAAAAGCCCATCTGAATGCGATCTGATCCGCCGTATCGCCCTGAGAGAAACCGTGCTTTAACGGAGTACCGGAGAGCAGAAGTATAAGCAAAAACAGTAAGACGACCTTCTTCAAGCTTATCAACATCACAGCCCCTCCTCGATTTGAACAGGACATTACCATAATAATCCGCTATGAGAGCGCTAGTCAACGCCGGGAAGGCCGGGAGGATGCTCTTGGATCTGCCCAAACACCCTTTTCAGTCTGGGGATCCTTTCCTGGATCGTCCCATCGGCCAACACAGACCGTAAGTCCTCCAAAGTGTCGACATCCTCGAGCATCTTGCCGCTGTAGACCGTAAGAGCAGATTCTTTGGCTCTCTGCATGGTATCGCCAAAGACAGTTGCTGTGCTCCAGGCGATGTTTTGAAACACTCGAGGAGTGAAGAGCTGCCGTTGAAATCCGATGAGATAGTATCCTCCGTCCAGAGCAGGTCCCAAAACCAGGGGGTACTCCGTGAGTCTTGAGAAGAAATCGCCGATCAGGGAACTGTCCAGGTAGGGGATATCGGATCCTATAAGAACGGCCAGGTCAACCTGCTCTCGGAAAACATCGGCAAAGGCGTTGCTCATCTTTTCGCCCAAATCATGACCCGCCTGCCTTCGAATACGGTCGCCACTGACGGGTGATTGAAGAAGGCTCGCTCCCGCAGGGTCATCGAAGAAGTACCAGGTGAGCGGTTCATACTCCCTGAGGTTCGCAGTGAGATCGGCGGTCATCGCCTGGTAAGCCTCGAGGGCGAGATCGTCTCCTATTTGGGATGCCAAGCGAGTTTTTACGCCGCCCCTTACAGGCGCCTTGAGAAAAATGATCAGTCTGCGAGTCAACTTCTCTCACCTCTGTGGGGTCGGTAATAACGCTCGAGATCCCTCGGCGAAACGCCGCACAGGAAGAGAAAATAGAGATACCAGTTTTTCACGGTGGTTCGAGCGATGCCTTCCTTTTTCCACCTTCTATCAGAGGTTCTGATAAGGGTGTCGAGAATTGTTATCGGTATTCTTTTTCTCTTGAGTTTCCTCATGAACACCACATCTTCCATGATGGGTATATCATCGAAGCCGCCCAACTCAAAGAATGTGGTTCGCCCCATGAACAGGCCCTGGTCACCGTACGGAATGCGGCTCAGTCGCGCTCTTCTGGCGGCAAAGAGGCTGATGATCTTGATCCAGTAGTTGTCGGTTCGAATAAATATCTCGAAGCTTCCCACGCAAAATGACTTCAGGGCCGAGTGTATGAGGGGAAGGGCTCTGCGAGGAAGTGTGGTGTCCACATGGAGGAAGAGCAGGGTCTCGCCGGATGCAGCATGCGCTCCTCTGTTGAGCTGCACCCCTCTTCCCTTCGGCGATATGAGCGGGATAAGATTGAAGGGGTAGTGCTTCGAGGTGATGTGGTCGAGGGTCGAACCGTGGTCGCCATCGACGACAATAACCTCTGCCTCGGAAACCCCTGCGAGCTTCTCCAAATGCTTCAAACAGGGATTTATGGTTTCCCCCTCGCGATAGACGGGTATGACGACTGAGAAAGCCGGTGCGCTGAATTTCGAAACCATTTAAGCCTGTTTCTTAAGCCTGTTTCAAAAACGTTTCGATGCCATCCAGATAGGATTTGATCGTTCTAAAGGTATGCTCATTTCGCAGGGCCCGTTCAGTCTGAGTGTACTCATAGTAGGCCATGAAACACCAGCTCAGAGCTCTGAGAAGAATCGTCTCTTCCAGTATCTTTGTTTTCCGGGTGACTTCGTCCAGGGAAATATCGAGGTTCAAAGATCTCCTGTAGGTATCGAGAAATCTTCTCTTCTGCCGCTCTGTGTAGGTGTAATCAGCCTTCCAGAGGGTCGAAGTGGGCACTAAAAAGTGACCCAGGTCCTGATAACGGTAAGAAACAACCGCCTTTTCCCAATCAACGAGAAAGGCCTGGCTCCCTTTCACCAAGAAATTACCGGAATTCACCTCGGTATTGACGATGCAGAGAGACTCATTGCCGAAGAGATCCCTGTTGGCTTCCCTCAGCTTCAGGATCGACTCATGGTACTGCAGTAATCGTGTCTGTTCCTCTTTCAGGGGATGGTCCGGATGACGGTTGAGCAGACCAAAGCTCTCGGCTGCGATGTCCCCTATTGGATCTCTCTGGTAGAGCAGGTGAGTTGGGTGGGGCACCGCAAGAGCGTGAATCTGTGCGAAAACACGGGCAGCCTTATCTCGATCCCGACGATAGTCGAACTCAACTCCCTCGATGTAGTCCATCAACAAGACCCCGCCGTCGAGGTTGACGGGCTTCGGCTCTACGTAGTAGGGCTTGGGTGTCACTCCGGAGTCCTCTATCGATTTCAAAACGTGAAATTCATACTCGATCTGATCATCCAGATTGAGCTGACTGCCGTGGTTCAGCCTGAGCACATACCGCTGCTGTCCCGCTCTTATCACATAATTTTCGTTGTACTCTCCTGCTGCGAGGAATCGAACGTCATCTACCTGCGACACCCATCCGCTCTCGAGAAGAAAGCTCCGTATGCTTTTTTCTTTCGATTCCAGAGGTATCTATCCCTTTATGGTTTTGGCGAACTCGGCTCCGAATTTTTCTGCATTTTTCAGATCTTCGGGCGTGGGACCACCGGCAAACTCGAAGGTATCCGAAAGCGTCCACTTCAGAGGCTCCACGATCTCTTTGATCTTTTTAAGGGCACCCCCGCTCCAGCCGAAGCTTCCGAACATCACTGCCTGTTTGTTCATGATTCGTTTCAGGGCGGCCATCTGCAGGACCTGGGCCACCGGTGGAAAGGCACCGACCTCGTATGTGGGACAACCGATGGCCACACCTCTCTTGGTCCACAGGGAGGGCAATATGAAGCTGGAGTGTGTCCGGGCCGCATCGAAAATCTCCAGCGGTACACCCTGACTGGATATTCCCTGGGCCACGGCGTTCATTACCATCTCCGTGTTGCCATACATCGACCCGTAGATGAGAGTGACACCCGGTTCCGTCTCCCCGGTGGCATACTGGGCCCACTTCCTGTAGAGCTCGACTATATGCTCCGGATTTTTCCTCCAGATAAGTCCGTGTGAAGGGGCGATGATGTCAACGGGGATGTCCTTCAGCTTGGCGATGGCCTTCAGCACGGGCCCCGAGAATTTGGCCACGATATTGGCGTAGTATCTGAGAGATTCCCTTTCATAGAATGCCGGGTCCCTGGCTTCATCATCAAAGATCGAACCACTCAACGCTCCGTAACCACCAAAGGCATCGCAGGAAAAGAGGATCTTCTGTGTTGACTCATAGGTAATCATCGTTTCCGGCCAGTGAACGAAGGGGGCGTAGACAAACTGGAGCTTCATCTTGCCCGTCGAGAAGGTCTCGCCGTCCTCGATGGCTCTGATGTTTTCCCTCATATCGTAAAAATCCTCGAGCATCTTCTTGGATTTGGGAGTGCAGAGAATTTTGAGAGTCGGTGACAACCTCTTGAGTGTCCTTAGGACCCCGGTATGGTCCGGTTCCATGTGGTTGATGATGACGTAATCGATATGGGCAAGGTCCATCACTTCTGAGATGTTGTCGAAGAAGATATCGGTCTTGATTGCTTTGGCCAAATCGATGATGACCTTCTTCTCATCGTTGATCAGGTAGGAGTTGTAAGACACCCCTGTGTGAGCTATGGGCCAGATCCCTTCGAAAAGATCGGTGGTCCTGTCGTTCATGCCGACCCAGTAGACATTCGGCTTGATCTCAACTGTTGCCATTACCTGTTTATCCCCCTGCATTTTGGATTCAAAAAAAAGAAAGGCCCCTCTTTGGTCAAGATGCCTTCCCCTTTTTGAAGCGTCAATCACACATTAGCTTATAAAAAGGATAATCTTTTTAAACGTGAACCGTCAAGGATTCAGGCGGAAAACGCTTTGACACGGAAAACGCTTAGCGGTTGACGGGCCGGGTGTTTTTGATTAACGTGGGTTGGTTAACGTGAGGTAAGATCGAGGTTAACGAGTAATGGAAGTACGGATCAAGGGGTCGATCCTCTCCCTTCTGAGCAAGAGCCACAGCTTTGTTTCCGGCGAAGCGATGAGCCGTGTACTGGGTGTCAGCCGGGTTTCCGTGTGGAAGCACGTGCAGAACCTGAGGGCTTTGGGCTACCCAATCGCAGTTTCCCCTAAGGGTTATCGTCTGCAGGAGGTCCCTGCGGACATGCTCTTTCCGTGGGAGTTTCCTGGAATGGAGTCGAAGGTCCATTTTTTCGGCGAGATCGACTCGACCATGACGATGGCTCGCAGATTGGCGGACGAAGGCCATGACCGGGGCACATTGGTGATAGCGGAAAAGCAGCGTGCAGGCAGGGGAAGAGACGGGCGTAGCTGGGAATCGGAGACGGGCGGTCTCTACTTCACATTACTACTCGCTCCCAAGGTTCCTCTCCCGCTGGGCGGACGGATTCTTCTCGGAGCCTCACTGGCCCTGGCGCGTACCCTGCGTAACAGGTACGGTGTGCGGGCCCGGCTCAAGTGGCCGAATGACGTTTTGATTGGCGAAAAAAAGGTCGCCGGGATGCTCGCCGACACCCAAACCGAGTCGGATCTGATCAGCCGCTGTAACCTGGGAATTGGTGTCAATGTCAATAACAGACCCGATGTTCCGGACTCTTGCTCCCTCGCCGACATGCTCGGGCGATCCGTAACTCGTAAGGACCTGTTGATAGCATTTTTAGACGAGCTGGAGAGGACCATGGATCGGTACACAAGAGAAGATCTTATAAGTGAGTGGAAGTCCCTCTCCTGCACCATCGGCCGAAGGGTGAAAATCGCCACGCCGCGAGGATCGGTCACGGGAAGAGCCGTGGATGTCGATTCAACGGGAGCGCTCATCGTGGAGGAGGGCGGCCACCGTCAGGTACTCTACTATGGGGATTGTCATCATATCGGGAGGCAGAATACTTGAAGGATTCACGAACCACCCTCAGGATGAGTGTATTCGCCTCACTGATGGCGGCTTTGACGGCTGCGGGCGCCTATCTGGCCATTCCTATCGGACCTGTTCCCATTGTGCTTCAGAATCTGTTCATTCTGCTGGCGGGATTGCTCCTGGGGGTTCGATGGGCAACGGCATCCGTTATGCTCTATCTCTTACTGGGCGCTGTGGGGCTTCCCGTCTTTGCCGCAGGAGCAGGTGGGCCGGCCCATTTTCTAGGCCCCACCGGGGGCTATCTATTAGGATACATACCGGCTGTGGCGATCATTGGTGCGATAAGCCACGTTAGAACACCTTCGTTCCTGACAGACTTTGTGGCATTGGTGACAGGCTCTCTGGTGGTTTATGCCTGTGGCGTCGCCTGGCTAAAAGTCGTCACAGGTATGTCCGTAGAGAATGCTTTCGCCGTTGGTATGATACCCTTCCTTCCCGGAGACGCCCTTAAGATCGCTGTCGCTCTCCTGGTGGCCCCCTACATTCGAAGGCACATTCTGATAGATAGATACAATCAAGCGGCATAGAGAGATTGGGGAAATGTCAGAGTCCCAAGGCACCAGAGGTCCCATTATCCGCACATCTAATCTGACGCATCGTTTTGCGGACGGAACCCTGGGGCTCGATAGCATAACCCTGACGGTATGGGAAGGTGAGCTGGTCGTGATCTCCGGTCGCAACGGCTCCGGAAAGACGCTGTTGGCGCGACACCTGAACGGATTGCTCGAGCCAACCACGGGCTGGGTTGAGTTAGCCGGCGAACCTGTCAGCAAAAATCCCGCTCGTGCAAGACAGCTGGTGGGCCTGATCTTTCAGGATTCGGATAGCCAGATCGTTGGCGAGACCGTGTCAGAAGATGTGGCCTTCGGCCCGAGAAACCTGCGACTCGATCGAGAGGAGATAGAGGAGAGGGTCGATAGGAGCATTCGATCCGTGGGCTTGGCGGGTCTGGAAGAGCGTCCGGCTCATCTCTTGTCTGGTGGTGAGAAACGATGTCTCGCCGTAGCAGGGGTCCTGGCTCTCAATCCCAGAGTTGTGGTCTTTGACGAACCCTTCTCCAACCTGGATTATCCCGCAACCAGAAGGGTCCTCGGGCAGATTGTGGATCTTCACAGAGGGGGCCATACCGTAGTCGTCATCACCCATGATCTGGATCGCATCCTGGCCCACGCGGACAGGCTGATCCTTATGGAGTCGGGACGGATCGCCAGAGACGGCCGGCCGGCCGACGTGATCGAGGATGTTGAGCTCTTTGGAGTACGAAAACCGGGCTCCAGCATCGAAGAATTAACATGGCTCGATGATGACTGAGAGGGTTCTTTTTCAGTACAGACATGCCGAAAGCCTGCTGCACACCATGGATGCCCGATTTAAGTTGCTTGCCCTGATCCTGCTCTGTATATCCTCCTATACGGGTGGTTCGATTTCTCTGACGGGTCTCACAATTCTCTCCATCCTGTTGCTGTTCGCATGCCGTGTCAGCGCGGCACGGCTCATCCGCGATCTGAAACCTCTTCTGTTACTCGTTGTATTCGTCATCCTGGTGAGGAGCATCACCGGCTCCCGACCATTGTTACTCGATCTGGGATGGCTGCACATCTCGCGCGGGGGTTTAGCAGAAGGGCTGTTCATAGGTTGGAGGCTGCTGCTGGTTGCCCTGTTCAGCTCTCTTCTAATTTCGACGACCCGTAGCTCTCATGTTCGATCTGCGGTCGTCAGGATTGCCAGGCCTGTGCCTTTCCTATCGGAAACCCGAATCGCGACCATGTTTGGCCTCACATTGGGATTTATCCCTCTCATCCTGCTCGAGGCCGGGGAAATCACGGCCGCGCAAAAGGCACGCTGTGTGGAGGCGAGACGGAATCCACTCTACCGCATCTACGCGCTCACCGTGACGCTTCTTCGCAAAACTTTTAAGCGAGGCGACAACCTGGCCACTGCCATGGAGGCAAGGTGTTACTCGGACCGGGCAGTTCTTCCGTCCCTCGAGATCCGTGGCACTGACTGGATCAAGCTCAGCTTTGTCGTCTTGACTGCAGCCCTGATTCTGATATTTCGCGTGTAGGAGCGCTACCCGCCTGCTTACCCGCCTTCTGCCCAGATCTTTGCTAGGTTCACCACTGTCTGTGATGCCTTGACCATGGAGGGTAATGCCGCCCACTCGAGCACCGAGTGATAGTTGTACCCTCCCGTAAAGATGTTGGGCGTGGGGATGCCCATTTCACTCAGGCGGGCGCCGTCGGTCCCGCCGCGGATGATTCTCCACTGCGGCTCGATTCCGGTCTGCCTGATGGCCTGCTCGATGTATTTCAGCACTCCGCGCTGTTTCTTGAGGTAACGCCTCATGTTGGAATACTGTTTGGTTTCCTCGAGTGTTACCGCGCCCCCGGGGTGGATGCTCTCGATGGCCCTGGCTACTGCATGCAGGGCTTTTATTCGGCGACGACACCCGGCAGGCTCGAAATCGCGCACGTTGAACGCCACAGAGGTTTTTTCGGCGTTGCCCGAAATCTCCAGGGGCATGTAATAACCGAAGCGCTTATCCGTTGACTGGGGGGATTCCTCTTTGGGAATCATACCGATAAACGCAGAGGCCATCTCCACTGCGTTTATGAGCTTGCCCCTGGCACTTCCCGGGTGCATGCCCTTTCCTTTAAAATCAATATCGATGCGGTAGGCCTCGAAACACTCAGCCTCGACAACGCCCTCTCCATCTCCATCTAACGTATAGCAGTATTGACTTGCGATCTTTTCTTTCGGAAAGCGGCTCATCCCGAAGCCAGTCTCTTCGTCGGGGGTGAAGATAATCTCGATTTTACCATGGGATACTTCAGGGTGGGTGATAAGATATTCGACGGCCGTCATGATCTCGGAAATACCGGCCTTGTCGTCGGCTCCCAGGAGGGTTGTACCGTCACTCGTCACGATCGTCTCACCTCTGTAGCGCTTGAGGTCGGGGAACTCTTTGGGATCGAGGATTTTTCCGCCTTCGAGATGGATAGCTCGGCCGTTGTAATCGGTGTGGATGAGGGGATTGACGCGGCTGCCCGAGACATCCTGGGTGGTATCCATGTGCGCTATAAATCCCACGACGGGAGGGCTCTTTGTCTTTCCCCGGCGTGGGAGAGTGGCAAGAAGGAAGCAGTTCTCGTCCAACTCGACGTTATCTACACCGAGCTTTTTGAGCTCCCTGACGAGATTTTTCGCCAGCTTCCACTGACCCGGTGTTGTCGGGCTCTCTTTGGAGTGCCTGTCCGAGGCGGTCTCGATCGTAACATAGGAGAGAAATCTTTTGAGGATCCGTTCTCCGAACCACCTATCCTGATTTTCATCTGTCATGCTGATAACTTTAGTACAGACGCCTGTCGGCGTCAAAGGGCTGGTAAAGGAGATCCTCTCCGCTCACGGCCCTGGCATTTCTTACTGACGTTTGGGACGTCAGGCGGTAGCAAAGGTTTCGGTCTTTCCGCGGCCTCGTACGCTTTCGAGCCTTATCGCAAAAACAGAGAAAGAACCTCCCGAAAGTATTGCTCAGACTGTCGGTTGAAGAATCCGCGGCTGCCCGAACCCACTGCTCGTCGGTTATGAGTCCAGGAAATGGCCCTATCCCGGCGTATACGGGATTAGAGACAATCCCACGAAAGTAGAATATAAAGCCCAGCCACAGCACGCAAGGTCGAGCGGCTGAGGATATCCCCGGCAATGAATAATAGAATCGGACCGGCCATCCACGCGCCGAAAACGATAGCAGCGATCGGAGCAAGGCGCCATAAAAGAGGTTGCGCGGCCCGTGTCTGCTGGCCTCTCCCATCTGTCGTTTCTGAGCAGTCTGATCCCGTCAAAGCTATTCATGAGCTTCAGGGGGTGTCGGCGCTTCAACCGGCGCAGTGTGTCGATAGCGGTATTTGTCAAGATAGCTGTCTTGCGCTGATCCGCATCGAGAGCAAGATCTTTGTCCGCTCCAAGGTATGGCTGCAACGAAAGAACCACAATAGGTAGTACAGAAGCTTGTTCATCTGCTAAAGCCTGACTTTGTTTGGCCAGGGAATCACCTGACATATAGACCAAATCGTGTTGACGTAGTTCAGCGCATACTGGTTCTGCAGAAGATGGATCCAGTGCGCGCCGCGTGAGCTCAGCACAAATCGGTCGCCAAACTCTTTGCGGCCAAAACCGAGGAGTTCAAGCAGGCGCAGCAGGAGCTCGAAGTCCCACGGGAAATCAGTTTTGAACCTTTCTTGGTATTCTCTCTTGGGCACCTCGATTTCATAGAGCCTCCAGTAGAGCCAGAACAACTTCTCGAGCCTATGGCTCACCTGCATCTTGAGTGCAATCGGAAGCCGCTCTCGTGCCGCCTCAATGTATTCGCGCACCGAGAAGGTGTTGAAATAGAACGCATCGCCGGTGTAGGTCGCTGCGCTTGGACCGAGCCCCACATAGTAGTTCCGAGACACCGAGGAATACGGGCCATTCGGCCCTCGGGTGAAACTCCATACCGAGGACTGCCGGTATCCGTGCTCGTGAAGGAACCTGCAGATGGCGTAGTACATCCTGCGGCGGAGCCTCATTGGCGGCATGATCAGCTTCCGCCGTCGCTTGTGCGTGCCGACAGCCGTATAGGGGAATGTGAGCAACGGGTAGCAGGTAATCTGTTGAGGTTCATATACAACTATGTCCCGGAGATCTTCGAGCAGTTCGTCGATTGATTCACCCGGAAAGGCGAACATGAGATCGACGTTGAGGAGCCGAAATCGCGCTTCGGTCAGCACCGCAATGGCCTCGTGAGCTCTCTGATCATTGTAATCTCTGCCCAGCAAACGCAGGTTTTTCCGGTGTAGACTCTGGATTCCGAGGCTGACGTATTCGATTCCGAGCTGCTTCATTCGTCTGGCTTTGGCGATGGTAACGTCACTTGGTATCGTCTCGATGGCGACAGGGCCGTCCAGCGAGAAAGCTGTCTTCAAAGCTTTGAGTACTTCACCAATCTCTTCGAGGACGAGAGTGGGAGTGCCCCCGCCAATGTAAAGAGAGTTGAACCGGTAGTTGCCGATCCGTTCTCGCCACGCCTTGACCTCCGAGACTACAGCCGGGATAAAGCGTGCCACCAGATCCTTCCGATAGCGTACTCGCTTGTAGGGACAGTACGGACAGAGACTGATGCAGAATGGGATGTGGAGGTACAACCCGAAGTCTCTGCCGCCTTGCAGGCAGAGGCCGCGTCCGTCATCGGCGTAGAACGAGTAGTCATCGCCCGGACTCGAAACAACACGTCTGAAGAGACGTGCAATCATCGCGCGTGGTCGGTTGTGAAACATCATGCTACCAATGGTGCAGGAGTTCAGACGTGCAGTAAATCGTCGATACTACTCATTCTTGTTCATCCACGGATAGAGCTGTCGGCGTTTTGCATAGAGAGAAATACTTATTTAAGCACATTCAAGACGTCGCAAGCGGAGTGTGCCGGCCCCGAGCAAGCTGCGTGACGACCAATATGGGCAGCCGTTCTCAAAGATCAGCGAGACCGTGCCGGTGTGCGTAGACAGTCGCCTCGACCCGGTTTCCGCATCCGATCTTCGCGAAGATATTGCTGACATGGTTCGCTGCGGTCCTTTCCGCAATGAATAGCTCGCCGGCTATCTCCTGGTTCGTTTTCCCCGCAGCAACTAATCGAAGCACC
>SDBV01012561.1_pt1 | contig 10841 bp, 9 predicted proteins | sample 2277081 | NCBI WGS metagenome assembly SDBV01 (sample SAMN10402039, study PRJNA504765) | marine sediment metagenome | isolation source: marine sediment core GS10_PC15, 223 cmbsf | place: Arctic Ocean: Southern Knipovich Ridge | collected 2010
GATCGGAAGAAATCGAGATGAGCTGTTACCCGGAATTCGTTGCCTGTCTGTCAAAAAATATCTGATTTTCTACCGAATCAAGAGCAAGGCTGTTCAAATTGTAAGGATTTTGAGCGGTTATCGTGATATGGATTCAATATTTTGAAACGGTGATTGGAGCCGGCCCGTTCGCTTATGAACTGAAGCGGATGTGCTGGTGCTTGACGAGCCAACCCTGGGGCTGGATCCCCAGACCCGGGCCAGGGGGATACAGATGTATTTGCAGCAAAACTCAGGCATACTGGACCAGGTATATTCTCTACATCGATCCGACGGCGGCTCCATGCACATCGGTGTAGATGCAGGCCGGATTGACGAACCAGGCCTTCAGGGAGACACCTCTGGAGACCGGTCGTACCTGGGGGTTATTCTTCTTGAGCTGTTCCAGCTTTTTACGCGCTCTGGCCCTTTAAGAGATCGGAAAGATCCCCAAAAGCCACTGTTTCCAGATGCGCGTGTGCTATCATTTTCCAGATCCGGCGTCGAATATCGCTTACGAAAGGCGGTTGAGATTGCATCACAAAAGTGCCCTGCGGGTAACTATCGGCTTTTTCTCTGGCGCTTTGTAGATGGCGAGTCCAGCATCACCCGGCTGGTGGTCATGGCGAACGACTGACTTCATGAAAAAGCAAGAAAGAAGTAAGGATCATTCTTTACTACACGACAGAGAATCAACATCAAACGAAAGGTAGCTTGAAAATTGTAGCTAACTTAGCTATATCAATAGCGTGAAAGCGGTTGGAATAAAGGTACTGAAGGACAATCTAAGCAAGTACTTGAAGATGGTAAAAGCCGGTGAGATAGTTTGGGTCACGGACCGTAATGAGGTGATAGCGGAAATCCACAAACCCACGCGGCCCATTCCTGAAAGAGTTAGCCAGTGGGAGGCTTTCTTGAATGATGAAGAGCGTCATGGGAGATTGACCCGCGCTTTATCTATAATAACTCCATAGCCATTGCTGTTATTGATACCGAAAAATCTCATTGTTAGTAATTTAAAATATACCTTGACCTTACACTATAGTGTAAGGTTTATATTTAAAAGGGGCCAGTAAAATGGAAACATTCACCATAGGGAGGTTGGCCAAGAAAGCCAGGGTCAAAGTTGCCACTATTCGCTATTACGAGAGAATAAACCTTATACCTGCTCCGCCCAGGAGCAGGTCAGGTTACCGTGAGTATCCCAAGGATAATATAGCATATATACAATTTATCAGATATGCCAAAGAAATGGGTTTTTCCCTTAATGAAATATCTGATCTCCTCTCACTACGGTGCAATCCTCATCCTGACCGTATGATGGTAAGAACCCTGGTTAGGACCCAAATAACCTCTATAGATACAAAGATCGAGGCACTCCAAAAAATAAGGAAAACGCTTGCAGATTTAATTTCATTATGTGATGCAGGCGAACCGATCGATAAATGTCCCATATTGGAGAGTATGGAGGACCAAAATGGAAACATTACGTAAAGGTGTACTGTTAGGATTGGTAATTGCTGGTATTGCGGTATTGATGTTGGTTGGCCTAAAGGGTTGGAACCTTTTAGTAGTTCCCAATCTTGCACGAATGAATGAGTTCCCACTTTATCTTCTCCTGGGATTTTCCTTCTTGGCAGGAATGGTTTCGTTTTTTGCACCGTGCGCGTTTGCACTTTTCCCTGGATATGTTGCTATTTACCTGGGTTCAGAAGTGGAGAGGAAACAACCCGTACAGCTGGGTATGATAGCATCGTTAGGGGTGATATCTTTCTTTGTTCTGTTGAGCATCATTCTCATGATATTTGGACAGGCGGTCACTTCTTATCTGAAATACGTTGCACCTACCATCGGGTTTATCCTTATCGTGTTAGGCACCATCCTGTTTGTAGGTTATTCCTTTAAAACCCAGCTTATCCAAAGCATTCTGGATAAGCTAAAGAGCAAAGAACCTAGAGAAAAACGCAACATTTTTCTGTTTGGTGTTGGATATGGGGCCGTTTCCATCGGCTGTACGCTGCCGCTGTTATTTGCCATGATTATCATTCCCTTAATGACCGGTAAGATGTTTCATGTTTTTTTGTCGTTGTTGATCTACTCGACCGCCATGAGCACTTTAATGATTCTAGTCACGTACCTGGTTTACTGGTCTGAGAATAATCTCATTAAGAAGATGATTGGATCTACCGGAACAATAAAGAGGATCAGTGGATTGGTTTTGATCCTAATTGGGGGATACACAGTATATAGAAATATTTTTTCCAGCATGCTATGGAGGTGATGGTTATGAGGCGAGCGTATTGGAGAATAGGTGTAATTGTTCTTGTTGTATTTTTAGCATCATGCACCAGAAGGGATCCACCTGGATTCAGTGGATCCGATGAGCAGCAGGCCCTCAAAGTGATTGACGCCTTTCCTGAGGTGAACGAGTCTCCTTCGATCAGAGGAGAGAACCTCAGAGTTGCCGAAATTGCATTACCCGGTATGTTTTGTGGCAGCTGCGTCTATACCGCAAAATATGGGTTCGAGCAGGCGGCGGGAGTGGTTTGGGTAGAGGTTAACTTGAGAGAAAAGAGGGGAACTGTCATTTACGATCCGGCTGTAACTTCAAAAGACAAGTTAGTCCAGAATGTTTACATACAGGCTTTTGGCGGTAAAATACTTAAGGACAGGGATTATGTTCCACCTCGTGATGTAAAAGGGCCTAATGATGGATAGGGAAATGGCTAACACTAAAAAACTCCAGATGAAAATCGGAGGTATGTCTTGCTCATTTTGCGTAGAGACAATAAAACGAGCATACAGGAAACAAAACGGAGTTAAGGACGTTCACGTGAGCATGTCCCACGAGGAAGCTCTTGTGAGATACAACCCCAAGGCGGTGTCAAGGGGAACATTGGAGAAAATTCTGACAAATCTCGGCTACACAATTCGTGATCCGAGGAGGGTGAAAGCCTATGAGGAACAACAGGCAGAATTGACCATGGCCAAAAAGCGTTTGATTACCACTGTCATATTTACCTTCATCTCATTCGCCTTTATGCTCACAATGTGGTCTGGAATCAGACCTTACTGGTTTCGATGGCCGATGCTCCTTCTGGCAGTTTCCACAATGTTTGGTCCCGGATGGGATATCAAGAAAAAAGCTTGGTACGCATTAAGAAGAGGGATTCTTAACCAGCACAACCTGCTTGAGTTTGGTGCATTTGCGGCATTAACAGGCGGTATCATTGGGTTTTTTATTTCGACGTATCCGATTTCTGATTTTCTTGCAGTTACAGTCTTTGTGACATCTTACCATATCCTGAGTGAGTGGGTCAGCCTCCTGGTAAGAACCAGGGCATCCCAGGCGGTACAGAAGTTGTTAGACCTGCAGCCCAAAACAGCTACCACTATCGAGAATGGCAAAGAGGTCATCAAAGATGTAGAGGAACTGTGTATCGACGAGGTGGTGCGGGTTCGTCCAGGAGAACGGGTACCCATTGACGGAACAGTTGTACATGGAAACACCACAATAGACGAATCAATCGTGACTGGAGAATCTATTCCTGTAGAGAAATCTTTCGGAAACGATGTAGTGGGTGGATCGATTAACCAGTTTGGCTCCATCGACATTCGTGTAACCAGGACAGGGGAAGATACGTTTTTGCAACAGATTATAAAACATGTCGAAGAGGCGCGTGGGCTTAAACCGAGCATTTTGATTATTGTCGACCGTCTGCTCCAATACTTTGTCCCTGGCGTTCTTATCGCCTCAGCAGGGGCGTTTGTTTTCTGGACTGTTGGTAGCTTCCTTTTATTTAACGTCTGGAATGTACACCGAGCGGTTTTTGCTATGCTTGCCGTTTTGGTTATGGGGTACCCATGTGCATTGGGGATGGCAATGCCCCTTGCATTAATTCGAGGAGTGGGAAAAGCTGCCGAAAAAGGTATTCTTATGCGATCGGGAGAGGCGTTTCAGGTGTACCCACAGATCAGCAAGATTGTACTTGATAAAACCGGTACCATCACCAGGGGTACGCCGGAAGTTGTTGATTTTGTAAACTACATACTTAATAAAGAGGAGGTTCTCTCACTTATCGCATCGGCGGAAATGTTGAGTGAGCACCCGATTTCCAAAGCCATCATACGATATGTAGATGGTAAAAGCGTACAGTACAAGCAACCAGAAGCGTTTCAGGTGTTCTCAGGGAAAGGAGTCAAGGCTTCGATCGGTGACAAGAGGGTTATTGTGGGTAAACCTTCTTTTCTGGTTGAAGAAGGGGTGAAGTTCAATCATAAACAATCCGGTACAATACAGAAATTATCTGAAAAGGGGGAAACGGTCATTGGAATCGGAGTGGGAAATGAGCTCCTTGGTATCGTTGGAATTGCCGATACAATCAAAGAGGGTGCGGCTGATACAATTGGGAAATTTCGGCGATACGGTATTGAGCCAATTATGATCACCGGTGATAATCAAAAGACCGCGGTGACCATTGCCGAGAAGATTGGGATTCGAGAGTTTTACGCTGAAGTGTTGCCTGAATTAAAGGCGGAAAAGATCAGAGATTTACAGAGGCAGGGTGACAAAATTGCCATGGTGGGGGATGGTATAAATGACGCTCCTGCATTGATGCAGTCTGACGTTGGGATAGCCATCGGGACAGGAACGGATATCGCAATAGAATCCAGTGATATCATCATCACTGGACAGTCTCTAGGTAGCGTAATAGACTCCTATGAAATTGCTAAGGAAAGTTATACCAAAACAAAACAAAACCTATTATTGGCGTTTTTATTTAACGGGATTGGTGTTCCTGCTGCTGCAACGGGTCTGGTGAATCCTGTATGGGCTATGGTTGCAATGGCTGCTTCGGTAAGTACCGTGTTGCTCAACAGTTTTGGGATACATATTCTGTCCCGCAGGAAAGAAAAAAGAGTTGGCAATAAGAGGGTGTACCAGGCCTATATCCCAGGCATTTCCTGTGAGGGTTGCAGTCAAACAATCCTAACGGCACTTCAACTTACAGATGGCGTTGACTCCCCACAGGTTGATGTTGAGTCGAAGATCGTAGAATTTCAGTATATACCGAGAACCTGTGATATAAATAAAATTGAAAAGCTTTTAAAGCAAGGATACGGCGGGGTGTATCGAATTAAGAACGCTTAGTAAGCAAAGGATGAGGAAAGAATCTTATGGTTAACAATGTCAAAATATTGAAAACACCGGGTTGTAGTTCCTGTGCTCAGACTGCCAAACTTATCAGGAAAATCAAGGAGAAAGAGGAATTATTTTTTGAAATTGAAGAGTTAGATATAACCGAGCATCCGGAATTACTCCAAAAATATCCAATGATGGTTTCTCCTGGCATTGTGATAGATGGGAAGTTAGAATTTGTAGGAATGCAGAGTGAAAAAAACTTGATAAAAAAATTAATTTGATCTGTCATTCTAAATGTTTAACTTCAAGCTAAAGGGGGTAAAATACAAGCAATAGTACGTTTCTCAGTATTAGGATTTGTAATTCTTATACTTATACACAGCTAGACAATCAGATTAAACAGCAGTATCAATTGAGACCGGTTCACGCCAATATTCTGTGCTTAAAGCATTACCAGTTCTCAGAAAGGAAACAATCTATCAATTTTTTCAGAATGTAATAATGATCCGTTGGGTGTGTGGTAGCAACAGGTTGTGATTTCGCTGTCCCGCTTTTCGGAGATCTTAACCTCCTCCGAGAAGCAGAGCCCAATCGGGTTCGGTTGGTCTGTGTCGTAGTTGACGGTTCGCATAGAAGCAACGATCAAATCGCAAGTCTCCCGCCGAGACAGGCTTGATAACTGCTTTGGCAGGGAATTGAACTGTTTATGCCAGGCGTACCAGGGCTCGAACCGGGATTGCAAGAACGCATGCGGGAGCGGGTCTCCTCTAAACACCCGTAAATTCATTTCTTTTAGTGTCATTTGTATGTCCTTGTTATTCACTATTTTCCCTATTCAACAACTACTTATTTAACGCAAACTGCACGGTATTTCTGCCACTTAACCGCCCGGCGATCAAGTTAAGAAAGTCATTCAAAGCCCGGAACAACTACTGCGGAATCTTTATGCCTCTCGCGAAAATGTCCGCTCCCAATTGACTTCCCTGCCCTTCCAAATTATAACTTTTACTATCAATTATATGGTACATCCTTTTTGGCCCCTACTTGCTCTATTCGAGATCGAAGAAGCTGCCTGCCGTAAATCTCGCCCCAGTTGCAGTGCGCCCGGACTACCAGAGATAGGGTATCGGCAGGCAATTGATCCAAAGGAGACATGAAATTGCCAAACAGAAAGGGTATGTTCTTTCCTTCTTCTGGGGACACCCTGAATACTACCCACGATTCGGATATGTTCCAGATGTGTTTTGCGAAGGGGGAGTCTCGATTCGGTGCAAGGATGTTCTAGAGGGAACGGCGGCCGTATCATAGAGAATGCCGGTAGAGTCCGACCTACCGTTCCTTACTGGCAATAGTGATAAAGTTGCTCCTGGATACAACTGCTGAAATATTCGGTGAGGTTAAACAGGGGTTGAAGGAAATGGGAACTCCCTTGCCCATTAACGATATCTGGATCCGGCTTTCAACGAATACATTGACTGGCTGGAATCAGTAAAGTGAGATTCGACGGATCAGGTGCCGTTCATTCCGGAGCTTTGACTACGATTGTGACGATGGTCTTGTCGTTGCCGCCCATGTTCATCATCATTCCGTAGGATTGCCTGAGCTTTACCTGGTTGGCGGCTTTTCCCGTAAACTGGTGGAGCAGATCTACCAACTGGCGGACCCCCGTGGCCCCGGTGGGATGCCCGAACCCACCCAGGCCTCCGGAAGGATTCGTCGGCAGACTCCCCCCTACGGTAGTGTTCCCGTCCAGGACAAACCCGGCCGCTTTTCCCCTCTCCACGAAACCGGCGGACTCCAGCGCGATCAGGCCGGTGATGGTGAAGCAATCGTGGACCTCCAGGACTCCGATCTCCTCCTTCTTTACTCCTGCCGACTCCATCACTTCCCGGGCCGCCCTGGCCATGGTGGCCAGAAAGGTGGGGTCTTTGGGCCTGCGGGTTATATCGTCTTCGCATTGAGCAAAGCCGGCGATTTCCACGCAGTCCTCTTTCCCGGCTCCCAGCCGCTTGAGTCCTTCCTCCGACATAATTACCAGGGAAGAAGCCCCGTCTGAAACCTTAGAGCAGTCGAAAGCATTGAGGTGCTCGAGAAAGACCCCCGGATTGGGGGGCGTCATTCCCAGGGCGAACGGGTCTGCCGCCCCGTTATGGTACTCCTGGGCTTTGGGGTTCTTCCTGGCGTTTTTGATCCAGATTTCATACCATTTGGCCATTCCCATTCTGGTCGGGTCACGTCCGAATTTCTCCGCGTAGGCCCCGGCGCGCTCGGCAAAAAGGCTTGGAAAGAAGTAGGCGTGCCCTGCTTTCCGCTCTCCATTGAAGTATCCCGCCCCGGCCAGGTAGTCGGAGCCGTAGACGGCCTTCACCGTATTCTGGATCTCGAAGCCGATAACGAAGACGGCCCGGGCCTGGTCGGAAAGGACGCTCCTGATGGCGGTGACCAGGGCCAACCCCCCGGAAGCACAGGCGCCCTCTACCCGGGTGCAGGGCTTCCCCAGCAGGCCCGGTATGATAAAGGGCAGGAAGCCGGGCAGGTTTCCCTGCTTGAGGAAGCGGCCGGCCATGAAGTTGCCGAGAAGGCCCTCATCGAAGTCCGCATTGAGAAGCTGGTCACAGGTCCCCCCGGCAGCCTCCTTGAGATAGGCCTCAAAGGTCGGCATAGGTTTTTTCGGGTTAAACTCCTTCCGGCCGGAGCCGAAAAAAGTGGTATTGTACCCGGCCGTGACGTAGACTTTTTTCCTCAATCCCGGCATGGCTCCCTCCTAAAACAGGTCGTTATAAAATCGGTCATATTGCGTACGATCATTTTTAAAACAGGTCGTTCTTCGGCCCGTATAAGTGATAGAAGCCATTTTTAAGCACCGCATTGACGTCTTCGATCTTGTTGGCGATCCTGTCCCGGACCAGCTTCTCTGCGATCCGGCGGGATTCGAGCAGGTACCGCCTGGCCAGCCCGGCCCCGAGCGTGCCGGACTCAGGCGTGCCGGCGCCGGGTGTGCCGGCGGCGAACAAATTACTGAAATAGGCTTTTAGTTTTTCATCTTTCAGCGGGTCTTTCATGAGGGCTTTCCAGGGGAAGTGTCCCTGGGGCAGGTCTCCCAACCTGGCCTCGCTCTCCTTCACCCAATCTCCCTCCTCCATCATTATATAGCGCGTTTTTTTCAGGGAGTACACTCCCCCCGGGCGGCCTTTAATATATTTAAAGAAGCCGTCCTTCTGGGAGCCGTCCGGATACCGGCCCCCGGCCGCTCCTGCTTCCAGCATCGAATCTATCAGGTCGCTGTGCAGGGTCTCTCCTTCGATGTAGGTGCTCATGATCTTCATGATCATCCGGCAGATGTCGAGCCCCACGTAATCGGTCAGTTGGAAAATACCCATGGGCCTCACCATAAAGTCCTGGCAGATTTTATTGACCAGGTAGACGGCCTGGTAAGACCCGGCCTCTTCCTCAAGCTTGGAGACCAGCCCGATCCCAAAGAGAATGTCCCGCATGAAATGGCCGTTTCCGATAAAGCCGGCCACATCGTTTGAAGGGATGAGGGTTTTTTGCAGTCTCTTCCCCAGCTCTCCGGCCAGCTCAACAAGCTTCTGGTCAGTGGCAGGCGAGGCGATCACCTCCACCAGTTTCTGGACCGCCGGCGGATTGTAGAAATGAAAGCCGATGATACGGCCGCCCAGGCCGGCCCGGTCGTTCAGCACCGCAATCGGTATAGAAGATGTATTGGTAAGGAAATAAGTATCCGGCCCGCAGAGATCTTTTAATCCGGAATAAACGCCGGCTTTAAGGTCCACATTTTCCAGGATCGCCTCGAAGATGAGCCTGGCACCGGCGGATTTCTCGATCTCCGTATCCAGGCGGATCAGGGAAAGAGCCCCACCGGTAAACTCCTCGATCATCTCCCGGTTTTCGATCAGCTCCTCTCGCTCCCTGAAATAGCTTCTTAAGGAGATGATGTTCTTCTCGGCGTATCGGGTCAGTTGGTCTTTCAAGTAGGTCCGGAGAGCCGTGAGAGCCTGTTCGTTCTTATCGATCAGTATCAGCCTGCCCTCTCCGGCGATCTTTCCGCTCCGTTCCGCTTCACTCCTGGCCATTTCCCGGAGTATGAGGAGCGCGATGCCGCTGCCCATCTTCCCACCGGCTCCGAGCACGGCGCACCTCGCAAGGTAATCATCCAGCATAATTACACTCCTTTCAGGAAACCTTCAGTGCTTTCTCGAACTCCTGTATGAGGAGAGGCACGACTTCGAAGAGGTCGCCGATGATCCCGTAATCCGCTTTTTTAAAGATGGGCGCCTCCGGGTCCTTGTTGATGGCGACAATGACCCTCGAAGTCTTCATACCGGCAAAATGCTGGCTGGCGCCCGATATTCCGCAGGCGATGTAAAGCACGGGGCTGACGGTCTTACCGGTCTGCCCGACCTGGATGGACTGGGGGGCATAGCCGGCGTCGACAGCGGCCCGTGAAGCGCCGACGGCCGCGCCCAGGGCCTCCGCCAGCTCCTCCAGGATCTTGAAGTTCTCCCCGCTCTTCATGCCTCGGCCTCCGGAGACGATCACCCTGGCCTCGGTCAATTCGATCCGCCTGGCAACACTTTTAACGATTTCCTTGATTTCGGCCAGGGTCGTTTCCGGAGAAGCGGCCATGGTCTCGATTACGGGCTTGCTGCTTCGGGGAACTTTTTCCGGCCTGATCGTGTTGGGCCTGAGCGTGTAGAGGCGGCGCTCGCCTTTGAGCTTTACCCGGGCGATGACCCTGCCGGCGTAAAGCGGCTTGATAGCGATGTTGTTTTCAAGATCGATTCCGGTGCAGTCGGTGACCAGGGGTGCTTCGATCAGGGCTGCCACCCGGGGCAGAAGGTCCTTGCCCTGGGCCGAATGAGTACAGATGAAGTCCGGAATATCCTCCTTCCCGATGATCTCCGCAAGAACCAGGGCGTAGGTTTCCGGGTGATAGCCCTGCCCGTCCAGTCCGGAAACATGAATGATTCGCTTTGCTCCGTATTCCTGAAGCTCTCCGGCATATCCTCCCGCTTCGCTTCCGAATACCACGGCCAGGGCCTCCCTCCCGGACTTATGCGCCAGGGTCAGCAACTCTAAGTTGGTGCTCTTGATCTTGCTCTCTTTCAGCTCGATATATAAACCTATGAGACCCACCTGCTTACCCCTCTTTCATTATTAAAGGTTAAATGACCTTAGCTTCATTCCTTAAAAGCTCGACCAGCTCCGGCACGACCTCTTGATTTTGTCCCTCCAGGACTTTGCCGACGGCCTTTTCCTGCGGCAGGGCCAGCCCCACAATTTCCTCGCGGTTTTCAATCTCGCCGATACCGAGATCGGCCGGTGTGAGCTTCTTGATCTCCTTATTCCTGGCCGTCATGATATTGCGCAGGGAAGGAAGGCGGGGAGTATTTATGCCCCTGGTCAAGGCCACCAGCGCGGGGAGTTTCAGCTCGATCTTTTCCCGGCCGCCCTCGTCGATCTCGCGGGAAACGCTCACCCTCTCGTCATTAAACTCGAAAGCGATGACGCTGGTGGCGGCCGAGGCTCCGAGCATCCGGGCCATCCGCAGGTGCACCTGGCAAGCGTCGTCGTCGATCGCCTGCTTTCCCATGAAGACGACGCTGTATTCCCCGTCTTTTTTAATGGCCGCGGACAGGGCCCCGGCCACCAGGTGATG
>SDBV01012562.1_pt1 | contig 10841 bp, 2 predicted proteins | sample 2277081 | NCBI WGS metagenome assembly SDBV01 (sample SAMN10402039, study PRJNA504765) | marine sediment metagenome | isolation source: marine sediment core GS10_PC15, 223 cmbsf | place: Arctic Ocean: Southern Knipovich Ridge | collected 2010
TCTGCCAACTTGTGTTGTAGTAGAAGTGACGATACGAATCCACGCCGGCCGGGCCGCCCGAATCATACTCCTTCATGGTGCGTCGGTTCAGGGCATCGTACTCGTATTTAGCTATGATGGTCGCGCCGTCTTTGACTTCGACCAGCCGATTCCAGGCGTCGTAGATGCACTCGTAGGTGCCTTCCAGGTCGGCGGGGGCAGCTATCGTGATCATATTGCCGTGGGCGTCGTGGTCTGGATCAGCCCAGGCAATCTGATTGGCCAGCTGCGTTATGGCATCGGAGGCATGGTCGATTTCATTTACCAAATTGTGCGCACGGTCCTGATCCACCTCTTCCGTACCGGTAGCTGTATAAAGGCCATCACCGTCGGCATCGATCTTAAAATCATCCCAATTGCCGGTCGGAGAGAGTCCCCACTCCTGGCCACGGGAACGATTGGCTGTGGGGATCGCATCATTAACATCCAAAGTGCCCTTGAAGAATCCGGTAAGCCGGTTCAAATTATCGTACGTATACTGTTCATCCTTACCCGTCTCGGCATTCTTACGATACAGTGGGTTAGAGTTGTCATCCAAGCCGTAATCAAAAACCTCGAAGTAGAATGTGTTATATACATCCCACCAGGCCTGTTTGGCAATTCGGCCGAAGCGATCGAAGCCGGGGTAAGAACCCGAAGTCGGACTCACTGGATCGAGTCGGGCCAAACTGGCAGTCGGGCGTACAAGCTCGATAGAAGATTCTGAGACGATCCGGTCAATTCCATTGTATAAATAGGTGGTCGTAAAGCCACTTTCGACGGTTCTTACGCGTGAGATCAAGTCATCCATCGCACCCGAAGTGCCGTACTTGTAATCAACCGGCCGGCCGTCAGGATAAGTAACGGTATCCAGCCTTAGATTATCATAAACACTTGTGCCTGTCGGGTCCACTGTTGCCGTTTCGTCAAGTGTGTATTCAACGAAGAGCGTCGTGCTGGTATCTACCTTGCCCAGGTGCTCCTGGTATTCACGTGCCATCGCTCCTACATCACTGTAGACATACTGAATCTGGTTTACCGCATCGACGAAGTTAGTGCTGGTATCAGGAGCGTTATCTGAGTGGCTGGTGACAAATTCAGTCCTGCCGAGATCATCGATAGAACGGGTCAGGGCAAGAACACTATCATCCATTCCGCCGGCTTGGTTAACCAACATCGCTGTCACTCGACGCAGATCGTCGTAGACCAGTTCGGTCTCAGTGCGAGTGGCCTCGTCTGAGATAAGCTGGGCTTTTTGTATTTTTGGTTGTCCGTTCAGGTAATATTCCAGCAATACGTTGTTGTTGGTGTCATCGCCGTCGGGATATTTAACTTTGGTCAATAAGGAAGCATCGTAACTATTGCCGAAGGTGTAGGTTGTCACCTGGTCGGTAACTAGGTCCGCAATGCGCTTGGTAACGTTGGACAGGCCATCGTATTCGACAAGGGTAGTCCGTTCGTTAGCACCACCTTGATCTTCTTCAACCTTTACCAGCCGACCGAGATCATCGTATGTCAATCTCGTGTCGATGCCCATTGGATCGGTCACCGTCTGTAAATCGCCGGCATTGTAGGCATAATCCACAACGATTGCTTCGCTTGTTTGGGCGGGTGCATTTGTCGGCCTTGTGTCCAGGACCTGATAAGACCACGTATCATTTGTATCATCGCCAGTGCCATATTTAGCCACGGCAGTGAGGCGATGGGCTCCGTCATACCAAAAGTAGGTGGCCGTCTGGATATAATCCTCGGGATACGAAAGCTTCAGGCCGTTGGTGTCGGAATGATTCTTCTCAATATTGATCAACCCTTCTAAATTGCCGACTTTGTCGTGGGCCCTGCGGACAATCTGAAGGATACCGTCATCCCCGCCGCTCGTAGCCCCGGGTTCTGGCGCGCGGTAGTCAAATGCACCACTAGCATACTTGGTCGAATTCAAAGCAGTCAGGAATCTCGCCTCAGTTCTTTGGCCGGTTCCATCATATGCTATCTCCACGGCTCCTTTACCTGGTATTGTCCCGGCCACGAGATTGGAATTCCGATCGTAATAGATATCTATGATAATCGCATTACCCTTGTCGCCGGCGGTGTGGCCGCCTTCAGTGGCCTGGTAGACCTCCCACTTTTCTGTTCGATATACACTGCCTCTGTCATCAACACGTTGTCTAATGAGAGCAAGGCGGTCGGTCAACGTATCCCACGCAAATGTGTTGCTACCCAATACGGTTGCCCACGTAGGTTCATCACTGAATAATGCCCCGGCAATGGATTTCCCCACATTGTTGTAGTCCATTACTATGATTGGGCTTACCGGATCGCCAGTATACTTGCCTCCGGTTACGCCTCTAAGATTTCCCCGCCAGTCATAGTAATTTCTCATATACGTATAATCATTCGCACCGGTATCAAAATACGACCAGGTGCTTGTGACCTGACCATCACCGATACCGCTTGTGCCACTGCCAACTATTGCTTCGTCAAAATGTATAGCGGCGACCAATTCGAGCGTCGGGTCGGAAGTATAATTATCGCCCATTGGGTGGGCGGTGTCGCTAACGCCACGGTAGACTTTGGTCTTCCGGCCAAGCTCGTCATATTCATACTTCCTAACTTGCTCGACTCGGTTGCCCGATCCATCGACGGAAACAACTTCTATTATGTGAGACTGATTTCCGGCATCGTCGAATCGATAGACTGTCTTGTAGTAGTTGTCTCCCAGGTTGCCATCACCTGTCGCCTCGGAAGGAATATCGTGGTAGCTGTCAACAGAGGTGATAGAGCCATTCATGCTCAGGTTATACCGAGTCCAACTCAAGTAATCGTCCTGATCGAAACTCTCAGAGCCGTCAGGCGGATCCTGAAAACCAGTAACCCCATCTGGATCTACAGTGTAATACTCAGTAGCAACCAATGCGGCGTTGCGCTTGGTCACTTCAATAGGAAGAATCGGCTTATCGGTCGCTGAGTCCCATGCAAGATATTCTCGTTTCTCACCGGGAAGGTAGACTTTATAGATTACAGCCCCTTTGGGGTCCTCGGTCTTGATTCGCCTGCCCAAGTCGTCATATTCGCTCTTGGTAACCAATTCAAGAGCGTCATCATCTGTATTCTCAAATGGAACGGTTCCACTCCAAGATACCCACTTGTCGCTATCGGGCGTGGTTATGCCGGAAACAAGATTATCCGTATCGACATCGTTAACTCTGTAGGCAATACCACCTGTTTTTGGGTGATATGAAAAATACTCCACATATCCTTCAGCATCCTGAGTCCAACGCATCCGGCCCTGTTCATCAAAATACTGGTTATACTCAGCCCGACCGGCACTACCGGGTCCATTCTGATCGCTTTCGACGGTAGGCATCTTCACGGTCTGGGTCTTGATCTGTGAGTGGCCAACCGAAAGATCTGTGTCAGAATCCCAGAACGTATAAGCAAACTCAGTCTCTACATAATTAGGAGTCTCAGTGTCTATCGACGTCTCTTCAGTCAGAAAGACCCGTTGCTTGACGGGAACATGCACAGGCTGGTTTGCGGTGGTTCCATTTCCCCAAACAGTAGCCGAAATATAAATGGGCGTATCACCTCTGCCGTGTTTGATCTTCTTGGCTATAGCCTGTCCGACATCATTGTATTCTGTTAGACGGATGACGCCAGAATCGGCATTTAAAGTTAGAGTATCATAGATTGGACTAGTACCCCCAGTTGGTTCCAGGAACTGCTTCAATTTCGTCGCATCATCAACAATGGTGTGCGCAGATGGGAGGCGATGTTCGTAGATTCGATTTCTTCGGTCATCGTCCGTATGAACAAGATAAGATTCGCACCGATACTTCGGGGAACTGAAATCTACTACAGTTGCTTTGCGAAGAGTGATTCCGTCAGAGTTCAAACCGTATATTTTTCGATATAAAGAATTATCGTTGGCATCCGTAGTGTCCTCCACAACAACACGGTTGACATAATTTGCCGGGGTATAGCTTCCACTATACCTGTCTAGATAGAAGTATGTCTTGGTAACCCCACCACCTGGAGTGGAGCCGCCGCAACTGACACAGCGGCCGTTTATTGTCTCCGTCTTGACGAACTTGGTTTCATTCATACTCGGGTGCAACACGCCTTGATACTTGGCTTCCAAGTCCTCATTTGTCCCCCCCCAAGGTGTATTTATATCAGTCATGGCTACGTCGGTTGTGTAGTATGTAAACGATCGTGAGCTGTAATCTGCTACGTCATAGCTGCCTGTAACAACATCATCGTCATCTGCCATGCCAAGAAGATCAGCCGCCTCAGATATCCCGGAACCGTCGGCTATCAATCGCTCTACGGCATCGGCGTCAAATACCATCTTGAGTTGGTGCGGACCACCTGGTTGCCCTTCTGCTCCTCGGTAATAACGATAGTGAGTTGTGCGGATATCACCCCGAACGACAAAATACGAAATACCAGTTCCTACACTGCCACTAAAGGCGGTCCCGACAGTTATAGCTGTACCGGTGTGACTCTGGATCTCGCGGATCTGGCCGATATTGTCGCCATCCAACAACACAAGCTTACAGCCAACCAATTCGCTGCTTGTTCCGAACGATCCAGTTGAATGATTAAGGACTGTCGTGCTGCCCGAACTGTCTGATTCGCCAGCTGCGCCCAGGTCGATGCAGGAGTGCACCATTAGCAGGTCAGCAGAACCCCCACAGTCGGTGTCCTCGTCCACACTGTTGCCGTATATGTAAGCCGCACCGCTTATCGGAACGTTTTGATCGGTCTTTACAGTCGCAAATTGAACCCGACCTGAGTTAGGCGATACATCAGTATATGTATAGTCGACATACCAGCCCGTTTGACCGTTTGTGACTTTGATTATTCTTCCTCCAGGCGTCACAGTGTCAAAAGAGAATTTTAAAAAGTTGCCATTAACATCTTTTATCTTATCAATAGTCCCCTTTTCACTATCCGGATAAGTTCCAGACAAATCCTTCATAATTATTGCGTTTGTACATCTCTTTGAAGTTTTAGGACAACGCAAACGATCCTCGTGATTTCTAAAAAACACGCAGTGTTTACTGGTCTCATACCAATAGCAGCAAGCACGCCAGGTCCAACACTCTGTGCAAATTTTCTCAGGTTCAACAACGATCATGTCGTCAATGCTCTTGGCTTCGTCATATGTGGGGTTCGAAGTATCATTGTCAAATAATTCGATGCATTCTCCAGGCGACTTTAAATCACCGCCTACCCCAGCCATGTTGGTTGCACTATACACGTACTCATACGTATATGTTCCAGAAGCGTGGACAGCCGAGTTGATGTCCTTGATTTCCCAGCCCCAGCCGTTGACGCCGGAGAGGGTAGTTCCTGGATAAGCGTTAAGCTTGCTGTTATACCTCCGTGAGTGATGCCATGTAGTTGATGCTACCGGGCCGGGCAAGCGAAGGTCATTGGCCGATTCGGTTGCAATCCCATAGAACAGGAGGATCGGATTCTCGGAGCACTCTGAGGATGTAGTGGTGCTGCCCCCTCCGCAGCCGCCCTTGGGATCTGGTTCCGTGGGGTTTTCATTATCTGGAGCAGGTTGCCCGTGGGGGCATGTTGTTGGTGGATTATTAGGCTTGGGGGTTTTATTGTCGTCTTTACCATCCCCCACAGGGCCATTGCCGCCCTGGCATGGATTGCAATCAGGGACTTTCGGCGGGCGAGCGGTGTTTGACGGCTGTACCGCAAATGCAGCACTGTTCATGATCCCACTGCCAAGCAGCAGTAGAGCAATCCCCAGAACCAATCCGGCTCGCTCAAGATTACTGAGAAAACTACGTCCCGAAATTTGTAACTTGCTGTTGCGGTGACAAGAAATCATTGAAAGCTCCCTAAGTTTATACAAAGCCCTTATTGGGGAAAAGACCCTTCGACAAGTGTTTGTTCGATCTAATCGGTTTTTGACCACAGTTTGTCCCCTATTCCTTTGAAGAGGCGGCCTTGATTCGCCGATTATGATTCCGCTTAAACTCCAGCCGTCTAAGGCCGAATTCAACCTTATCCTTTTCTACTTGGGCTCTCAAAACTCCAAGCTCCGCTGAACTTTCCTGAGAAGAAAACTGCCCAGTCACGCTGTCCAGTAGTGCAACCCCAGCATTGTGTTTACCCATCTTGGCGTAGCCATTGACCAAAATCTCAAGAACCTGGAAACGGTTCTCTTCGGATTCGGCTGTAGCCAGTGCCTGGTCAAGCCAAGCTTTTCCGCCAAGAGGATGTTCATCATCGGTTTCTAAAGCGGAGGCATGAGCCCTGGCGATCATCCACACGGCTTTTATGTCTCCATCCTCTTGCTGGGCAGCGATTCTCTGTTCGAGTTGGCCCTGCCATAGCTTGAGTTGTCCCGCTCTTCGGTATGACCAACCAAGGATCTTAGCAACAGCCACGCGAGGTTGGCCAACTGGATCGACCATCTCAGCTTCAACGATGGCTCTGGCTTCTGGTGAATTAAGCGGGCAAGAGAGTGCCTCGTGTCTTTTGGCATCTTTCAGTTTGCCTTGGCTGGCCAGCGTCGCCAGGACTGAAGCGTACTCAGTAAAATCCCCCTCGCCTTCACCTGCCAGGCCGGCTTCATCCTGGATCACAGCGGCCAAGGCAGCATCTGCTACGGTTGGGTTTTGCTCAGCCAGAACCTTTTCGAGAGTTCTTGTCGCCCATTGCTGAGCCTTGTCGCTGTCTCGCTTGCTTATCCAGGCTCGGGCTGTTTCCGCGCATTCGAGTACTGTCAGCTCACCCGCCTGGAATGTTTGTTCTTGGTCATCGCCGTTTGCCGCTATCCAATTTGAGCCAAGATGGCTGGCGGCTCTGTCCTGTTTCGCCTGACGCAATACCACAGCAAGGTAAGTAACTTGCACTCGGGAAGCTTCCGGCCAAGTAAAATCTGGATGCTGGGCTACCCACAATCGCCCAACTTCTCGAACATAAGGCTTACTTAGATAGCCCAACGCATCACCTAAAGATGTAAAGTCTTTGGGACCCATTGCAGCGACGGCCTGCTGGCTTCCTGCGAAGGCATCAGTAAGATGATCCGCCCAACGCACCTTTTGTGCCGGCGTTAAACTATCCTGCTGGGATTTGGCAATTCGAGCCCAACCCCTAACCGAAAGAGAGCCAGCCAAAGCGGTATTGGGAAGGACCTCCTGGTCCAGATACAGAAGGACTTTTGCCTTTGCAGCACCACCCACAGAATTATCAATCGCCAGTACCCGGCATAAAGGAGTCACCTCAACAAGAGGAAGTGATTTGAAAGCATCCGAACCTTCAACCCAAGCCGCAGCCAACGAACAGGCTTGTGTCTTTTGACCAAGTACCCTGAGAGCGGCAGTCAATGCAGACATCCTCTCGCCATTTAGCTGAGGAAGGGTTTCAGCGTCTGGGACCAGCGTATTAGTGATTTCCAAAGCAAAGTCATCCTTGGTAGCTTGAGAAGCGTACGGGGAAACGGCATGAACTAACCACAGCCATTCGGTAATTTCCGCGCCATCAACAGAAGCTGCATTAGGGAACCGCTGCATTGCATAGGTAGCCAAATGCCCATGATCTGCTCGGGGGTCTTGGTGAACCAAACTCACGAACTCGTCTTTTACTTCCGTAAAGCTCATGGCGTCCCAGACGGCTGTCTGGGCGGTTGCTTGCGCGGGGATAGCACCCAACACTATTGATGCGGCGATAAGACACGTGATAACTGTTTTGGTCATAGCTGAACTCCATCTTGATGGTCGGCCGAGTTGGCCCCGAACGCTGTGGATTGAATTACATGAAAAGAAAAACGGCCTGCCCTGATATCTGAGGACATGGCCGATGAGTCATGGGAGTCGAACCTGGCTGGACACAAACGGGGTGCGTTTGAACAAGCCAACAAATTACATTCATACAAAGTACTGATCACAAATTACCTCTAACTTATTTCCTCCAAAAACGACTCCCTCGCTTTTTAGGAGATAATTCTTAAGAACAAAGCGACCAATTTTTATCAGACATAACGATTAGTTGCTTTTTTGGTTCCGAAGGTTTTATCGGACCTTGAGTACTTGGCATACTAATCTAGTTTTCTTGAGGAGAAACATATACATTGACTAAATGAGCCATGTCAAAGGCAAAATATAAAAAAACAATAGGTTAGCGATTTTGCAATGTAACTTAGGACTCGATTGGAGTTTTTGATCCAGCCTTGACTTTATCGCTTGGACGTGTAATCTTCATTTATCAATAGTGAGGTTAAATAAGATTGTTTTGCTTTTGATTTTTTTGAAAAAGAGTCTCTGGAGTGTGCGGTAAGTGAGCCGTTATTTGAGTTCAAAATCCTTATTCTTCCTCAGCATCGATGTGAAGCTTTCGGGCTATTTTTTGGCTTTGATTGGTTGCGTTATCGCTTTGTCTGTGAGCGTCTCTTTCGCAGCCGACAGTTCCACTACTTCGGCTGTTACAAAAACTCCTGCTACCCAACCAGCTTTACCTGCGGTTGAGGTAACTGATAATGCGGCTGAATATGACCTTGGCTACATCGCCCCAGGCAGCATTCACACGGCCGTGTTTAAGCTGATCAACACCTCCGATAAACCCATCAATATCAAAAAAGTCCGCAGTGAATGCAGTTGCATGAAAGTCCTCGATCAACCTGAGGCGATAGCCCCCGGCGGTTCGGTTGAGATAAAAGTCGAAGTAGCTGCTCCGGCGAAATCCCTTAAGTACTCCAAGAGAATCGTTATTCAGACCGACTCGCCCGAGCGATCTGTTATCGCACTGACTGTCAAGGCAGACGTTGGCCTGCCGCTTAAGATCACCCCGGAGATTTTGATAATCGATTCGACCAATGGACTCACCGAAAACGCATCGGTTACCCTCCACAACCGATCTACTGAATCATTCCAGCCTTTATATGCGGTATCTTCGATTGCAGGCCTGTCTGCCCAGGTGCCACGGGCTGTAATTGGCCCGGGTGAAAGGCTGGCGATCCCAATTGCTGCAAGGGCTGATGCAAAGTTCACCGCCGGCCAATCAGGTACGATAACCATTCACACCAATTGTCCTGCCCAGCAGCGGCTGACTGTTCAGGTAAAGGTAAAAGAGCCTTCCCCTTCACCAAAGTCAGTGCCTTCGTTATAGGAGCGGTTAATTAGTTATGGCCAGTAGGTTATTGGTCTTAGTTTTGTTGTCGATTCTGTTAGGCCTTTGCGGTCAAGGGTTGGCCGGCGATAAGCCTCCCACTGCCCCTGCAACCGATGCTGAGGCCGTGACGGATACTAAAACCGCTCCCGAGACCCTCACCTTGAACTTCCCTGAGAATATGAATGTTAAGCTGTTGGTTGATTACGTCAGCCTGCGGCTTGGGGTTAATATCCTTTACGACGAGGGTACGCTTCGTAAGAAGGTAACGATTACCTCGCCGGAGAAGATCCCTACCGATTCTCTCATGGGCCTGCTTCAGTCTGTCCTCAAGATGAGCAACCTTGTAATCGTCGATTCCGATCAGCCGGGCTGGAAGCGGATCGTATCGAGTAAGAACCTGCTATCGGTCGCAGGCGAGATGACTACCGATACCGGCGCTATCGACACCGCCGGCCCGACGTCGGTTATCACTCAGATATTCAGCCTGTCTCACACCCAGCCTACTGAAGTTGAAAAGATCATCAAGCCGTTCCTATCCAAGCCGGGCGGCAACAGCTTCATCATCCCCAATAGATCGCTTCTGCTGGTAACGGATTTTGCCACTAACCTTCGAAAGGTTGTTGAGATCATCAACCTAATGGACAGGCCCAAGCGTCAGATCGAGATCCAGTTCGTTGCTGTCCGCCACGTAGACCCAACCGAGCTTGCAAGGCAGGTTACATCGCACCTGAAGGAAAAACTCCGCCTTGAAGGCGGCTCGGGCCGATCCAATCGCAGCGAATTTACGCTTACCGGCGACCCAAGGACTGGGCAGATCGTCCTTATCGGCAGTAAAGAGGCATCGGCCCAGGCCAAGGAACTGATAGCGATATTGGATGTGCCGACAAATACTGTCGTTCGGACGTACAGGTTCGATTACATAGAGCCCGGCCGCGTGGAAAAGCTCCTGCAGGATCTCGAACAAACCAGCAAGCTTGGTGATAGATACCGCTCGACAATAGATGTCGATTCGGGGCTGTTGGTACTTACCGCCCCACCGCGTGTTCATGATCGATTGAAAGATCTCAAAGAGCAGTTGGACGTCGCGGAAGCTGTCCCCGCACATAGCCCGATTCGCTTTTATAAATTGCTCAATACCACAGCCGCTGAAGTGCTTGCGACTATCCAGTCCCTCGATAACGGCAAGCAGGGCTTCGATATTGCATCGCTTGCCAGCGAGAACGGCCAGGTTCCTAGTAACCTGTTTGGCGACAAGCGATATACCGGCCCTAACTACCCGCCTGTCCCGGCAGGCAAGCAGCCATCCCAGCCGCCCTTTTATTCAGATGAAAAGCCCCAGGCGACAACCCAGCCGGCTGATACTTCTCGGGCCGATCTTGTTACCACCAGAACCTCCAACGCTTCCGTCACTGCCGACCCTAATACCAACACGGTTATCGTAGTTGCCCCGCCTGCGGTTCAAAACATCTACCGGCAGCTAATAGCGATGCTGGATAAGCGACGGCCTCAGGTGCTTATCGAATGCACGCTGGTTACCATTGATACATCCGATGACCTGTCGCTGGGTATCGATATGTCGTATGCATCCCGCGTCAAAGACGATGGGAAGTTCCTGGTCTTCAGTTCCTTCGGCCTGAGCACTGTCGACGTGTTGACCGGCGTACTTACGCCTAATATTGGCATGG
>SDBV01012563.1_pt1 | contig 10841 bp, 12 predicted proteins | sample 2277081 | NCBI WGS metagenome assembly SDBV01 (sample SAMN10402039, study PRJNA504765) | marine sediment metagenome | isolation source: marine sediment core GS10_PC15, 223 cmbsf | place: Arctic Ocean: Southern Knipovich Ridge | collected 2010
CCCGGATCAAGATATCACCACACTCGGCCGCGGTGGATCCGACACAACGGCCGTCGCTATTGCCGCGAAGCTGGGGGCCGAGCGTTGCGAGATATATACCGACGTCGAGGGTGTATTCACGGCCGATCCGAGAATCGTTCCCGATGCCCGGAGACTCGACCGCGTCTCTTACGAAGAGATGCTCGAGATGGCGGCGACCGGCGCCCGAGTGCTGCAATTGAGATCCGTCGAGTACGCCAGGAAACATCAGGTGGAAATTGAGGTAAAATCAAGCTTTATGGGGACCGGCGGTACAGTGATAAAGGAGGCCGAGCCAATGATGGAACGGGCGATCGTCAGCGCGATCACTCACGATCTCGACGAAGCCAAGATCACGATCGTCGGCGTGCCGGACAAACCCGGTATTGCCGCCTGCGTCTTTCGGGCGCTGGCTGACGAACACATTAATGTTGATATGATCATTCAAAATGTCAGCGCGCAGGGGATCACCGACATATCTTTTACTGTTCCGGCCAGCGACATAGCTGGGGGTCGCAAGGTTGTTGACGGATTGGTCGAGCAGCTGGGTGCCCGAGGATCATCGTTCGATGAAAGCATCGCCAAACTTTCGCTTGTCGGAGCGGGAATGAAAAGCCACCCCGGTATCGCGGCGCAGATGTTTGAGATCCTGGCGGATGCCGGAATCAACATCGACATGATCAGCACGTCATCGATTAAGATATCTTGTGTGATCGACCAAGAGGACGCGACCAAAGGAGTCGGAGTGCTTCACGCCGGCTTCGGTCTCGATCGGCCGATCGAGAAGAACGGCGGTGAGACGACTGGGCTATAATGTCGCAATTGTCGGGGCGACGGGGCTCGTCGGCGAGGAGATACGGGCCATCTTGGCCGAGCGCGATTTTCCGGTCGAAGAGCTAAAGCTGCTCGCCTCCGAGAGATCGGCCGGCGCGCGGCTCGACTGGCGCGGCGAGGAGATCGAGGTTGAAGCGCTCACGGAAGATAGTTTCGCCGAAGTTCATATCGCTCTGTTTTCCGCCGGGGGCGCGGTAAGTGAAGAGTATGCGCCGATCGCCGCCGAGACGGGGGCGGTAGTTATAGACAACAGCAGCGCCTGGCGCATGGACCCTGACGTGCCGCTCGTGGTTCCGGAAGTAAATCGCCACATTCTAACCGGAAATCAGCCGATTATCGCTAATCCTAACTGCTCGACGATCCAGATGGTCGTCGCGCTCAAGCCGCTGCATGACGCTTGGGGCCTTAAGAGAGTAGTTGTCTCGACTTATCAGGCGGTCAGTGGAACCGGACGCGAAGCGGTAGATGAGCTAAAGGCGCAGACGCGCGCTTTTCTGGACGACAATCAGATCGAGCCAAGCGTCTATCCGCATCAAATTGCCTTCAATATTTTTCCGCATATCGACGACTTTTTAGAGTCCGGGTACTCAAAAGAGGAAGCGAAGATGATTAATGAGACGCGGAAGATTCTCGACCTTCCCGACCTCGGTGTGACAGCGACCTCTGTCCGGGTTCCGGTCATCTCCAGCCACGGGGAATCAGTTAATGCCGAGTTCGAGTCGGCGGTCAGTGTTGCGCAGGCCCGGGCGATACTGACCCGCGCGCCCGGAGTCACGATCGTCGATGATCCCGCCAATAACATCTATCCGACGCCATTGGCGGCGGCTGGTTCGAACGAATGCTATATCGGCCGAGTTCGCTTAGACGAGTCCGTGGCGAACGGCCTGAATTTTTGGGTTGTCTCCGATAACCTCCGCAAGGGCGCGGCGTTGAACGCAGTGCAGATTGCGGAGTGCTTGATCTCCGACGACGTTTAAACTAGCCGGTTATGTTCCGCGGTGACGATAATGGACCGTGAGACGCGATACCGAGAAGGCATGATCGCTTCTTGGGTTGGGATCATCGCCAACATCGCGTTGATGGTCTTTAAGTTTACGGCCGGGATCATCGGTCAAAGCCAGGCGCTGGTCGCCGACGCGGTGGAGTCGTTTTCCGATGTGGTCTCGACATCGGTCGTCTTGATCAGTCTCAAGATATCCAGCAAGCCCGTAGACTGGGATCATCCGTACGGCCATGGTCGGGCCGAAACTCTGGCGACCGGATTTATGGCGCTCGCGATCTCGACGGCCGGCATCTTGATTATCTGGCGGACGATCAATGAGATGATTGCGGGCGTTTCCACTGTCCCGCGCCCTCTGGCCCTGGCCGCGGCGGTCATCGTTATAATCGTCAAAGAATTCTTATATAGATATTTTGCCGCCAAGGGAAGAGCGCTCAATAGCGCAGTACTCTTGGCCAGCGCGACCGACCAGCGCAAAGACTCGATCACTTCGATCGCGGCCCTTCTGGGTATTGCCGGAGCGCTGCTCGGCGTGCCGATCCTAGACCCGCTGGCGGCCCTGGTCGTCTCGGTCTTTATCTTGAAGTTCGCCTATGATATTGCCGTGAAGACCGGGGGAGAGCTGATGGACAGGGTGCCTGATGTTGGCGTGATCGGCCAGATTAGGAGCATAGCGCTTGGCATAGCCGGGGTCGAGCGGGCCGAAGTTCGAGCGCGCCGCTTGGGCCCGAACGTTTTTGTGGAGATAAAGATCGCCGTCGATCCGAGTATTTCGGTCCGTGAAGGCCACGACATCGCCAAGCAAGTTAAGACCGATGTTATCGATCGAATTGAAGAAGTTGAGGATGTCATGGTTCATATCAATCCGCTCCATGACTAAACTTGAGGTCGCCGCCGGTCGTCGACCGGTGAAATGTATGAATAGGCAGGTTGATTAATAATGTATATATCAGTAATCGGCGCCGGGGAGGCGAGCGAGAGCGAACTTAGGTTGGCCGAGGCGGTCGGTACCGAAATCGCCCGTCGGAGTTCCATACTTGTCTGCGGCGGGCTGGGCGGGGTGATGGAGGCCGCGGCAAAGGGTGCCGTCGAGGCCGGTGGACTGGCGCTGGGGTTGTTGCCGGGCGAGACACGCGCCCAAGCAAATCCATATCTGAGCGCGTCGATCCCGACCGGCCTGGGCCACGGGCGCAACTACTGGGTTGCTCTTGGCGGCGACGGGGTCATCGCGGTCGGCGGCGGAGCGGGAACATTGAGCGAGATCGGGTTGGCCCTGAAGCTCCGACGACCGATTGCGTTACTTCAGAGCCTGGACGTAGAGGCGGCCGGAATTTCCGATCCGCTCCTCAAGATAGCGACAAATCCCCGAGAAGCGGTTGAACTTGTATGCGGCGCGCGAGGAAGATAAAAATAGCCGGTGTTCGGTTCGGTAAATAGTTAATGTTGGGTTGGTTGGTTTATCTCTTCGACTCGATCGACCATCTGGAATAGTTTATCGAAGCCCGTTAGTTTAAATATCTTGCGAATTTGCGGTTGCGATCCGACGATATAAATCGTCTGTCTTCTGGCCCGAAATTTCTCGCGCAATCGAAGAAGAACTTGCAGTCCGGACGAGTCCATGAAGTCAAGTTGCCCGACATTCAGCACCAGCGAGCTTCGGCCCCTCTCACTCGCCTCCCAGATCACCGAATACACTTTCGAGGCGCTCTCAATATCGACTTCCCCGATGATGTTGATAGCGGGCAAGCCGGCTTCGGTTCCGGCATATAGCGTGCAACTGGAAGAATTAGTGTCAAGAGCGGCCGAATCCGCGTATGCTGATCCTTCGATCGTTATCGCCTCCCGAGTCTTCGTCGCCACACTAGCAGTCGACGTAATCTAAGGTTATCAACTGAAGCCTTAGTAAGTCAACAAGCGCCCTGACTACTAGCCGTTGCCTTGGAAACAACGCCTCTCTGGCCTATACTCTACAGTGAGTACTCGTCGTAATTCGAATTGTTGCCGTTTGAAGAAAGCTTAAACATCCGAGGCTGTTTTTGGTATCTGCCGCCGATATTTTCCGGACAAAATCAACAATTTGCCAGCGGTGCCGCAACTGTGTTCGCAGATGCCCGGTTGGAGCTATCCGAGTTACCGATACTGACTGTGAAATCTCCCCCGATCACTGTGTCGAATGCGGTTGGTGCGTGCCGGCTTGCAGCCAGTCGGCGATAACGATAGATCGCCGATCGCCCGTGTGAGCGCGTATCTTGACTCCGGCCGGCCCAGCCTGGCGGTGCTCGCGCCCGAAGCTATCGGGGCCTTCCCCGGCGCTGATCCGGGGCAGGTGGAGAGCGCGCTTCGCCGCGCCGGCTTCAGCGGGGTGGAAGATACTTCTATCGGTTGCGCGATGGTTAATCAAGCCTATCATGATTTCCTCGAATCTCCGCCGGACCGGCCGGTTATTAGAAGCACTTGCCCGGCGATCGTTAACTTTATCGAGATATACCGCCCGGAATTAATACCTTTCTTGGCGCCGTTTGTCGATCCGATGGTCGCCCACGGGCGGCTCATCAGCGCGCTCTCGTCTGACACAGCGGTCGTCGTTTATATCAGCGCGTGCATCGCGGCCAAGAGCGAAGTCAGCCGGCCCGGCTCGTTAATCGATGAGATGATGACAGTCGTTGAGCTCAATGAGCTGCTGAATGCGCGCGGGATCGATCCGGTTGCCCAGGAGGCCGGCCGGGCCAGTGAGACGCTCAACTCAGGGGCGAAGGACATGACCGTCGATAACTTTATGGGGGTAGGACCGGGCCCCCAGGATACCCTTGTCGCGCGTTCGGTCGATGAGGCCGCGAGTATTCTGTCGATCAGCGCTCTTTTTAAACAGGGCGCTTTTCGCTGGCTCGATCTAATGGCATGCGATGATTGTGCCCGCGGACCGGCCGGCGTGCCGCCAATCGGGGTGCGCCGCCGATTCTCGCCGATTTTCCGCGGTGACCGGGAAAAAGACCAGAGCGTCGGGATGGTCCCGCTGCCGCCGCTCGATCTGTCTAGAACATTTACCGATCGTCGGATCGCTAAAGATAAGATCGACGAGGAACGAGTTCGCGAAAATCTCTTCGAGGCCGGGCTGGGCGAATCGGCGTGGCGGCTTAACTGCTCAATCTGCGGATACGAGACGTGCGAAGAGCATGCGGTCGCGGTCTTGCGGGGTTTTTCCGAGTGGACCGCGTGTTTTCCGGCGGAGAAAAGACGGCTATCCGCGACAAGCCCCCGGCGGGTCGCGCCGGGGGCGAATGAGGGTCTGACCGGATCACCGCCGCGCGCGGAACTTCTCGACCGGCTCCGAAAGGAGCTCGAGCGGTCCCGGCAGAGACAGTCGGTTTCGTGCCTCATATTGGTTGAAGTCGGCAGTTTGAGCAGGATAAACAGCGATGAGGGCCGTGACGTCGGAGACACGGTTTTGCAACTGATCGCTCAGATTATGCAGGACGCCGTTGGGGTCGATGGCGACGTCGTAAGATACGGCGGAGATAGTTTCGTAATAATCTTGCCCGATACCCCAAAAGCACAGGGCCAAACGGTTGCCGGGAGTGTCGCTGAACTGATCAAAAGCGCCCTCTTTTGGGCCGGCGCGAGAACGCACTCGGGTCTCGATGTTGTCACCGCGGTTGTCGAGGTTGGCCCGACCGAGCGAGACTCGGAAGTGTTGCGCGAACTGGAGGCCGCTTTGATAGATGAAAAAAGCGCAAAATCAACGAAGTGGGGACGGTCCAGGAGCTGATGTTGGCGGTCGCGATCGGTTTTCTCACCGGCTATTTTTCCGGACATTTCGGTGTCGGCGGCGGACTTCTGACGACGCCGGCCATCCGGGTTTTCCTGGGCGAACCGGCGTTCATAGCTGTCGGGACGCCGCTGCTTGTCAACATACCTTCAGCTGCGCTCGGGGCGTGGTCATACCGGCGCCGCGGTCTGGTCGCGATGGCTCCCGTGCCGTACCTGGCCGGGTTCGGCGTGATCGGCGTCATTTTGGGCTCCCTGCTGACCCCGCTGATCGGCGGCGATCTGATTCTGCTTGTCACCGCCGCCGTTATTCTTTTCGTTGGTTTGAGACTGATCGTTCGCCGGGAGCCGACACCGCGTCCAACCCAAGTTGGTCCGCTCGGTCTGTCTCTCGCGGGCACGGCTATCGGTGTCTGTTCCGGCATACTGGGACTTGGCGGAGGTTTTCTGCTCGTACCGTATCTGCGCGTTGTGCTCGGCTTGGATATCAAGACGACCTTCGGGACCTCGCTTCTGATCGTCGCGGTCCTCACTGTTCCCGGGGCGCTCGTCCATTATTTTCTTGGACACGTCGATCTCCAGCTGGGATTACTGCTGATCGTCGGGATTGTTCCCGGTGTCTTGGTCGGCGTGCGCGTCGCCATGAGACTGCCGGGCGCTCTGCTCCAAATTATGTTTGGGGGCTTGATGATTCTGCTCGCCTTGTATCTCGGCTACTTTGAAGTCGTTAAATTGGCCAATTAAGACAAACTTGCTATAATTAACGCATCTCGGAGGCGATATATGGAAATAAAACAAAGCTCGTCATTTTCATATATTGTGTTGGGCGCTTTAACGATTGGGGCCTCGTTCCTGGTCATCCTCATCCTCATCCTTAGCCACAATGTTCATATCAGGATTGACAGCGGACCGCTGCTGGCAGTCGGTCTGATCTACGGAATCAGCATTATCGCGGTCATTGCTCTGTTGCATCAATGGCAGGAGGGCCCGGAGCGGGCCCGGGCGATGCAGTCGCACAAGATGCTGAAGATCGCGAACGAGACCCTCTCGCATTTTCGCCAAGGCTTCGGTCCCGAGACCCTTGACGAAGTCGCCGACATTATTCTGGAACGGAGCGATGTTGACGCGATTGTCATCACCGACCAGGATAATATTCTGGCCGCGGCCGGCAGCAGGACCCCGTCCCCTTTGGCGCTGCAGCGCCGGAGCCACATGAAGGAGGCGGACGGCGTCCAATTATTCGAGAACATGAAAGACGTTGGCCGTGAAGACAAGGGTAAACTGGCCTGGAGCGGGATATCGGTGCCTCTGCGGGTCAGAGATGAGGCGCTCGGAACACTTGAATTTCTCTATGAAGCGCCAAAAAAACTGAGCGAGAACCGCGTCACGGTTGCACGCGGAATCGGGCAACTTCTAAGCACACAGTTGGCGCTCTCCCAGATCGAGAAACAGCAGGAACTAGCTGTCCGCTCCGAGCTCAAGGCCCTTCGGGCCCAGATAAACCCGCACTTTCTTTTCAATACTCTCAATACGATCGCGGCGCTGTGCCGGACAGACCCCAAGACGGCCCGCGTACTGATAATTCAGTTTGCCGAGTTTTTTAGAGAGTCCTTGGAGCGGCAGTCTCAATTCACAAGCTTGGAAGAAGAGCTGAAATATGTCGACTCGTATCTGATTTTTGAGAGAGCGCGGTTCGGTGATCGGTTGCACATAAAGCACCGCATCGCGGACGGAGCCAGGCGGCTCAAACTTCCTTCGCTAGTGCTCCAGCCGCTGGTTGAAAATGCCGTCAAACACGGCATGGCCGCGCAGGGACCGTTGAATATTGAGCTGGCGGCGTCTGTCGCCGGCGGAAATCTTTACATTCAAATAGTCGATGACGGGGTGGGCATTCCGGCAGCCGGCCGGCCAAGCAACAATGAAAAGGGGCTTGGTATAGGCTTGACAAATGTACGCGAGAGGTTGCAAAGTCTATATGGTTCCGCCGCTTTTCTGGATATCAAGAGCGAAGAGGGTCTGGGGACGGAAGTAACGTTGCGGATTCCTGTAAACGGGAGTGCAAGTGAGGATTAGAACGATTATCGTGGACGATGAGGCGCCGGCGCGTTCCGAGATGCGCTATTTGCTGGAGAAATCCGAAGATATTGAGATTCTGGGCGAGGCGAGTACGGCCGCCGAAGCGCTGAAGATGATGAACGAGATCTGTTATGATCTGGCTTTTCTCGACATCGATATGCCGGGCATGGACGGCCTCGAGATGGTCGAAGAGGTCCGAAAGCTGGACTGCCAGCCGTCCGTCATTTTCACGACCGCATACGGCCAGTTCGCGGTGAAGGCGTTCGAAGTTGGCGTAGTTGACTACCTGGTGAAGCCGGTTGCCGATGATCGTCTCGAGGACGCATTGGATCGTGTCCGCCAGCGGCTCGGCGGCAAGTCGGCAGCCACCAAGCCCAAACCGGCTGTCGATGACAATGACTACCTCGATCGGATTCCGGTGACCAAGCAATCGAAAACAATACTTCTCTGCCCGGCAGAGATCTTTTTTATCGAGAGTCACGGCGAGTATACAGTCATCAATAGCGAAAAAGGCAAGTTCATCAGCTCTCTTCGCCTCAAGGATTTCGAGGTCCGGCTCTCCCCGAAGTCGTTTTTCCGGTCGCACCGGAGTTTTGTGGTCAATCTCGACCACGTCACCGAAATGACGTCTCTGTACGGCGGCCTCTATATGCTAAAGATGGAGGATACGGAGACAAGCGAGGTACCGGTAAGCCGGCGTCAGACCAAACATCTAAAAACGTTGCTGGGGATGAAGTAACGTCTGGGTTTCTAGTCCCGCGGCTCCAGCAATACTTCGTGCTCGAGCAATTTGATCTGCTTGATGCGTGCGGCAACGGGCTTTTTCTCACCGAAGATATCGATCAGATCCAGGCCGTCGGCGACCGGCGCGATGGAAACGACATCTTCCATTATCAGCTCTTTATTGCCGTCTCGCTCTAGATAGACTTTGGCTTCACACATGGCTGTCGCTCAAGTCCAATCAGCCAGCTCTTCTTCAAGCTTCTTCTCGGCCACTGCCCCCACGACCTTCTTAGCTTCCTTGCCGTCGACAAACAATATCAACGTTGGGATGCTGAGAATCTCGTGACCGGCGGCAGTCGTCTGGTTCTCGTCCACATTAAGCTTTCCGACTTTAATCTTATCAGCGTGCTTATCCGCAAATCCCTCGATTACCGGACCCATTACCCGGCACGGACCGCACCAGGGCGCCCAAAAATCGACCAGTACGGGCTTATCGGACTCTACGACCTCTTGCCCAAAATTACCATCGGTAAGAGTCAAGACACTTTCGGCCATATCGACACTTCCTTTCAGAAGTAAAACTCCTAAAAACATACCCAATTCGTACTCGCCCTAAGCGACAGGTGAGTTGCTTAGAGGTAATAAGGTAACGGAAAAGACCCGCAAAGTCTAGAACTTATGGGCGGGCGGAGATCTTGCTTATTAGGGAGTCGAGGTATCCGATTCTATCTCACTGAGCCTGTTGCGCGCGTAATTGCTCCGGTCGCCCTCAGGCTCCAGCTCTAAGTAGGCTTTGTACTGGCGGGCGGCGCCGTCAAAATCGCGCTGGCTGAATAAGACAAACCCAAGATTGAAGTAGGCGAGCGCGTAGTCGGGCTTAGTATTGATAGCCTGAACGTACTGGCTGACGGCCTCATTCAAATTGCCGAGCAAGAAGTAGGCGGTGCCGATGCTAGTCTTTGCCAAGGCGCTATCGGGGTCCCACCGCAGACCCTGTCTGAACGAGTCGATAGCCGACTCTCGCTTCTTTCTGGCCTCTTCAAAATTCGCCGACTCCTGCAGCTGCTTGCCCCAGTCCATATAGAGGTGCCCTAACTGGAACCAGCTCGTCGATCGGGACGGATCTTCGTTGACGACCTTAAGGTATTGCGCTTCCTGCAGTGGGAAGGAGCGAGAGTCAAAAACAGAGGTTGAGGCCGGCCGGCTGATCGGGCTTGGCACCTGAAATAACCAGAGCCCAAGCACTAAGCCGACTAAGGCCAGCGGGACGATAATCCAAGCCAAAGACAGCCGCTTGCGCTTAAACGGCGCCATAAGTTTCTCGCCGAGACTCGGTCGACTCTCGAAATCATGGCGGTCGACGGTGATGCCAAAAGACTGGGCTTTTAACAGCATATTGAGGTCGTTGGTTAGCAAAGTGACCTCCGAGTCCGGATCGTCGTTCATAAGACGCCAGGCGATGCTGAGAATCCGGTCATCGCTGTTTTTCGAGTTCAAGGTTGGCGGGAAGTTCTCCGGGTCGTGCTGGGATACCCTGATGGTCCCCTCATTGTCGAGTTCGATGCCTTCGAGCAACGACCCGGATTGAGATAACTCAAACAGAATTCGCGAAACCTCGCGCCCGCGAAAGCGGATCTCGCGGTCGCTCCGAGCCAGTTTTATCTTGTCCAGCTCAGCCAGGACGGTCTGCGGTATGACGATCTCGGAATCGTCATATTTAAATAGAACCTGAGGGTCGCTAAGCAGCACATTTGTGTCGATTACAATAATTTTCTTCATCAATGTCTCAACTCGGCCTCATTATATAGGTTTTTATCGCGCGGCGTGAGGAGTGAGTGCCGGCATATACACCCCAATAGCAGGCGCCGAGTCGGGCTTGATTTAACTTTATTTTGTGGCCGTGTACTCTGCTTTTGCTGCTAAATACGGCCTCAGGCTCTCGATCCGGTGGAGGACCCACGTCCGGTGCGGGGGGATCTCTATCCCGACGCCTACCGAGCGCGGCTCGATATCGAACTTCATCAACGTGGCCCCGATCTTGCCGGCGTTGGCGATCGCTTCATCGTAAGCTCGCCTTTTCGAGCCGGTCATCTCATAGGTGCTAAGAGATGCCGACGCGATCTGTTCGGCCCGTTCCGACAGAAGATAGTGCGATGAAACGACGCTTCCGAGATCGTTGATTAGAATTACGGCAAATCCCGCCGCGATCAAGAGCTTAAGCGCGGCCCCGGTAAAAAAACCCCTCATCTTTGTCGACCCCGTAAAACTATCAAAGCTCCTACCCCGAGCAAAATGGCTGTGGTTACTGTGACCACAATATAGCGCAAAAGGCTCGACACCGTGACTTCAACTTCGCGGCTGGCGATCTCCAAATCGCCTACCGATATTTGTACATCCAGGTTGTTCAGGCCGGGAAATCCGGCCG
>SDBV01012564.1_pt1 | contig 10841 bp, 7 predicted proteins | sample 2277081 | NCBI WGS metagenome assembly SDBV01 (sample SAMN10402039, study PRJNA504765) | marine sediment metagenome | isolation source: marine sediment core GS10_PC15, 223 cmbsf | place: Arctic Ocean: Southern Knipovich Ridge | collected 2010
GTTCTGGAACGTGTTCTTGCACTGGTATCTGAGGTCCAAGTCGATTTCCATGATTTCCCCGTGCAGGCCGTCATGCAGTGCTCGTGCAAAACCGATCAGCTTCCCTTCCTTGTAGGCCGCCACCCATACTCCTTCGTGCTTCAGTACAACTTCGGATAACTCCCTTCCATATCCTTCCTCGCATATGTTGTTGCGTTTGTAGAAATCGTAGAGTTCTCCTTCTTTTAACGACGGACAGACACTGATCTCAAATTCCTGGCCACTCATGGTCATTCCTGCTTACGTATAATTTAGACGGCGGAATCGCCACGGATCACACCACGGCTTTTAAGAAATCATCGCCCGCAAGATGCGATCAGTCAAGGTTTAACGGTTGTCATTCTGAGCGTAGTCCGCACGGATGCAGCCGAAGAATCTCACGCGCTCGATCACAGAATAGATGTTTCGACCTGCCTGCCGGCAGGGAGGCTTCGCTTGGTGCTCCGCACCGCGCTCCGTTCAACATGACAGGTCTGTAGGCTGGGTTGCGGAACGCAACCCACCTTTCTTCCCCCGGTATGAGAAAGGTGGGTTGGATCCTCGCAGACGAGGCCCCAACCCAGCCTACGCCCTACGCCCTATCCCCTACGCCCTCAGGGGCTAAAACCTTTGATCAGCCATCTACCGGCCCATTTTTCGGAGGCGACGTCCTGGGGAAGCGCCTTGGCGTATACATCCCAATTGACCTCGGTCTTGAAACCCAACTTCGAGTAGAAGACATCCATCGTAAGCGGGCGGGTCCAGAGGGGCATCTCTTCAGCCCCCATCTCCTTACATATCAAAACCCCTTGCGATAACATTATTTTCCCTATCCCTTTACCCCTGAAGGGGAGGAGAGTGTAGATTCCCCCATAACCGCCTCGAGTCCCATTCGCAAGGACGGGACCTACCGCACCAACTATACGGTTTTCAGATGCGATCTTTGCAAATACCCAACTCGACGGGGCCTGTGACCATTTTTTAAGTTGTCCCTCCATATCTCGGGAGCCGGTCTCTGTGAGGAATTTTTTATAAAAGGGCGCATCCTCCGATCGGGCTATACCTATTTCTATCCCGCCTTCCTCTAATTTTTCCCTTATTTTCTGGAAATCCGCCGGGATCTTGTAATTATCGAGGCCTCTGTTGATATGGCAGGTTCTGCGGAAGAACCGGAATCCATTCGATTTGAAAAAACTAACCGCTCCCTCCCATCGCGTATCGATTCCCGGAAAGAAGCTGCTTACTCCCTCTCCGCCGCCGGCGAGCAGGAGGATTCGCCCCCGCCCGCGATGATAATCGCCCGCTTTCCCTAACAGCCTGGTCCCCACCGCCTGTCGCCTGAAGGCGGGTTCTACCGCAATCGCTCCAATCCATCCCGGCGTCCCTAAATGCCAATAGCCGTCCGTTTCCAATTCCCGGCTGCAAAAGGAGATAATAAAGCCTATCGTTTTTGAGTTACTCGAGGCCACGAAACTTCCCAGTCGGTCGAAGTGCCTGTTTTCGAAGGTTTCTTTGCTGAACCGTTCGGAGCTGAAGGATGAGTTCTGGTAGGCGTCCGAAAATTCGCTGTTCCAAATCCCGACAACCTCATCCACATCCTCTTCGTTGAAAGGACTTATCTTCAAAGCCAGGCCGGGTTTCGTCATTATTTATGCTCCGTCAGACATTAGACGGTGAAAGCGCCACATATCACACCACGGGTTTGGGGAAATTATCGTCCGCAAGCTGTATTCGGTCAAGGCATATCCCCTGAATGGATCACTTGAAGCCGCTCAGCGAAGTGTTGCCCAACGTGATGCTAACCATGTTTCAAAACCTTGGTTTTAAATAATGTGGTTCTGCATGGTGTTCTGAGTATTCAGGAACCAGGGCCTATGGCCCATCGCAGAGTGATGAACCAATGGGCGATCAGAAAGAGAATTTGGAATAGTACCATCACTATTTTTGTCAAGTTCTTCTTGGCGTACAGGAAGCCCAGAACTGGAAGAAAAAAGACCGCCCAATACACCAAGACAAAACCAGCATGAATTGCGAGTCTAATTTCAAGGCTTCGCGGGAAACCGAAGAGCCTGATGATGTGGAATTTCCCAATGACCACAGGCGGTAGTATGAATATGGTGAGAGGCAGGATGCGAGGCCGAAAGTAGACAAGTAAGGCCCCTGCAAGGGCAGTCACGAGGACAAGAACCACGTATAAATAATACTTCTTGAATTTCATCGCGTCACCTTGTTTCTTCGCCTATTTACAAGACGGTTGAGTGCTCTATTCTAGTCCTATTTCTTCCACCTCTACCACACGGCTATCCTTGAAGTGAAGTGTATATTGACAACCGCCCCATCCATGGTCGAACACATATATGAGAGGAGCGTCATCACCCTTTCCTGCAGCAATCCCGTAATCACTTATCGTCTTAGGGTCTCCGAGAACAGTTAGGACTTCTTTCTTAGTCATGCCTACGAAATGTGCGTTCTTGAAAATACGGTTTGCGGCAGCACAGGCATCTCCTGATGAAGCATTGAGTCCTGGCTTGTCCAGATAACATGTCTTGCGTAATAACTCACGGTCCTTCAAAAAATCCTTGTAGTACTGTGCAGGCTCTGTAGTAGGTACATGAGGTTCAGGAGCATTGTTGCATCCCATCATGCAAATAAGAACAACTGTGATTATGGGGAGAGGTTTCGATCTCATTACCTTTCTTCCTGCACCCGACAACTATTAGATGTCGCAATCACCTCATATCACACCAAGGCTTTTAGGAAATCATCGCTCGCAAGCGGCGGGAAGTCAAGCCCTCGCGTGCGGGTGCAGTTCGCAGGCTTTCTTTGGGGGCTTGTACGCGAGGGTCCAAACAAATTTCTCATACTTATTCGTGACATTCGTGGAACTTGCCTACCGGCAGGCAGGTTCGTGGACCTTTCTTATACTTGGAAGTGTCCCGCCTGCCTCGCTAAAGCGAGCAGGCCTCCCGACAAAGGGATACACCCCAAATTTTAAATCCTAAAACCTAAATTCTAAACCCAACACCCTACCCCCTATCTGCCATCTTCAAGCAGTTCGGTGAGATGTTGTTCTGCTCGGGGTATGTTTTTATCGTCCAGTGCGTCGGCGGCTGCGTTCAGGAGGTCGCCCTGCCGCTGAGTGAACGCCATCGCCCCGGTGGGGTCGAAGTCCGCTGCGCCCAGGGCATCCAGGATCGCACGTTTAAGGCGGTCCATTCCTTCACCGGTGCGGGCGGAGATTAAAATTTCGGACCTGCCTGTCGTTCGACCCAGCCCTTCGGTCCCGAGCAACTCAGGGTCGAGGGAAGGCTCTCGACGGGCCGGTAGGCAGGTTTCGGCCCTGCGGCCGTCCCTGCGGACGCCCGTAGGGGCGCCCGAAGGGGCGGATTGATGTTTACTGGTCGCGGTTTTTTGGGACTGGTCGCATTTGGTGGCGAGGCGGATGGTGTTAGTGTGGATTTCGCGCGGTAGTTGGAGGTCCTGCCCGGCGGGGCAGGTGAGCAGGACGAGGTCGGCCTGGTCGATCCGCGTCCAGGCGCGTCGTACGGATTCGGCGTCGATTTCATGTTCTGTTTCCCACAGTCCGGCGGTGTCGGTCAGATAGATCGGGACACCGCAGACGCTCGCCGGTTCGCGGACCCAGTCGCGGGTCGTCCCCGGTCGATCGTGAATAATGCTGACGGGGCGGCCTATAAGGGCGTTGGTAAGCGTGCTCTTCCCGGCGTTTGGGGGCCCGGCCAGGACCACCTCCGCCGGATGCAAAAGGCGGTTCATTATCGTCAACCCCCCCGCCGCTGCACGAAACGTCCGGGCGAGGCCCGCAGGTAAGACAAGATCGCTGTTGAGGGATTCACGGGCGAGTTTGCTTATCCCCCCCGACCACTGGTTTGCGATTCCCTCGACGAGAAGGCTCCCGGACGCCTCCGGGAGGACGGTAAGCATTTCCAGCCCGACCGCTGGGTTCCGCCACCGCGGGTGGGCCTTTTCAAACGCACCCCCGGGTGCGGGGGCGGTTATCGTAACTCCCAGGGCGGCTAATCGTTCCAGCGTTCGCCTCGCCACGAGAGGCCCGCCGTGAATGTTTATCTCCGCGCCGCGTGGCGTGAGCGAGACAATGGCCTCGTCGATGACCTCCTTTTCGTCCATGAGGTCCCCCAGTTGCAATCGGGCTGGTTCGGTCCGGTCGAGGCGCTGTTCGTGGGTGGGTCGTGGCCGAAATAGCAGCCGGCAGATGCGCCGCGTCCCGGGACCGGCGATGTGGATCACTGCAATTCCACCCCTCCCGGGCGGGGTTTGCAGATTGGCGGTTGTCTCGGTGCTGAGGTCCATTGGTTCGTCATTTCGGACGCGTAAGCGTTCGGTAGTATGCGATGGCGATTCCGCAAAGGCAGAGGTCGTCCACGACGGCCTGGACGAGCCCGTTGTGTCCAGGGTTTGGGCTGATGAGCCTCGCGTCGCCGCCGGTGAGTATGACAAGCGGCCAGGAACCCAGTTCGGCGGCGTAGGCCTCGACCCTCTCCCGCAGCGCCCCGCGTGCGCCGTAGACCAGTCCCCCAAGAATGGCCTCTCGCGTGTCGGCGCCGAAGACCCAGTGGGGGTTTGCGTTTTTCGAGAGATCGACCTTTGGGAGTTGGGCGGTGGTTTTGTGCAGCATCTCGGCGCCTGCGTGCAGACCGGGCATTATCGCCCCCCCGAGGAAGACGCCGTCACTGTTGACGCAGTCGATGGTGACGGCAGTTCCGTAATCGGCCACGACGCAGGCGACCCCAAGCCGGTCGAACGCCGCCGCTGCACAGCACAGCCGGTCCACTCCGATGGATCCGGGCTGTTTCAGACGGGTATCGATGGGTAGGGGCAGGTCGCGTCCGACCACGAGCACCTCCTGTTGCGTCGCTTCTTTGGCGGCGGCCTCCAGGGCCTTCAGGGCGGCGGGGTTGACGCTGCCGGCTAAGATCGCCTTCGGGTCGGGCATCTGATCCCAAATCCGCTTCAGCGCCTCCCCAAGCGGCTGGAGCCGACCCAAGTGAAATACCTCGACCTGCGTTATTTCATCGCCCCGGACGCGGGCGATTCGAATCGTACTGTTTCCGCAATCGCACCCCAGCACGCTGGGAATTTGCTCAGTGTCCATGGATGGCTCCTGATGTTGTCATTCGCTGTTTTTCTGCGAATTCAATGCTCCCCAAATGCGTTCGGTCAGGTGTTTCAGTCCTTTACCGGTAACCGCGCTGATGGGAATGATCTCTGCGTCGATGGTCTTTGTGAACTCCGCCAAGTGACGGTCGCCTTCGGTCAGGTCTATCTTGTTGGCGACGACGATTTCCGTCCGGTGGGCGAGCTGTTCGGAATACTTCTGCAACTCGTTGCGTATGGCGTGATAGTCCTCCGCCGCCTCGCCTACCGGTGGGCAAATGTCAACTATGTGCACGATAAGGCGGGTGCGTTCGATGTGCCTCAGGAAGCTGTCTCCCAGCCCAACCCCGTCGTGTGCCCCCTCGATCAGTCCGGGGATGTCGGCCATTACGAACCGCCGCTCGCCGCTCAGTTCGACGATCCCAAGGGACGGAGCGAGCGTGGTGAACGGGTAAGCGGCGATTTTCGGCCGGGCCGCGGACAGCCTGCTCAGCAGCGTACTCTTACCCGCATTGGGTTTTCCCACCAGCCCGACGTCGGCGATGAGTTTCAGTTCCAGGTGCAGGTTGCGGGCCTGACCGCCCGTGCCCTCCTCGAACTGTCGCGGCGCCTGGTTTGTCGAGCTCTTGAAGCGTGTGTTTCCGCGTCCGCCCTTCCCGCCCTCGGCCACGCAGACGATCTGGTCCGGTTCGGTAAGGTCCTTCAGCAGCGTACCATGATCGGCGTCATAGATAAGCGTCCCGGGTGGTATGGGAATGGTCAGGTGCTGGCCCCTCTTCCCATGCCGATTATTACCCATCCCGCTCACACCCCGCTGCGCCTTGTAGTGATGTTGCCCGGCGAGGTGGTGCAGCGTATTGAGTGACACGTCCGCCTTCATCAGGATGCTGCCCCCGTCGCCGCCGTCCCCGCCGTCAGGTCCGCCCTTGGGAACATACCTCTCCCGCCGGAACGAGACGCAACCATTACCGCCATCGCCCGCATTCACGGCGATGTCCACTTCGTCCATGAACATCGCACGGCTGACTATCACGTCGGAACGCATGAATACCCTACGAATACCATAAAAATCGATTGAACAACACGAAGAACCCCTTGGCGACCAGCAAGGTGAGCACCTTCTCGCCCGCTGGGCGAACGCCTCGTATGCGAGGGACCACCCCCCTTTTCCTTCAAACCCCCAGCAGTCCAGCCCCGGATACGGGGGTGCACACGAACGCGTCGAACGACAGCCCGCGTGGCCGGTAGAAGCATTTTCGCAGACGTCGCATCAGCCGGCCCAAAGCATCGGCCCGGACCAGGATCATCATGCACCCGCCCAGTCCGGGACCGGCGAGTTGCGAGCCGACGACTCCCTCGGTCGCGTCGGCGAGGTCCACCAGCAGATCGACATCATCCGTGCTGCACGCATATCGCCCGCACTGGTCGGGGAGCGGGACGCGCTCGGCTGCAAGTCGTCCAAGCGTCGCGTCATCGGTACGAACCACGAATCGGCGGGATGCGCCGTCCGGGGCAAAAGACATCCGGCGCTCACCATTGTGGCTGGTCTGCAGGAACCGCCGTATGCGCAACATATCCCCCTTCCGCAGCACGTCCGCAAACTGTTCGCTCCGTATGATTTCACCCAGACCGAACAGCGTAACACCGCGAAGGTCGTACGGGCCCTGGTCGGGATGGGTGGTGAATATCTGTTCCAGGCGGTCCTGGTCGCCGGGGCCGAACATTTCGCGCAGTTTCCGCCGCGTCGGGCGGACGGGCAGTTGCATGACGGCATGATAGATTTCGCCCGGGGGGACTTTCAGGCGATCCGGCGTCAGGTCACAGAGATGCTCGATGCTCCCCGCCGGGGGCCAATGACGCTGCAGGAACAATTCCGCCAGGTCGTAGCACGCCACCCGCTGGTTAAAGACGTTACTGATACGGCCGGAATCGGCGGACATCGAACCGCTGTAGGCGATAACAACCCGCAAATCCGTCGGGAATCGCACTTCGCCCTCCATGCGGAATGGGAAGAACCCGATCCGAGAGATATGTCCGGTACGGCCGGTGCGTATGGCGGCGTGCTCGGCGTTCCCGCGGCGCGATCCGGCGAACCACTCACCTTCCCCGCAGAGATTGATGAAATCGCGTGCGGCGACGTTCAGCCCGTTCAGCGCCACTGCCGCCTCCGCAAAGGCGACAACCAGCGCCGAACTGCTCGACAGCCCCGCCCCCACTGGGATATTCCCGCTCATCAGACAGTCCATCCCGCGGAGCCGCACGTCCCGGCACTCGTGTTGCAACCGCAGCAGCGAGGCGCGGGCGTAGTTGCTCCAATCGGCATGGGTAGTGTCCAGGACCAGCTTGACGGCTTTGGAATCCACGAAGTCGATCCAGTCGGACCAACTGTAGTCCCGCAGAAGATCCGAGATGCGGAACTGCCGCGTAGGAAATCGCTTGGGATCGAGGTTCTCCAGGTGGACCGCGTCGTCCTGGCGGACGGCGGCGGCGAGGAGGACCTCCCTGCTGAAGGCCATCACGTTCACGTGCCCACCGCGATGGTCCACGTGTCTGCCCATCATGTTGACGCGTCCGGGGGCGCGGCAAAGGATCATCGGCCGATCCGCACCGAACCTTCGGACAAATGCCTTTATCAACCGCTTGATCGCCTTTTGCCGCTCGACCAGGAGACCCTGGTCCTTTCCATAGGTCCGCCGCAGTTCGGCCAGCCACTTCGCTCCGCCGGCGGCGGTCACGGCAGCCCATCGACCGGCGGGTTTGAGCACGCGCCCTGTCAGCGTCTTTTTACCGGCCAGTCGCACACGAGGCGGCTTTTCACGCTGCCCCACGACATCCTCGATCGCCAGAAGCTCCGCCGGGGTATTGAACGCCATCAGATCCGTCGGATCCTCCACACGCATTATCTCCACCCGCCCCCGACTGGACAGCACGCCTATGGTGTCCGTCAAATAAAGTTCGCCTTGGGTGTTATCAGATCGCAACTGGCTCAGCGCCTCGCGCAGCCTGTCAAAACGGAAGAGGTACAGCGAGGGGTTTATAAGATCGCAGCCTTTTTCCAGTTGAACGGGACTCCGTTTCCGCCCCGCCAGCATCAAACTGCTGCGCCTTCGACGTGCATCGTCTATGTCCGCCTTTTCCACGATGCCCAACACGCTTCCGTCCCTATCGGTAATCACGCGCCCGCTCGCCGGGCCGGATTCCTTCGGCAGCGTGGTTAGCACAACGTCCGAGTTCCCGCCACAAAAACGCTCCAGCAGATTGCGGACAACTTTCGGACGGATAATCTTGTCGCCCATCGTGACCATAACCGCGGTACAGTTGCCCTGTGCGGCCAGGGCCTCGGTGGCAACAGCTGTGGCGTGACCGGTGCCAAAAGGCTCGGCCTGAAAGACAAACGACACCTCCGGATGCGCCGCCGATACGGTTGCGATTACCTGTTCGGCCATCTGCCCCACGACTACCATGAAGCGTCGCAGTCCGGCCGCCTTGTAGGTCTCAATCGCCCGGACGATGGCCGGGCGACCAACGATGGAAAAGCACGCCTTGTGCTGACCGGTCGAGGCCATCCTCTCGCCCTGACCACCGGCGAGGATTATACAGGCGATCTCGTCGCCAACTTTCATATCAGTAACCTCAATACGTACCTTAGACAGCGAAAGAATATTATTTTATCAATTTTCCACAAAAAGGACAGACCACAATCGGGGCGCGTGTGCATATCGGTTTTGGGGGTGTAAGGAAAACGGGGACTGGGTCAAGCGAGCGCAGCGAGACGCTCCTGTCGGCGTTTTCCGGAAATGGTTACAGGCACCTTCGTCCCTTTGTCCCTAGGTGATGTCTACTTCACGTGATCTCTGCCGGGACGATTAGTTCCTTCCTTTCGCAGCAGAATGGGGCTGGTGCCCGGCCTGGACCGCTTTGCACAGTGCGCATAACCCGCCAAACGCCAGCTTGGCGGCCTCTGCGTCTTTGGCGTTGGCGGCATCCTCCAGGACCTTGGCGGTTTCGGTTAGTGACGGATACCCGTAGCCTCCTCCCGCTCCCTTCAGTTGATGGGCTCCCCGCTGGAGTTTCTCGTAATGGTTGTTCGCCATCGCCTCTCGCATCGCCGAAACGGTGTCCGGCAACCCTGCCACGAACTCGTCGAGGATGTCCGCCAGGGCCGGGTCGTTGGCATATTCGGACTGGATCGACTCTGGCGAGCCAACGGTTGAGCGATCCGGGTCGGAGGCATCGGCTTGCGATCCCGGCGGGGACTGCTCCGGGCCCTCAGCACACAGGTTCCGCTTAATAGCATCGGCAAGCACTTCGGGTTTGATGGGTTTCATGACGTAGTCGTCCATCCCGGCCTCGAGGCACTTCTCGCGGTCGCCCTGCATCGCATTGGCGGTCATGGCGACGATGGGGATGTCATGGTCCCTGACAGATGAATTCGGATCACGAATGGCCTGGCTGGCCTGATACCCGTCCATCTCGGGCATTTGGCAGTCCATCAGAACGAGATTGTAGTCCTGTCGCTCCAGAGCATCGAGAACCTCTTTGCCGTTGGCAACGGCGTCGGCGCGATACCCCAGTTTGGTTTCCAGCAGCCGTAAAGCAAGTTTCTGATTGATCGCATTGTCCTCTGCCACGAGGATTCGGACACGCCGCTTACGGTCCTCGGAGATAGAGTGCCGTGTGACGATCCGTTGCGACGCCCCTTTTGTCTCCGTCCGGGAGTATCCCATGACAATCCGCAGACACTCGAATAACTGAGATTGTTTCACCGGCTTGAGCAAGTAGCCCGCGAAGCCCAACTCTTCGAGTCGACCGGCGTCCCCTCGCCGGCCAATGGAGGTCAGCATCACAAGGATCGTCTCCCGCAGTTGCGGATCGGCCTTGATCTCCCGGTCGAGCGCCTCTCCGCCCATCCCCGGCATCCGTTGGTCAAGCAATGCGATTCGAAACGGGTCTCCTTCTGCCGCCGCGGTGCGAAGTTTGTCCATCGCCTCCCGGGCGAGGGGCGTTTCTTCCACCCGGCAGCCCCATGCTTCCAGATACTTCCGAAGAAGATACCGGTTCGTCCCGTTGTCATTCACCACCAGCACACGCTTGTTCGTAATGTCTTCCAGGTCGGGCGACACCTGCCGCCGGTTAAGAAGCTGCCTGGCCAGCGCGACCGTGAACCAGAAAGTCGATCCCTTCCCCTCTTCGCTCTCCAATCCGATCTGTCCGCCCATCATCTCGACCAGGTTCTTGGAGATGGCCAGTCCCAGTCCCGTCCCGCCGTACCTCCGAGTCGTCGACACGTCCGCTTGTGTGAACGACTCGAACAGATGGTCCATGCGATCCGCCGGGATGCCGATTCCCGTGTCCCGAACGGAGAAGCGAATCGTCGCTTGTGAATCTGTCTCCTCGACCAATGTCGCGAGGATTTCCACCTCCCCCTGGTCGGTAAACTTGATGGCATTGTTGGTGAGATTCATGAGCACCTGTTTGATCCGGCCTGGATCCCCTCGCAACAATGAAGGGACTTCCGGGTTGATGAGGCAGGAGAACTGCAGCCCTTTCGCCTCGGCAAGGTGGGCGAGGATGTCGAGCGTCTCCTCCGCCATGACCCGCAGGTCGAAGTCGAGCACTTCCAGTTCCATCTTTCCGGCCTCCACCTTCGAGAAGTCCAGGATGTCGTTGATCAGCGCCAGGAGCTGGTC
>SDBV01012565.1_pt1 | contig 10840 bp, 6 predicted proteins | sample 2277081 | NCBI WGS metagenome assembly SDBV01 (sample SAMN10402039, study PRJNA504765) | marine sediment metagenome | isolation source: marine sediment core GS10_PC15, 223 cmbsf | place: Arctic Ocean: Southern Knipovich Ridge | collected 2010
GGTGATAGCTTCGAATGTCGATCACCGAGCATACCAGCATCCCGCAGAGCAGCGCCGCATGGGCTGTGAAGGTCGGCCAGGACGAGAGGAACTCTCCCATACCATCCCGCAGGTCCCAGATATAGTAACAGGCATACAGTCCGACGATCAGCAGGGCGGTCACTGTTTCGATGAGGATGTACTGGAGCGAGATAAAGACCTTGCAGAAACGGCATCGCCCGCGAAGGAGCAGCCAACTGAGGATCGGAATGTTGTCGAACCATCGTATTGCCCGCCCGCAGGAAGGACAATGACTGCCCGGAAAGACGATACTTTCCCCCCGTGGGGTCCGGTAGATCACCACGTTCAGGAAGCTGCCCACCGACGCGCCCAGCACGAAGAGAAAAACGATCAGGAAAAGGTCCATCTTGCAGTCCGTTCCCGTGGCGACCACCCCGTTGCCAGCGTGACGGAAAGGTACCAGTTGCACGGGGGCATTGCAAGATAACAGGACCGAGGCGCATGAAAACCGGGGACCCCGAGGGTCGCCCGAAAGATGCTATGGCGTGGCGGTGCGTTTAGGCGATTTTGCGAAACCGGTGGCGAAAGAGCAACCCCAGCCCCCCGAGACTCAGCAGGACGATCGCACCCGATTCGGATACTATCGTGCTGCTGAGGGCGTTGATATTTGGGTTTATGCTGCTAAAGGTGTCGCCGCTGAAATAGAGGCTGGCGGTTCCCGAAACCGGATCATACTCCGCCACGTCGCTTTTACCGAAACTCAGCCCGCCAAGGGTTGCATTATTTGTGGTGGAAAGCAGGATGTGGCCGTCGTCCAGAATATGCACGGCTTCGATATCTTCATTTCCGAAGAACAAGTTTTCGTCGAACAGCAGACTGGCGGTTCCGGCGGTCGGGTTGTACTCGATCAGGTCGCCGTCGCCGAACAAAAGCCCACCAAGTTGGGCAGCTCCTACGGTGGACATGACAATATTTCCGTTGTCGCGGACGTACACCGCGTCGATGTCCTCCGCCGCCGAGAAGAGTGTGTTGTCGAACAGCAGGGTGGCCGTGTCGGCGATCGGGTCATATTCGACGAGGTCGCCTTTCCCGAACGACAATCCACCGAGCGTCGAATCGCCGGTAGTTGACAAGACGTAGTGACCATCGGCCATAAGATGTGCAGCGTCGATGTTGTCTTCTCCTCCCGAAAACAGGTCTCCATTAAGCAAAATGCTTGCGATTCCGGTAGCCGGGTCGTATCCGACCAGATCGCCGTCGCTGAACGAAAGGCCGCCCAATGTAGCGGTGGAATCGGTGGAAAGTATGAGATCCGCCGACGAAGCGGTCGCAACCCCGAGCAATACCATCGCGGTAAAAACTAGAGTTGTATTGTGCATAATTATCTCCTGGCAAAGAGCTTGAAACTCCGCTGGTTTACTTCTCCGATGTACCTGTCACGTGGTCTCCCAGTCGGCCGGATCCTCTTCTTTCTAAAGGCCTTTACGGGTTCCCTCGCTCCAGGTGATAGTGCGAAGAAGTTGTCTCTGCGGTCTATTGAATAAATAGGATATGAATGTGCTGGAGGCGAATTTTTCTGTTTTTAATTTACTCTGCTGAAAGGGTTTGCGAACCGAGAAGCGTCTCGGGGTAACGGGTCGATGGGCGAAAATGAAAAAAGCGGCAGCCCCGGTCAGCCCCGCCGCTTGTGGTTCCTACACGACGATGAGGACGGGGTTACCTGCCCCGCCCCTTAATCTGCAGCCCGAAGAGCTTGATAAAGCCCGTCGCGTCCGAGGGCGTGTATTCCTGGCCCATGGTAAAGCTCGCCAGGTCGGGGGAGTAGAGGCTATTGGGAGATTCGATGCCTGCAACGGAGGCCCGGCCTTTGAGACATTTCATTCGCACCGTACCTGTAACGTCCCGCTGGGTGGAGGTCACGAATGCGTCGATGGCCTCTCGCAGCGGGCAGAACCACAACCCGTCGTAAACGAGCTCGGCGTACTTCAGGGCGACCTGCTGCTTGTAGTGGGCGGTCAGGCGATCGAGGGTGATGCTCTCCAGGGCGTGGTGGGCGCGGAGGAGGATCGTCCCGCCGGGCGTCTCGTAGGCACCGCGGCTTTTGATGCCCACCACCCGGTTCTCGACCAGGTCCGTCTGCCCCACCGCATGCCGCCCGCCCAGGCGGTTGAGTCTCTCGATGATATCGTGCCCGTCCAGGCGCACCCCGTCCAGGGCGACCGGGCGACCTTCCTGAAAGTCGATCTGCACGTAGCCAGCCTCCTGAGGCGCCTCGGATAGTGGGACCGAGAGAACCCACAGGTCGTCACTTGGGGCGTTGCGGGGATCTTCCAGGTCCGCTCCCTCGTGCGAGATGTGCCAGAGGTTGCGGTCGCGCGAGTATATTTTCTCCTTGGTCTGGGCGATTGGGATACCCTTGGCGTTGGCGTATTCGATGGCTGCCTCGCGGCTGGTAAGCTCGAAACTCGGGTCTTTCCATGGCGCGATGATCTTCAACTCCGGCGCTAAGGCCATGAAGGTCAACTCGAAACGGACCTGGTCGTTACCCTTCCCGGTGGCGCCGTGTGCGACGGCGTCGGCGTTGTTCTGGTGGGCGCACTGGACCTGACCCTTGGCGATCAGGGGTCGGGCGATGCTCGTTCCCAGCAGGTATTCGTGCTCGTAGACCGCCCCCGCCGCCAGCATCACAAAGCAGTACTGCTCGGCAAACTCCTGGCGCAGATCATCGACGACGCATTTGTCGGCCCCGGAAGCGAGCGCCTTTTCCTCGACCCCGTCCAACTCCTCAGCCCCCTGACCGACGTCAGCGACGTAGGCGATCATCTCGCAGCCGTACTTGTCCTTCAGCCACGGAAGTATCACCGACGTATCCAGCCCGCCGGAATAGGCCAGCACGATTTTCTTGATGTCTTCGTTCTTCGCCATGATGCACATCCTGGATTTCTGTTAACGTGAAACGAGGATTGTACGCATCCCGCCGGTCTTTTGTCCACCGGTTCTTTTGATCGGACCTGCTCGCTGAAGCGAGTGAGTCTATGGAGACCTGCCTCGCTAAAGCGAGCAGGCCAACAACATGACAACAAACAGGACAGCTATACGCTATGTCTTTGTTTATTACTTCCTGATTTAGGACTGCCCGCTTCAGCGGGGCAGTGGTCCTTTTCGTCGCTTTCGCTTTTGCTGGTATCTCCGGTAGGGAATCCCTTCCAGAAAGGCCTTCAATTTGATAGCGCGTTTTATTCCTTCGTCCAGGGCTACGTTAGCTTTCGTGTGCGGATAATCTTCCCAGTCTCTGCATATCCCGTGGCGTGTGCTTTGTCTCAGTACGTACAGATAGGCCCGGCGACATTGCGTTTCGTCACGAATACACCCGTCGAAGTAGTCCTGATGTCCCGCCTCCGACCAGAATGGACGCCGCCGTTCCGGCAGCAGGTGGTTTACCAGTTTGGCGACGGAACCGTGGATTCGCTGCATCATCATTCCAAGCAGTTGTCCTTTGCGGCAGTATCCCAACATATGATAGTGGTTGTTCATGAGTGTGGTGATCCACGGTGTAAACTCCCCCGCGGATGTGTAGTGTTCCAATCGGTCCCAGAAAATCGCCTTTGCTGGTTCGGCGGCGAAGGCAGGATATTTTTCGCGACATCGAGCGGTGATAAAGTACACTTGATTGTCAACGTACCAGTGCTCGAAACGATGTTTTCCCCGGTAAGTCTCCGCTGCACCATGCGAGTATTTGCTAATAAATTTTCCCAAGTTTTCGGTCCTCGGTTTACAGGAACATGCTTTGTCTGCTTCGCCGAAGCGAGCGAGTTTATCGGGACCTGCCTCGCTAAAGCGAGCAGGCCAACAACATGACAACAAACAGGACAGCTATACGCTATATATTTGTTTATCACTTCCTGATTTGGGACTGCCCGCTTCAGCGGGGCAGTGGTCCTTTTCGCTTCAGCGAACAGGAAACGAACAGGAAGCGGATTCATTCCCCGTTGGTCAGTTTATTCGTTACCACCTCTCGCATCACGTCGCGGGGGGCTTTTTGAGAGATCCATATCTTGAATTGCGCGAAGGCCTGGTTGAGGAACATCTCCAGCCCGGTAACCGTCGCGATACCGCCCGCCTCGGCGAGACGAAGCAGGCGGGTTCGCAACGGGTTGTAAACGGTGTCGAAGACGACTTTCACCCCTGGCGGGATGGTTTCCAGTGGGCAGTCGTTCACGTTGGGGTGCATACCGATGGAGGTGCAGTTGATGAGGATTTCAGCCTCGGCGGTGGGGGCGTCGGTAAGCGGCGCAGCACGGGAATTGAACTCTTCGGCGAGCTTCTCAGCTTTTTGAAGTGTGCGGTTATATATGACAACTTTCGCGCCATAGTGGACCAGAGCGGCGACGATGGCCCGCCCGGCCCCGCCGGCGCCGAGCACGGCGACACTTCGCCCTTTTAAGTCCACACGGGCGATACCCATCGCATCGCACAGGGCGTCGATGGCCCCGCCGTAGTCGGTGTTCCACCCGCGCAGTCGGCCGGTCGAGTCGATGCGGATTGTGTTGATCGCACCGATCCGCACAGCCAACTCGTCGCAATTCTCCGCCCCGACATAGGCGAGGGCATTTTGCTTGTGCGGGATAGTTACGCTCAGCCCGCGCAGGTCCAGCCATGGTCGGGCCAGGGCGGCGTCCATGAATCGACGGAAGTTTTCATCGCCCGGTTCGATGCGCAACGGGAGGTAGACGGCGTTCTGGGCGGTTGCGGCGAAGGCGGCGTTGTGGATCGCCGGGCTGAGCGAGTGGGCAACGGGAGCCCCGATCACACCGAAGACCGCCGTGTCCGCGTCGATATCGTCCCAGCGGTAGAGCTTTTTTATGTCCGCCAGGGTCGGTTGTCCCGGGGCGGACTGACGTCCGGAGCCCAGGGAGGCGAACGTCCCGAAGGCGCCGAACTTCTTCGCGAGGATTCGGCTGATCAGCCCCGCCTCGCCCATCGCCAGTCCCAGCATTGGCTTTGCGGAGGCGCGGATCAGGTCGAAGGTTCGCAGCGCCTCCTCGCACGTTCGGGCAGTGAAGACGACCTTGTTCACGGCCGAGTCCGAGCGGTCAATCGCCTCGGCCAATTCATCCAGATTGTCCGGGCAGCCTTCGAAGTCGTGATAGCTGAGGATGACCTTTTTCGAGGGGCGCTGCTCGGGCGGGGTGTCGAGCTCGACGTCCACGGCGGCGACGCTTTCAAGCTCGCTGGCATTCCTCAGCAAGCTCAGCCGGGCCTTTTCGCTTCCCTCCCCGTCGCCGAACCGCCCGCCCTGACGTTTTGGGCGGCAGGTTACGATTACCGGCAGCGGGGCTTCGGTCAGCAGGTCGCGCAGTTGATTTTCGTCGGGAAGAGAGGGCAGGAAATCCAGGCGGGCCTCGACCATCTCCGCACCGGACGCGGCGGCGAGGAACATCTCAGCCCGCATCCCCTCGAGACTGTCGGCCGTGAGGGGACAGATCAATCGGGTTTGGCCTCTCGGCGGTTTCATGCGCACCATCATAGCCGGGCCGTTTTGGCGGGGCAATCCCAGACTTACTCAGATGCTTGCCCGGTGTTATTCTTGGAGTTTTTAACCTGCTCGAGAAGCTCTTTTGAGTAATAGTGCTTCGCTGGTTCGAGAATCGCTTTGATCTTGTCTTCCTCGACCGTTCCGACGGCGGATCCGCCCGCTTGCTTGCAGTAAACCATCTTGCCCGACGGATCCTTCCCGCCGACCAGCAGCGAGATTTTCCGGTCCTCTTGGGGCAGATCGAGCGTGATTGTCGCCTTGGGCGAGGTGATGTCGACCCCGCCGGTCGTCTGCGGCGTAATCCACTGCTGAACCTTTAGTTCGGCGAGTTTTTCTAAAAGTTCAGCGACGTATCTTTCCTCGGCCGGGCCTGAGAAAGGTCGGATCATTTGCCACTCGCCGTTGCGCTTGAGAATTAGATGCTCCGCGCCCCGACGGACTTCGATTCCATCAACTTGGGAGGGTCTGAACGCGAGGATGGTTTTCCCGCGCAGTTTCGCCAGCGCCGGCTGCAAGTCGTCCAGCACCGTCGCCGGGAGCGTAAAAACCTCTGCCCTTTGCTTCAGCTTAGCGCAAAGACTTTCCCCGCGGCGGTTACCCAAAAGCAGTGTGTACGTTTGGGCAGGGAGTGCGGATGCGGGTGCGGTGGCGGGGGTCGGCGGGCGGATCGTAACGTGCACGAGCAGCCGGGGCCTCTCCAGCCCGAAAGGCTCGAGGCTGTCGGGTTTTTCGGTAAGGTACCGCTCGGCCTTGAGACTTGCCAGTTCCTCCAGCCACCGCGAAACGGCGCCGCCATCAGCCCGTGCGGCGAATGGTTTGACGATTTCCCAACGGTTGTGTTTTTTCTCCAACGTGTAGTTCTGACGGCCCTCGACGCGCAGGGCGATGACATCCCGCCGATTAAGGTCTCTCAGGACCGTCATGTCGCGGTACTCGTCGGGACTGCGTTCCAGAAGTCCCGCCATGTCGCGTGCGACGACAAAGCTGCGGTTATCCCCGGCCGGTCGAACGTAGGTTTCCTCGACCCCGCTTCCAACTTTCGGGACCGCCCGGCCAATCAGAAGCGTGAAGGTCTTGTCCTTCTCGTCCACGAGGGAAACGATCCAGAGCGGTTTTTTGAGCCCGGTCAGCGAATCGTCCGGACAGTCCGCCTCGACGTTGGGATCGAACGCCCGTTGATAGTCCGTATTGCTCATCGCCCGGACAATCGCGTCAAGGGGCCCGCTGCGCACCGGGATGGCGTGGGGTTCGATCATGCGCCACCGCCCATCCGAACGGACGAAGATAAGCTTCGTCCCGTCGTAGTCCTCGATGGTCAGCTTCTTCGCCCCCGAGGGCGTCTCGGCGAAAAGCCGCCGCGGAACGGGGGCGTCCTTTTCCTTCGACCGCATCGCCACCAGCCTGGAAATGCCCACCGCCACGGCGGCCAGAACCAACAGGGAAACAAGTATTATCGTTGCTCTCGGTTTCATCGAGCGATTCTCCGGTTTTCAACGGTCGTTCGTCTGTGACTCTCTTGCGAGCCGCGAGCGCAAGCGAGCGGGATTTCGTTGGTTTTCAAACATTCTGCCCGCCCGCTTGCGTGTAGACGCGTGGGTGCACAGCACTCATCCTACATCTGCCCGCTCGCTTGCGCTCGCGGGGCGTAGACTTTCTTTAACGTTTTCGCATCATCATTATCACACATCCGACGGCGAGGATGCCCAGCGGCAGCAGGACCACGCAGAACGCCCAAATGGACGATCTGACGGCGGGCGACATTTCCCGGACCGGGGCGATGGAAACCGGCCCGGCGGCGATGTATCGCTCCAGGCCCACCAGCCAATAGGCGCTATTGACCACCAGGTCTGCGTTTGCGCGTGGGGGCGGTTTTGTATCCAACCCTCCCTTGGCGGTCAGCACGGGGATAGGGGAGTTTAGATATCGGTCCTTCAACCCCGCGCCCAGACCCAGCACGACGATGCGCGACGCCGCGATGTTTTGTTCCTTCTGCCCGCTGCGTGCAGCCGCCACCGCCAGCATCAGCGGGACCTTCAGATCACCCTGATCGTAGTTGGGTGCGATCGGGCTGCCCGGAGAATTTTCGATCTGCTGGAACAGGCGGATCACGTTACCGGACCCCCACACATTTGTCATGGTGTCGGGAATTTCCAGCAGCGGGTGGATTTCAACCCCGGCGGGCCTCTCGTCTCTGGGGGTGAGTGCGATGGGGCAAATCCTCGGCCAGACCAATTCTCTACCCTGGAGGGGTTTGCCCACCGGCTGAGCGGAAAAGCCGCTTAGCGGCATGTAGTACAGGTTGATGAGTTTAACCCTGTATTTTCCCGGTTCATCGCTGGGGATGCCCTCGATGAGCATGAAGGAGGTTTTGACGTCCATACCCCAGTCTTTTCTAAGGTATTCGTTCAGCTTGTAACCCTGTGGGATGGGCGGTCCGAATCCCATGAACCTGGGGGACAGAAACGTCCCCAGGAATATCCCCGTAGCTCCGATGTCAATGGCCTGGCGTATCTTCTCGATGTGCTCGGGTCCGAATCCGCTTCCCGGTGATGGTCCGCCCGGGCCCATGGGCATCGTCACCGGGGCGGGAGGAAGGACCAACAGCACGGTGGGCAGCGGTGGGGAGACCGGCTGCGTCTCGGCGGCGGGGAAGGGTTCGGCGAGGTTCCAGTCCTGCACCTTGAAATTGGCCTCTTCCAGCCGCTTTCGAACGGTTTGCAGTTGGGAGACAGAGATTTCCCCGGTCGGTGGACGGAACAGCATGGGGTTGACGCCCTTGGGGGCCGTCGGTCTCAGGTAGGTCATCAGGACGCGGGCGAAAGGTCTGGATTGCGTCAGCCCGAGAATTCGCGAACCCAGGACGGCGTCGCCGTTGAAGAATCGCCTCGAACTTCCCCCGTTCTGCGACAGTGAGGGGGCTTGTTCGATCAGCATCGGAAAGACCTCATCGAACCGGACGACCTCCACCTTTTCGCCGGCTTCGATGACGATGATGTCCCGCCCGCTCAGGTCGGGAGGCAGGGCGTTCTGCTCGGGGGCCTTGAGCTTCTCCCCCTCGTCCAGTATCGGGCGGATATGCTCGCTAATTTTCGAGAACACATGGTCCTTTTGGGCTCGCTCCAGCACGTTCCGGGAAAACGCATCGACCGTTTCCAGTTGTCGGAGTCCGGTTTCGACGGCTGATTTGTTGGTCTTCATCGACGCGATGAGTTTGTCGACCGGTAAGCGCAAGTCCAGGATGAAGCGTTTTTGTGCGGCTTCATTGGCGTCGCTGAGGTGCAGGGCGGTTTGGGCCCGCAGGGTGTCCAGTTGCTGGGCGATGGCGTCGAACAGTCGGCTGCGGGTCGTGCGAACCTTCCCCAATACGGTGTCAATTTCGATCATCCAGGCCCGGGAAACCGAGATGAGCTCGATGTCCCTCTTGTCCTTACCCGCCACGGTGTCAAGCTCGGTGGCGGCGTCACGAATTTTCTTGGCGGCCTTCCCGAGGTCCACAGCCAATTGGTTGAGCTTCTTGGCGGGGTTCCTCGGGGATGCCTTGCCCTTACCGAGAATCTTGCGCACCTCCTGCATAGCCCGGACGGAATCATCTACACTCTTGAGCACCTTTGGTGCGTTGGTTTTGACCGTGGCGGGGAGATTTCCCAGGCGTTTCAGCAGTTTGGTGTGGGCGTCGAGTTCCTCACGGGAAGCGCGCAACTGGGAGAGAAGATCATTGAGCATTCGCACGTAGTCCGGGAGGGGGGTAGTAGCCATCTCCCGGCGGATTTTCTTCTCCACGGTTTTCAGGTTTTTCGCCATTCGTCCCAGTGCGTCCTGGAGCCCCCCGCCCAGGTCCCACTGCCAAAGGTAGGATTTCGGAGGCGTCTGCGCCCAGAACTCCTGTTGTGCGGCGAGTTGCTCCAGGAGTTCCGGGAGACCCTTTAGCGCCTTTTTCAGTAGTGTTTCCTGCTTTCCGGTCTTGGCGGCCTGTCGATGCTGCAGACGTCCCATCAACCTCGATCGCGCCGCGTCCCCCGAGGCGTCCGTTACCTGGACCTTGTCGTTGTAGCGGTGCATTTCCTCGAGCAGTTCCATTACTCGTCGAAGATAATTGCGAGTCTGGTTTAGGTTTTTCCCGGGCTGTTCTGTCTCGGCGCGGGTCATGGCGGCGGCGTAGACGGCCGAGATGCGAATCGGCTGATTCACGTCTTTGAGGATGCGTCTGGATCGTTCGCTCAGCCCGAATCGACCGAGGGTCTCGAAGTCCCTCTGATACGGGGCGTAAAAGGCGATCATGTTGACGACGAGCACCACCGCCACCGCCGCACCCACCGAAACGCCGACCATCGCCCCGTAGCGGTCGCGCGACCCGCTCGTCGTGGCGGCGACCAGCAGGAACGCCATAACCCCGCCGATCAACATCTCCAGCAGGACCACCAGGGGCGCGAAGGGAAGAACCAATCCCACCAGCAGGGGGGGCGCCCCCCACAGCATCCATCCGAAGCCCTGGAGCACCGCACATACTGTCACGATCAGCCAGATCACCAGCAACACCCACAAGGCTGACTTTCGCCCGCGGAGCAGGAAACCACCCGCTGCGGCGACTATGACAGACAGTACGATCCAGATGAAGTACATCCCCGCCGCCTCGGGCGATAGGCTTTGCGGGGAGTGCCCCAGCAAGTGTACGATCAGTCCCGCAATGCCCCCCAGCCCCAGGACCGTCGAGACCGCACCGGCGATGTTGCAATATCGGCGGTTCAGTTCCGCCGTCGGGTTCGATTTCTCCTGCGAGTCGTCTATCGCCATCGTCTGGACTCCAGCGTTTTGGTGCTAAGGAAGAGAAATCCGCCCGTTATGGAGAGAAAGAAGACCACCCCGCGGGTGTCGAACAGCCCTCGGGCGAAGCTTCTCAGGTAGCTCATGGCGCTTAGGCGGGCGGCGATTTTGTTCCACGGTTCGGGGCTGTGGGCGGCGAGGGGTTCGCTCAGCAAGACGAAGACCGCCAGGATAACGATCGCCGCCACCGCCGCCAGAAGCTGATGCCTCGTCAGCGTGGAGGTAAAAACTCCAACCGCCAGGAACGCCGCACCCAGCAGGATCATCCCGAGATATCCCATGACGACCACGCCCCCGTCCGGGCGGGCGAACAGAAACATCAGCACCAGGAATATCAACGTGCTTCCCAGCAGCGCCAGATAGAACAAAAATACTCCGACGAATTTACCCAGCACCACTTGTGCGTCGGTAACCGAGGCGGTCATGAGCGTCTCGATCGTTCCGCTGTGATACTCCTCGCTGATAAGCCGCATCGTCAGCAGC
>SDBV01012566.1_pt1 | contig 10840 bp, 12 predicted proteins | sample 2277081 | NCBI WGS metagenome assembly SDBV01 (sample SAMN10402039, study PRJNA504765) | marine sediment metagenome | isolation source: marine sediment core GS10_PC15, 223 cmbsf | place: Arctic Ocean: Southern Knipovich Ridge | collected 2010
GGACTTGTTAAAACAAAATTAGTTAATTCTTTTGCTTGAATTTCAATCTTAGAAGGAACTCCTTTAAGACTTTCTTTTCCGAAGGCTTTCTTAATATTTTTTATGGAAGTTTCTCTAGCTTTTGGATCATTTATTAAATTGGTAACTCCCTTCTTTACATCAATTCCGAATTTAACAAGAGATGAAGGAGTCTCGGCCACAGTTTCCAAAAATAATAAAGTATCTGCTCTTTTCTGTTCTCCTCTGTCTAAAGCCTTCAATCTTTCAGTTTCATATCCAAATGAAATAGAATTACTTGTAACTCTTCTTTGATCTTTTGATCTAAAGAATTCATTCTCACTAATGCTTTTATTAAATTTTTGATCTATATCTTTTTCTAATCTTTTATTAGCTTGATCCACAGAAATAGATCCCTCGTTAACTTTTCTTTGAAAGAAATCTTGTCTATTTTGAGCGAAAGAATTTATTTCGTTTTGTATTTTTGTTTCTTGTTTATTTTGTTCTTTTTGAAAAAAGTTAAATCCAATTTCTTTTTTTACGAATTCTTTTACTTTTTCCCTTCTCTTTCTTCCGAGTTTTCTATCTATTGATATTTTAGGGAATCTAACATCTCTAAGTCTAAGATCTCTTCTCTCTTTTTCTTTTCTTCTAATTACGTCTTGTTTTGTTACTAAAGCTAATCTTTGTTTTTCACGTACTCTTTCTAAGGCTCTTTTTGGTGGCGCAAGGACGATAGATCTCCCAGTAGTTTCTAATTCTTTTGTTACTTCGAGGAGAGCTTTTTCTTTTGTTGGAGAAACAGATCCGCCAGTGCTACTCGTAACTGTTCTAGTAGTAACGGGATCTCCCCCGCCTGAAATAGTCGTAACTGTTTTAACACTATCTCCAGATTCAAAATCAGTTACTTTAACAGAAGAAGTTTCCGTAGGCGCTAAAACTTTAGTTGTAGTTTTTTCTTTTCTGAATGTTGTTAAGAATCTATCGAATAAACCCATTTTTTCTTAATCTTCTTAAGTAATTTTTATTTAAATATCTATCTTCTCTTGAAAATCTTTCCCAAAATAAAGAAAATAAATCTAGCTATTGAAAAATAAACAAATATAATCATTAAACTTTCTAATAAAACTTTACCATATCCTGCTAAAGATAATATTTTTCCCGTTCCACTAGCATTAAAAGTGAATGTGACGAACACAATTAGATAAAAGTACCATCTTGTAAATACCCAGGAGAGATATTCTTTCATTTCCAATTTAAGAAAGTAACATTTATAAGATTTGTTAACGAATATTATTTATGAGTGGTAAGAAATTTAATGAGGACGTAGCTATTTCTGAAACTGGTAACTGGAATGTTGCTAGTGATTATTCAAAACTAAAGATTATGAAACAGCTTTACTTATCCGATGAGTATGAAACCATAGCTACTTTTGGCGCTAGTGATTTTATAGATGAATTACAATTACAATCTAATCCCGATTTTTTGAGGATAAGAGCTTTTAGAAGATTGGTTAAATGTTTAATGATGTTAATTAATAATTCTAAGTTTGCTATAAAGAAAAAAACTGATACTGAGAAATTAGATAAATATACTAAAGAATTAGTAAAGATCTATAATATAATTCCTAAACTATTCAAGATCTCTAGAAATCAAATAAAGAAAACATCTGAATTAAAAATAAATAAAGAAACTTATGATCTAATTCTCGAAAGAGTTATAGAGATCAAATCATCTATTAATGATCCTTTGAATGCAAGTGATCTATTATTCCTGGATAAAGAAGAATTCGATCCTAGAAAACATAAAAAAGATTTAATGGAAAGGCTTTCTAAGACTGGTTAAAATGTTAAAGAAAAATGAAATAATTGAGGTGTTAATAGATCACGGGGTTTCTTTGATTGAAAGTGAAAGATTATTAGATGATAAAGAAACTTTCGATCTGGCCATAAAAGATATTGAAGAAAAAACTTTAAGTTCTTTTTCTACAGTTGAATTAAGCCACAGAGCAATTAATGAAGAAATTGATAAATGGGAAAAATATCAAGATGTCCCTTATAATGATAATTTCGGAGTTCCTAAAATAATAATAGGAAAAAGACAGATTAATGATCTAAAAAAAAGATTGAAGGATAGAAAAGGATGAAAGCGATAATTTGGAGTGTTCAAGATATAGCCAAGATTATAAAAGCTAGGCAAGAAAACGAATTTGACGCTAATTTCGGAGTGTCCGGGGATCGAGGTAACGGAAAATCTCATCTATGCTCTAAGATCTTCTACAGACTTAAGAAATTTAACCCCTGGAAACATCAAGTTTACTCTTCTACAGACGTAAAAAGGCTTTTAATGAAGGAATTTAAGGGTAAATGCTTCGATGACGAGGCTATTAATTCTGGATATAAAAGAAACTTCCAGGACAAAGGCCAACAGGAATTAATCAAGATCTTAACAAATTACCGGGATAATTTTAATGTTCATGGATCAGCAATTCCTAATTTTTTCTCCCTGGATAAAGATCTTCGAGATCTTATCTTCCTTCATATTCACGTTTTAGAGAGAGGCATGGCCGTAGTTCATCTCCCTATTCAAAACAGATTATACACTCAGGATCGATGGGACGCTAAAAATAATGCTAAGATAGAGCAAACCTGGGGAAATCGAATAAAAAAGAACATAAATTTTAAAGTTCCTTATCATAGGTTAAGCACCTTCGCCGGCTACCTTTATTATTCAGACATCACACAAGTTCAATCTACACTTTACAAAGAGATAAAGAGAGTTAAGAGAGCTAATGAATATGAGGATCTTAATGAAGATAAAGAGCAGACGTTCTTTGAGAAGTTATTCATTCAAGTTCTATCTAAAAAGCTAACTCAAGAAGGATTAATGCAAATATGTTCTATGGAAGGCAAGAAGTATAGCTCAGTAGCTCAAAACATAAATAGATTACTCAGAGATCGCCAGGAAGAAGGAAGGCTCGGAGATTACTTGTTAGACAAAAATAAAAAGAATATTAATGTCTCTGGCCAGATTAACGATCTTGTTTCACACTCTTCGCCTAGTTCTGCCTAATAACTATTAGACAGAACGTTTAAAAAACAGGAGATCCTAAAATTCTTATGAGGTGTTTCGAATGCTTTCAGTCCCACTAGATCTCTTTCAGGCCTGGCTTTCTAATAAGAATCTAAAGCCTAGATCGATTCAGAATTATTTATATTACTTTCAGAGATTCAACTACTATAGATTTAACCAGGAGTCAGTTAGTAAGTTCTTATCAGATAAGAATAATCAGAATTCTATAGCTCGATCTACCCTAGTTAATCTTAAGGAATTTATGATCGTTAATTACCTGGAGTTAAAAGTAGATCCTATTTATTATAAAGAGATCTCGGACGTAGTCCTTCCTAAGTTAACTGGAAGGTTAAAGCAGAGATTAATTAATCCTTTATCTGAAAGTGAGATCAAGGCCTTAGAAAATAAACTCTCTACCGAACAACTTAAATTAATGTTGTTGATCTCTTTCTATGGAGCTTTAAGACTCCAGGAACTAATCAGGATCAAAGTTAATTCTTTTAACTGGGAAGTCTGGAAAATAAAATCTGAATCTATGGGGGAGATCCGGGTACTTGGTAAAGGAGATAGAGAAGGAATAGCCTTAATCCCTGGCCAATTAATGATGAGGATCTCTAAATATATCAATAAACAGGCCACAGAATTTAAATCGATTGATAGTAAATTATTCAATATAGGGATTAGTTCCTGGCAAAAATACTTACATAAGGCCGGGATCGACTCCGGGATCTCACATAAAGGATCAGATGGGGAGATCCTTAAAGAAACGGCCGTACATCCACATCGATTAAGACATTCCCAAGGCCACAACCTTATGATTAATAACGTAGATATAAGATATATCAAAGAGGCCTTAAGGCATAAATCGATTTCTAGCACGCAGATCTACACACAATTAAGTACAGAAGAGCTTAAAGAGAAATTGTCAATTGTTAATAAGTAAGTGATCTACTTACGTAAATAAATCTCCTTAAACTTACGTAAGCCCATAAGTACACAAAAACCATCAATAGTTATATACAGTTAAGCACATATGGGACTAACTCCGATCTTATTGATAGTCATATATAGTATTATAGTATTATTCGGACACTTGATCTCTTTTTCGGACAAAGTCACTATATCGTTAGAATTAGGCATATAGATTTTAACTACTACAAAATCACAAGTTAATTAAATCTGTAGTACCTAGTTATTTAAGTCCGGAGAGGCTCAAATATCAGGCCAGATTAAAAATGCCTCTCCTTTATTTTCTTAGTCCGGAAACACTCACATTATCTTTATCAAAATAAAAAGGCGCGTATCTTGGATTGCTGAACGAACAGCTACACAATAATTCTGAGTCATGAGGAGTTATTTTTTTCACTCCATAAGTAAAGGGGTTAGCGTCACATTGTTTAGTATTTTTAATTATGAAAGTCATCGCAAGGAGCATTACAAATATACATAAAATTAAACCTAGAATTATATGTCTGTCCGTTATTTTATTGAGTAGCGGAGATTCCATTATTTTTTATCTCTTCTTTTAATATCCAGGGCTTCCCTTCTACAGTATAAGTTAATGTTTTTCCATTATCGCCTTTTTGATTTAACATTTTTGTTTCTATATTTTTTTCTAATTGTTTCTTTTCAAATTGAGAATAAAATTTAGATCCAAAAAGAGCTATTATCCAGGCCACAACTAATCCAAATCCCCCAGGCATTCCAAATAATAAAAGTACGGCCACATGAACAACGAGCATTATTCCAAATTTTACAGTTAAAAAATCTTCTATTTTCATTTTAAGGTTTTACAGATACTCCCGATCCAGTAATAATATTATCTATAGAGCTTAAAGTTTGTTGGTTTAATTGAGTTACTTCTTTCATGGCTTCCACTAAAGGATTTAATCCCCCGACGATCTCTTTTATTTCTCCAAGTAAAAACCAAAATGAAAACGTAAGCATTAATATTAAAATTGCTAAAGAGATCTCTTGTTTGTATGCTTGCCACCATTTCTCTTTTTTATAATTTCTCTCGATTAATTTTTTAAGTTGCGCATTTGCGTAAATCATGTCTGTATGATCATGATCTAGGCCGGCTTCTTTCATCTGATCATTAAGATTCTTCATAGTGAAATTTACCCATTCCCTATTTCTTCTTATAGCAAACCAATAACTATTTTTACCCATTGCTCGAGTCGGCCTGGGCAAATACATATTACTTCCTTTTACATGAAAAACTTTAACAGTAGTGCCTGGGATAGTCATTTCTATTGCTACATCATCACGTAGAGGGATCATCTGGCCGTTTATTTCTTCGAAGATATGTATCTTATTATTATAAGATTTCTTTTGATTTTGAAAGTAAAGATAAGCTAGAAGTAAACCACCGCCGAGAATGGCGATCATCATAAATTTAGAAAAAGCTGATATTCCAGAGAATACCGATGAAAAAATGTCCCCGTTTAGAAACTCTAAACCTTGTATATTTTCTAAGCCAAGAGCCATGAAGGAATTAGCTCAAAATTGTTTATAAAACTATTCTTTGTTAACAGAAAAAAAAGTAAAAGGAAAAAAAAAATAAAAAGTTTGCTGATTTTACTCAGCTAGTAAAATTGCTTCCACCTTTATCTTTTGATCTTACCAATGTTATAACCCCTAGGATTATAGCGATAAGAACAGTGATTGCAAGCAATGTAAACCATACATTCGCGAAACTAAAGAAAGTTACCGCTCCGCCCGTTAAATTGTTTATAACGTCGTTGGTGTCATTCTCTCCTTGGCTTCCCGCCGCGAAACCTAAGTTACCTGAAAGATTTCCGTATAAGACTAAGAATAGAATTCCGAAGAGTCCTAATCCTAACATTACAGAGAAAACACTCTCAGCTTCCTTAAGCATTTGAGTCATTTTAGCCATTCTTAAAAATTTTCTCCTGCTCTCGCGATTGATTTGAATATCATTTTTAATTACTGAATCTAGATCCCCCCCTAGAAGATCCGCCATCTTTTCTCCTTACTAATGCTATGACTCCAAGGATTATAGCGATAAGAACAGTGATAGCTAATAGAGTAAACCATACATTCGCGAAACTAAAGAAAGTTACCGCTCCGCCCGTCAAATTTGTTATAACGCCGTCAGAGTTTTTCTGGCTGTCACTATCTCTCAAATAAGTATAACTTAAACTCACATTATCCCAAAGTAAAGCAGTATCATTAGAAACTACTCCCACAGAGCTAACAGTTGCGTTCGCAGTACCTATAGAATAATTGTATAATCCTAATCCGTTTGTCGTTGCATTCCAAATAGCAGTTATGCTAAACGTCCCCGCGCCGACATCAGTAGATCCTAATAAAGTATAATCAGTATCATTAACATAAACTATGACTGAGTTATTAAGTTTCGATTCATTTAAGACTTCGACTGAGTCCTGGGTAAATCCTAAATTACCGGAAAGATTACCATATAAAACTAAGAAAAGAATTCCAAAAAGGCCTAATCCAAGCATAACGGAAAATACACTCTCCGCCTCTTTTAACATTGCAACCATCTTAGCCATAGAAATATTATAGTTTAATTCATTAATAAACGTTTGTTAACAAGATCTTAAATATCAGTTAACAACCAAATCGCTAAGAATATTGCTCCTAGAACTACATTGATCACTAACATATCTCTAGAGATCATCTCTAAAAATCTTGCTAATACTGAAAGCACCATTAAAACTATTCCAGAAACCCCAAGAGAAGATAATAAATTTCCCCTTCCTGTTCTCTCTTTTTCTGAAAAATAAGAAGATCCCACAATAATAACAAATAATCCTAGTAAAATAAATTCCCAAAAATAAGCAAAATCCAGATTAGGAAACGTAATAAAGGATCTAAATCCTGTATCATTCAAATCTTCTAATCCTGTATATGTCATTTTTATTCTCCTACTTTAAACAATTTCCATAACCCAATTATTACGGTAACTAGGAATATTGAACTTAAAACACTTGCTACAACTTGGTTAATTCCAAAAATACTAGCGGGAAGTATTATTAAAATTGTAAATACTGTTATGATCATTCCCCCTAAGATCCTTCCGGCCGAAACTATTGAGAAAATAATTAGTGTCTCTAAACTCGATGTCGAGCTTTCTGATTGAATACTTTCTAGTTGGGTTTGAGAAGTATCTCCAAATTTACTTAAATTATTATTTAAATTTTGATAAGATTTATTTAAAATACTATTTCCTAATATTCCTTCTGCGGTTTGATTATTATCTGTTTCAAATTGTGTTATAAATCCTATTATGGATATGAAAATTAATCCTACTAAAGATATTGATACCCAAAATTTCCTAAATTCCATTAATTAAGTTTCCCCTTATTTAATTTCCATAGAGCAATCGAGATAACAACAATTAGCCAAATGATCGAAGAGCTTACCCCTATGATCCTTCCAGTCATTAAAGATAATCCTATTCCAGATACAAATCCGACTACGATAGACAAGAGCATTAAACTTTTTGAATCCGAAAACATTACAACCAACATAAGAATAATTAAAAATAAAATAAAGATTCCTTCATCCCCAAAAGTAAGATCGTCCAAAGATAAAAAGTCCTGGAATACTAAAACATCATCAACATAAAAGAAAATAGTTATCGAAGAATTTCCTATTGATGCCGGGATAGTACAACTTAAAGTCCCGGAAGAAGATGTTAAAGAATTATCGCAAGCTGTAGTATTTCCTAAAATATCTGATTTGTTACTTATTAATTGAACTGTTTTAGTGCTTCCGTCGAATGTAAAGAAATCTACACTTAATAATCTTGAAGTCTGATTAAATTCTGGAGTTGTAATTCCTATTTTTAATTCTTGATTATAAATGAAGATCTCCGTAGTTGTGGCCAGAGCATTTAAATTTATTTGACAGTCTCCGATAGTTGCGTCCTCACAGAAAGCTATTATATTATTGAAAGTGGCCAGAACTTCCCCATTAGTTCCATTAGTTACTAAAATATTATAGAGTACATCTTTCTCTACTAAATGCGCTACTGTTTGTCCGTTCGAATCTGTGATCGGTAATTCTACAGTTTTAAAAGTATTATTCTCGGAAATATATTGTCTTTGAATAAATATTAAAGCTCCTTCGATTACTAAGAAGTCATCTCCTTTGAAAGTCATTCTAAAATCTGTCGAGGCCGTACTATTCAGATCAAATAAAAATATATTTTGTGGGATACTTAAATTAGTTAATGTAAAATTTCTAATATTGTAAAACTCGTTTGCGTAATCTGTGGCTGTATATCTAACTATTGAATCTATGGAATAATTGGTACTTCCTAAAATATCTGTGTTCAAACAAACTTGCGCCGGATTAGTTTCGTAAGACTTTGAGAAGTTTAAAATATTTGTCGTTCTACCAAAATCTAAAATATCTATGTCTAATTCTATAACTGATCCATTGCTTACATTTGTTTGAAACTCTTCATCTACAAGAGTATAGTTATAAAATAGATTTGTGTTTACGCTACAGTCATCTAAAGTTATAGGATTTACTGTTTGATTAATTGAAGTTGTATTTACCACTGACGAATCGGATAAAGTAATACTCCAAAAGAAAGATAGATTTGTAGCTGAGTCAACATTAGGAATTACTAAACTTTCAGATATGTTTAAATTATCCCCGGCCGTAAAAGTTCCTGAATTAAAAACATCATTATAAATTAAATCTGCTGTTGAGATTTGTAAAGAACTTAACTTAGTTATATTTGCGGAGAAAGTTTCTGTAGATCCTTCTAATGTTGTTTCTGAAAAAGTCTGTGAATTTACAAATACTTTATAGTCCCATGTTACAAAAGAACTATTTAGGTTTCCCGCAGTATCATTAACATAAAAAGTTAAATTCTTATTCGATCCATCAGTAATATTTATATTCGTTTGATTGTCCGCGCAAGTTACAGTTGTATTCGTTCCGTTCCAATCATAAGAACAAACACTCAAAGCGTTATCAGTTACATTCCAGTTTAAAGAAAGATTCGAATCTATTTCAAGTATTCCAAAAGTTTGATTTGGGGAAGTTACAACTAAAGAAGGTGTTGAAGAATCAATGGTAAAATTTCTAACTTCTAAATTCTCAATACATTCGGGAGTATCTCCACAAACCTGAGCCGTCCAATTATGATCTCCATCTGAAATCCCATCTATAATAAAAATGCTAGGAGTATTATTTATTACTGTAAGATTTGTTTGATTCAAAACCCCATCTAAAATAATACTAGCATTAATAAGAATACTCCCATCAAAAGATAAAGGAGTTACATTAAAAGTTACGCTTGAATTTGTAGTATTAAATGCTTCTACCGGGGAATTTAAATCGATTTCTATTAAAGAAGTAAAAGTTATTCCTGTTCCCCCGTTATATAATTGTTCCCTTTCAGCTTGACTTAAAAATCTACTCCATAATCCTGTTTCATCTTGTTGAATATCTGAAGTTGTCCCTTGAATAGATTTAGCAATCATAAAATTTCCTAATATTATAGGATCTGCGGGACTAACTGCTCCGATTAGATCTCCACTTTCATATATTGTTAAATTTCTTGTGTTAAAATTCCATTGCATACCTACAAATTTCCAAACCCCATCAGTAACAGCTATGGCAGTATTTGTTATAGTATTTGGACAAGAGGCAGAATATTTATTAATATTACCGGCGTAACTTGTCCAAACTTGACATACTTCCTCGCTTCCGTCGTTAATATTTTTTCCAATTTTGAAAAAACCATAGGATAAAGTAGCTTCATGTAATCTATTTAATTTAATCCAACCAAATACACTAACATTAGAATCGTTTATTTCTGGGACAAGCCCCGAAGTTGTTGCGAATTCTCCGGCTGTTTTAGAGAAGTTCATAGCCCCCCCTAAAATTCCAGTCGTCCAAGTTGAAGAAGTAGAATTCATAGTGTAGTTATCTAAACTTCCGGTTATGTCTGATCCACTACCATCATCAAAATTCCAATACTCTACAAGATCCACGTTTAAACCGGCCGTCCAAGTTGCGTGTTTTTCGACTTTCTTTCCCCCAATAGTCCAAACACCATCTATATAATCTCTTTTATCAACATAAGTTTTTAATCCAATTCTAATATTTCCTTGAATAATATCTTTAGAATTATAAGGTTTCCAATTCTCTCTTTCTAAAATTTCTACTCCCTTTAAAATATCCTCGCAAGTATAAGTTCCATTAAATTTATTTGAGCATTCTTCTTGGTAAATCTTCTTCTCGTAAGTTTCATTTGTCCAATATACAAAAGAATAATCTTTTTCAAGTAACTCCCCAGTCCTTTTGTCCTCAAAATAAACTTCTCCTAAACCATCAATATATAACTCAGAAAAATTAAAATCATAATACATAACTATTTCTTCTTCCCCGAATCCAAATTCTAAAACTTGTGTAACTGATTTATGAGATTTCAATTCCGCACATCCATAATTCTCTCCAAACCCAAACCAATTATCCAAATCTACTCTTAGATCATTGTTAGAATAAGTTAATTTATTATCCCATTCAAAAGCAGAGATAGATCCCATTAAAACAAAGGAAAAAAAGATGAACATTACCATTACTAAAACCCTTTTCGTTGCTGAGAATGTCTTAGAATGCGTTTTATTTTTCATGATCTTCCTACAAATACCGATTCTTTTAATGATCTAGGAATTCCTGAATAAGTTATTATCATTATTAAGATCCCTACAATAGTAGTTATTATCGGAAGTCTCAATAAGAAAGTTGAAGTCCTACC
>SDBV01012567.1_pt1 | contig 10839 bp, 8 predicted proteins | sample 2277081 | NCBI WGS metagenome assembly SDBV01 (sample SAMN10402039, study PRJNA504765) | marine sediment metagenome | isolation source: marine sediment core GS10_PC15, 223 cmbsf | place: Arctic Ocean: Southern Knipovich Ridge | collected 2010
CAAATTCCTTCACTTCATAAATCCGATTGATTATGCAATCTGGGATTCAAAAGTATATCTGTCAATAACAAATTTAAAGCCTTCTGATTACAGAGTTAATAATGTTGACAATTATATTCAGTACAATGCTTCTCTTAAGAAATTGGTTAAATCTGATTGGATAGAAACATTAAAATCAAGAATGATGAAACTTGGTTTCTGCGATAATAATGCTAGTAATTTAAGAGTATTAGAGTTAATACTGTTTTACTCCGAAAAATAAAAAGCACTTAATAGCTAATACATGGTTCCACTTCGCTTTAAACAAATTGACTTTGATCGCAAGTATCTGAATAGTAAAATAAAATTTCGGTGTCTTCTGTGCCTTCAGTGTTCTAATAAATTTATCAGGATTTGTTAAAATCAGCAGTTAAAAATAAAATCATCACTCTATCATCTTGATAATTTGAGTAGTTTAGGATAGCATTCATAAGGAGATTATAGGTAATGCTTTATTTTAGAAGATATGTAGTAAGCGCGCGAACTTGGGATCCAGGACGCTCGCCGTCCTTGCTCGTTTTTACTTATAGGTTATAAAATGATAAATTACGAATTATTAAACCTTTCATCTTATGAATTTGAAAATCTTACTCGTGATCTTTTAGAAAAAAAGTTTAATATATACATTGAATCATTTACCTCTGGCAGCGACTTAGGAATTGATTTACGATTTTCTTATGATAAAACGAAAACAAATATTGTCCAATGCAAACGCTATAAATCATTTTCGTCTCTATACTCTTCTCTTAAAGGTGAAGTATCAAAAATAAAAAAATTAAATATTTCTAATTATTATGTTTCAACAACCGTTGGTTTAACTCCGCAACAAAAAGATAAAATATATAATTTATTTAATCCACTAATTGCGAAATATGAAGATATTTTTGGAAAAGATGATATCAATAAGATGTTAAATGAATTTAGAGATATTGAACTAAAATATTATAAATTATGGCTTTCTAGCACGAATGTATTAAACTCTATAATTCATAGTAAAGTATTTAATATTTCGGCTTTAGATCTTTCTGATATTGAAAATAATATTAGACGGTATGTCCAAAATGATAGCTATAACAAATCTTTAAAAATATTAAAAGAAAACAACTATATAATTATTTCTGGGGTTCCAGGAATCGGAAAAACAACTTTAGCGAAAATTCTAATCTATAATTTTTTAGCAAAAGGATTTACTGAATATGTTTCTCTAAGTGATTCGATAAATGACGCTTTTAAACTATTTCATGAATCAAAATATCAAATATTTTTTTATGATGACTTCTTAGGTAGAAATTTTCTCGAAGATAAAATGATGAAGAATGAAGATAGCTTACTTATTAAATTCATTACTAAAATAAAAGAATCAAAAAATAAATTATTAATTATGACTACTAGAGAATATATTTTACATCAGGCTCAAGAAAGACATGAATTACTAAACAACAACAAAATTAACATTGCAAAAACCATTTTGGATATTTCTGTTTATACGAAAATCATCAAAGCTCAAATATTATATAATCATCTATTTTTTTCTTCAATACCACAAACCTACATTAACGAATTATTAGATAATAAAAAGTATTTAAATATAATCAATCATGATAATTATAATCCTCGAATTATAGAAACCATTATTGAAAATGAAGATTGGAATACACTTCAATCTAATAATTTTTATAATATTTTTATTTCATATTTTAATAATCCAGAAAGTGTATGGAAACATGCGTTTGAAAATCAAATTTCTACCTTGAGTCAAATAATTTTACTATTAATTCTTACAACTGGCACCCCAATTCTTTATAATGATTTGAAATTATTAATAAATTCATTTTGCGAAAACCATTTTGCTAAGTATAAATGTTCATATAGTGAAATTATTTTTAATAAATCATTGAAAGAGATTGAAGCTTCCTTTATCACTTTCCATAAGGATAAAAGAAATCAGACAGCAATTGAATTTTTAAATCCTTCAATATTTGATTTCCTTTTTAATTATATAAAAAATAATACGGAATCCATTAAAGATATTCTTTCAACTGCAATCTTTATTAATCAATATTTTTATATTTTTCAATATGATAAAGTAGCGAAATATTATTACAATAATAGAAAGATTGAATTGAGTAATAATATAAGAGACACAATAATAGAAAATATTTTGAAAGATCATACAATACTTAAATCATCAACAATTATAAAATTACATTATTATAACGAAAAAAGTTTTGTGTGGACCAAAAGCAGGAATGACATTATATCAAATATTTCAATAATATCAGATCATATTGAACTTAATAGTAATCATGTTCTAAAAAATAAATTATCAAATGAATATGAGAATTATTTAAAAAATGAAATTCCCAATGACCATCTAAATACTGTCATAGACTTGTATTCAAAATTCAAAGATGACTTGAAATGTTCTTCTAAACAATTTTTAGAAATCATATTTAATAATATTGGTTGGATAGATGATATAAATTATTTTATCGAATTAAAAGAAGTATTACCAAGTGAATATAATACTTTTATAAATAAAAATAATTTCAAGGCGAGATTATCAGAAATTATTAATGACGATTATTACAATGTAGATGACGATTATATTGAAGATTTAATTTCTAACTTTGAATTAGTACAAGAAGAATTTAAAATTGATCTAGAATATAAAATTTCAGATCTTAATGATAAATTAACTGAAATTCAAAATGAAGAGCAAAGAGATACATCTGAGGCATATGAGAAATTAATAACTCCCGATCATAAAAATGACAATGTAGACTCAATAATTGATAACATGTTTGAATCATTAAATTATAGGACAACTTAATTTAATGATTCTGAAGTGTGTATTACTTCAATACCCGTTGGTTTAAACGGGATCTGTCAAAATTAGCCCTTAAAAATAAAAGCATTACGCTATCATCTTGATAATTTGGGTGGTTTAGGATAGCATTTATATGGAGATTACATGCAATACGTTATATTAGAAGTTAGGAAATTACTTGGCAACATCTTACAATAAGTACTATGAAACAAACTTATGAATTAGATTTAAAGCATTCTCAATTATTTATTAAGTACTTTAATGCAGCTATGAGAGATCCAAAATTTGGCTTTCTTAAAGCTAATGGTGGGAGTCATTTTGAAAATAATAAGTACATCTCTGAACAATCCGTTAATTTTGAATTTAAAGGGAAGAAAGTTTTTGTTATTTGGAAAATTGTTTTCAAAGACAATATCTTAGAATCAATTGAAAACGTAAATACAGTTGACGATGATGCTGGTAGCTATGAGCTGTTTCTTGCAGACTTCTTAAGTACAATCTTACAAAGAGTCTTGACTGAAAAAAAAGAAAAATTCTTTAAGCGTGTCATTTTTAAAGCAATTTCTGGATGCAATTTACCTGGTGAATACTGGTTGCCAGGATTTCGATTCGCTCCACTTTTCCCGGATGATGATTCCCATTTATATAATGCTGAAAGAATTGTTGTTTTTGATCAAAATATAAAAGCAATTGATAATTTACATGCGGATGAAATTGCTTTAGAAAATGCTACTAAATACAGTGCATATATATCTTTTATTTTAGATTTAGGTTTGTATAAACCTGTTCACGAAGAATTATATTTTTTAGATAAAACTGATGCTGGATTTTCTATGAACAGAAAAACAACACAATTAATAGATACAGAACCAATAACAAAAATGCCAAAAAAAAATAAAATATGTAAACTTGGTAAATTTAAAAATAGTGTATATGATCAAATTAGATATATGAATGAATATTTGGTTTGCCCTAATGAAACCAGGAAAATAATTCGAGGAATACAATTAGCATCAGAGGAATACCAAGAAGCTTTTTTTCGTTGTTGTTTACTATATCAATTAGGTTCAAATATAGGAAGATATCATCCGACTGTCTGTTTGTCATATATTTGTGGTGCTGTTGAGGCAATTATTAAAACAAACGAATCTAAATACAAAAACTTTTCTTATTTTATGAACCAGTACGCTGGAGAAAATAAAAAATTATATGATTTTATATATGGAAATATTAGATCGGCACATTGGCATTCAGGTAATTTCGTTTTAGGTGATTTTAATTTTAGTAATGATTTTCTTACAGATCCTGAGAAACATTTAACATTTAATGTAATAAGAATTTCCCATAATAAAATGAGAATAGCAATTTTAAATTGGTTGAATGAGGCTATACATTTCCATAAATAACTTCACCAAGCAACATTCGTAAAACTTGATCTTGATGGACTTCAGCCTAACGGTCTTCGCCCCGATTGGAGTTAATTTGTAAATTGTAAGAAATTACTTATAGAAAAAGTTTTATTGATGAATGATCTTTCAGTGTACTACGTCAGTACCAGGTGGCTTAAACGGGATTTGGGGATATTTGCCTTTAAAAATATAAGTATTACTCTATTATCTTGATAATTTAGGTAGTTTAGGATAGCATTCATTTGGAGCTAATAGGCTTTGACATTTCAAAAATAAGGTATAATTTTGCCTATATCTACATCTAAAAATTAGGATCCATACTTTTCCATCCGAGGAAAAGCCAAACTATATATTATGGTATTGTTTAAAAGGATAAAATAATGAGAATGTTTACTTTGAATAAGGAAGGGGATTTCGTTTCATATAAAGAAGAATCATTTCAAGATAAACATCGAGAATATGACCTTGAAGAAATTCTGGAAAAAAATCCGGAATATTTTTTTGATAACCAGAAAATTCTTATCATTGGGCGACAGGTTACTACAAATTTTAATACTTTTATTGATTTACTGGGAATCAATTCATCAGGCAATACAGTCATAATAGAATTGAAACGTGATAAGACCCCACGAGAAACATTGGCTCAGCTTTTGGAATATGCTTCATTTATCGATGCGTTAGATTATAACCAATTAAATGATATTTTTAAGAACTATTACGGTGAAGAAACAGAACTTGAAGAATATTGTAAGGAATATTTTGCAGATAACGATGAAGAAAATATCTCGTGGAATAAAAACGCAATTCTATTAATTGTTGGACAGTCCGTCACAAAAGAAATCAGACAAACTTCACAATATTTACGAAAAAAAGGTATTGATGTCAGATGCCTTGAGTTCAAGTATTTTATTACAAAGAATGAAGAGAAAATATTTACCTGCGATTATGTTGTTGGAGAAGAAGACATTGTAAAACAAAGAGTTCAAACATCATCTTTACCTAAAGTTGACAAAAACAAATTTCTTGAAACAGCGGATGAATTTGGAAAAGATATTTTTAAGTTAATATTTAAATATATTCAGGATAACAACCTGTTGATACGATGGGGCTCGAAAGGTTTTTCCGTAAACTATCAAAATATAGATTGTTTTGTTGCATTATTCTTTTGTTATCCGCCACATTGTGTGTTTAAACAAAGTATTTATACAGGATATGATGAAATTAATAAAAAAGTAATTAATGCTGAAGAAATCAATGAGTTATATAAAACTGAAATTAAGAATCTTGGAGTTTTTCAAAATGCACAAAAAAGTGACAAATGGATAATCAATAGGAAATATTCGCCAGAAAAGATTGAGGCTTTCCTAAAAATAATTGATAACGTTTGGGAACGAATTAAAAGAAATGGTTGGAAGGGTAAAGAGTAATATAGCAACGCAATCATTCTAAACAGTAGGTCAAAAAGTACATAAAATCGACTACACGGCTTTGTTTCGCTTCACCTAAATTGACTCTGGTCGCAAATTTGTACCATCTTATAATCTCCAGTAAAAGATAGGAAATATGGAATATACAATAAAAAAAACAATAGAAAGAAAAACTCTACTCTATAAAAGCGGTGTCGAATATGCTGATTACTGTTTAAACCACGTAGAAGGCTGTTCGCATGGCTGTAAATACCCGTGCTATGCATTTTTAATGAAAAAACGGTGCGGTATTGTAAAAACATACGCGGATTGGTGTAAACCAAAGATTGTATCAAATGCTTTGGAATTACTTGAAAAGGAAATACCAAAACATAGAAATAAAATAAAATATGTTCATCTTTGTTTTTCTACGGATCCTTTTATGTATGAATATGATGAAGTATCTGAATTAAGTTTAAGAATAATTGATGTATTAAACAGGAATGACATAAAAGTAACAACTCTAACAAAAGGTGTATCACCAAAAGAATTAATTTTAAAAAATGGTTTCAGTCATAATAACGAGTACGGTATTTCATTAGTTTCTTTAAATGAGAATTTCAGAAGACGATTTGAACCTAATACTGCAAGCTATAAAAATAGAATTGATTCATTATTATATTTACACAAAAAAGGCTTTAAAACTTATATAAGTATAGAACCATACCCAACACCTAATTTAATTATTCAAGATATAAAAACCATATTAAATTCAATTAGTTTTGTTGATAAAATTATATTTGGTAGAATGAATTACAGTAAAAATGTTTCGGATTTTAAAGGCTATAAGGAATATTATAATGAACTTGCCAATTATGTTATCGAATATTGTAATAAAAATAAAATTGAATATCATATCAAGGAAAAAACTATAACAGAAAAGGTTAATTTAAAATGACAATTAAATTACTAAATAATCTTGAAGTGTGTACTTTTTCAGTACCAGGTGGCTTAAACGGAATTAGAGGGAATTAGCATTTAAAAATAAAAGACAAAACTTTTAAGTTAATAAATTCGGTGTCTTCATCTTTTCGGTGGTCTAAATTTAATATCAAAAAAAGCGGGTAAAAACCCGCTAAAGAACGAACCTCTTAAACTCTATAACAGCATTGCGAAAATTAATAACATACCCAACACGAATATTAGAAACATGAAGATAATTTAAAAGCTGTGCTTCCATGTTTCTGTTTATATATGGAACAGACTTTAATTCCACTATAACCTTATTATCTATTACTATATCCACGATGTAGACACCAACAGGATAGCTTTTATAAAATATTGAATACTCTTTCTGTCTTGAATAAGGAATATTGTTTAACTTTAACTCTACACATAAACTTTGTTCGTAAACATTTTCTAAGAAACCAGGACCTACTGTTTTATGAACAGTAATAGCACAACCAATTATTTTTTCTGATAATTCTTTATAAATTATATTTGACATATTTAATGCCCTCCTTTTTAATTTTTAGTTTCAAGGAATCTTTTTTGATGAGATGTCAAGGCTCCGACCCTGGTACAGGGGAAGGACCCCGAAGGGGCATGGCCTTTACATCGAAGAGAAAAAGATTATCTTTTTAAGATTTAAAAAGGAGGGTAGAATATGCAGATATAAAAATTTCAAAATTAAATATTTGTGCAAATAAGATAACTTAAAAACATAAGACAAAACTTATCTTTAAATAATATTCAGTGTCTTAAGTGATGGTATGTTGTTAGTCAAGGTATTGGTAGGCGTTAAATTATGGAGTATCATATGAACCTGTGGGTCGTGGTGAAAACCAGTAGGTGGCGTATGGAAGACACTCGACGAACGCACTAGGGTAATTCCCTCTTTAAGTGATTGAGTGCTGGCGAAATTCACCCACTTGGGGTTGTAGCCCCGCATGCCTGAATGCAAAGTATCGCCTGCTCCAAATATTTAGCGCCACCTACCAATACTTATATAGGAGTATAGTATGAGTAGACAAAATGAGCAATATTGCCCCAAAGAATTTGGAAGAGTTATCGGTCTCGATATTCATCCTACCTGCTTTGCTGCCGCTGCTTTTCCAAGGATGAAAAAAGTTGATCCTGCAAGCCAACCATTATGGATTCATAAAATGGTCCAGCTTGAGAATTTAGAACAATGGATGCATCGCCATTATCAGCCACATGACTTATTTGTAATGGAGTCCTGCGCCAATAGTTTTGAAATAGCAGATAAGATAAGAAATCATGGCGGGAAGGCAGTTGTCCTTGAAAGCCAGCGAGTTGGCCAGGTGAAAAAAGCCTATCTTAAAACTGATAAAGAGGATGCTATTAAGATTGCAAAGATTTATCTAAGCGGTCTTGCCAGGGAAGTCTGGATTCCAGATGAAAAAACAAGATTCAGACGGGAAGTTTTTTTAACTTATCAGAAAAGTGTCAAAGATTGCACCCGATATCAGAATAGAGTATGGGCCTGGCTCAATGAACATGGAATCGTCTTTAAGAAACAAATCAGCTTGAAGAAAGAAGAAGGAAGGCAGAAAGTTTTTGAATGTTATAATTGGACCATCCAGCAAAAACAATTAATATCTTTAATGATTGACGATTATTTATTGGCTTTAAAAAAAAGAAATGAGCTTAAAAAAATAATGGCTGTAGAAGTAACAGAGAATCCCATGATGATTAAATTATTAAGACTTTATGGATTAAGATTAGTAACTGTTTATGCTCTGGTAGCCATTATAGGGGATATTAGTCGGTTTAGAAATCCAAAGAAATTAGTTGCTTATATTGGTTTGAATCCACGTGTAAATTATAGTGGAATAAATGGTTTTAACTGTTCAATATCAAAAAACGGCAGGAAAGATTTAAAAGCCCTATTAACACAATCAGCGCAAGCTATACTTAATTTTGCTCCTAATGATCATGCTATTTATAAATGGGGTTGGAAATTGGCATTTAGAAAAAATAAAAATATTGCACTGACAGGAGTAGCCAGGAAATTAGTTGTAGCAGTCTGGTACTTATTGAATGGATATTTTACAGAATTACAGAGTATCCCTGATATGGTAAAGTTAAAATTTAGAAAATTAGCTTCAAACATTGGCAAAGAGATACTAAGAGATATGGGATACAAAAATATAACAAATTTTGTAGAAGTAAAAGGAGATTTTCTTATGACAGTCACTTGACTAACCACATGCCTGTGCTCGGTGTTCTAATAAATATATCAGGATATGAGGAAATTAGCAGTTAAAAATAAAAGCATTACTCTATCATCTTGATAATTTAGGTAGTTTAGGATAGCATTTATATGGAGATTATAGGTAATGTGTTATTTCAAAAGTTGGAAATTATAGAGGTAATTAATTATGAGTGAACTATCTTCAAAACAAAAGGGAAATATACTTGAGTTTAGACTAATTGAATTAATTATATTTAGGATCTTCAGGACGATTGTCTTGTTTCATGCCTGACAGTGATGATGATGGGATTGATGCAATTGTTAATCTTAAAGGAAGTTTTACGCCAATATATCTTCAAGTAAAAAGTAGATTCAATTTAAATAATGGACAATTTTTACAAGATATTGGAACAAACACATTCCGCGTTGATAAGAGATTTTATATTGTCTTTTTTTATTACAATATGCAGAAATATGAAATTGAAAATATATGGCTAATTCCTTCGAATGATTTTAAAGAAAAATCAGTGGAAATTAACCCGAAAGATTATAAACAGAAGCTTAGATTTACAGCCAGCCCAAAGGAAGGTTCAAATGACAAATGGAGTGATTATAAGGTTAAAAAAAGTGAACTGGCAAAACGAATTGAAAGTGCAATAAAAGATTTGTATGCAAATGATAATTTAATCTGACGGTGACTTCACTGTGCTCCACTCGTATTGCCTCTAGTCGTAAGTATAAAAATAAAAGCATTAATCTTTGTAAATGCACTGAAATATGAAATACAGTAAACGAGTAAGCAGGGTAAAGTTGTCCGACTAAAACTAATTTTAAATATTAATTTTTTATAAAACAAAATTAATGCTAATTTAATAGTCGGACACTTGTTTATAGCGGTTATTTATATATTTTATTTTAAAGATCTGTAATATTTGTTATGACCCAATTGCCTTCTTTTTTAGAAAGCATAACTTTAAACTTTGTACTGCTATTATCAAAATTCACAACTACTTCAACCATCCCTATTCCCTGTGATTCAGCGATATTAGCTTTTGGATCATCATTGGTTAATATTTCATAATCGGAAATTGTATTCCCTATAAAGTAATCCTTAATCCTATCCTGCGCACCTAGATCGTATTTATTCTGAACTAATTCTATTGCATCATCAAGTTTTTCAGCTTTTACTTCATCAAAAAAGTTTTCCACTATTTCAGTTATGTTATTTCCACCTCCACAAGCAATAATAAAAAAAAGTATTAATCCTGCAATAATTAAATATTTCTTCATAAATATTTTCCTCCAATAAATATATTATTATTATAATTTTAATCAATTATATTTAAAAAACAAGCAAAATATGCACTCAGGCAACTTCCTTTTACTAAATTACTCTTTAAGAACTATTTTTTATACTCTTCACGCTTGACCATGTTACTAACTAATAGTAGTATTTTATAGTGAGGAGAGAGCAATTGTGACAACGTTGTCACAATTACCTTGAATTTTTGGTAGAACTGAAGCAGTTCCGTATGAGAACACGCATATTAAGTTCTTTATAAAGTTTATCTAACAGAAAAACTACGTAATTAGTTTTTTTAGAATGAGTAAGTATTTAAATGCGCATATAACTGACAATGCGCCACATAACAGTTGTTAAGTGTTATTCAGTGCCCTTACCAGAATGACTTTTTCATATCTTAAGCTTTTGCAAAAAGAAGAGCTTTAAAATGTGATATTGAACTGGTAATGAGGATAAGGTTGTCCGACTATAAAAACAATTTTACAATAACATCTTTTATTAACAATTTTTTTCTAATTCAGTAGTCGGACGCTTGTTTATTACGGTTTTCTGATAGTATGAATTATTAAATATTGCTGTAAATATAACTTAAAAATTTAAGATAAGCCGTATCACCCCCTATTAAATTTCGGTGT
>SDBV01012568.1_pt1 | contig 10839 bp, 8 predicted proteins | sample 2277081 | NCBI WGS metagenome assembly SDBV01 (sample SAMN10402039, study PRJNA504765) | marine sediment metagenome | isolation source: marine sediment core GS10_PC15, 223 cmbsf | place: Arctic Ocean: Southern Knipovich Ridge | collected 2010
TAACTTTTTTGAAATAGAAGAGTTTGCTCATAAAAGAATCTTTGAAAATATAAAACATCTTTGGACTCCTTTAGAAGTTTTAAAAGCTTATTTAAAAAATTACTTCTTAAATAGTAAAAATAAAAATATTCAAATCCCCTCTACTTGCTATATTGAAAATCCTGATCTTGTATTTATCGGAGAAAATACTTCTATAGAACCTTACGTGTATATTAAAGGCCCGTGCATTATAGGAGAAAATTCCCAAATCAGACAAGGAGCGTATATTAGAGAAAATGTAATTACCGGTAAAAATTGTATAATAGGACACGCTACTGAAATAAAAAATTCTATTTTATTAGACGATGTATCTGCTGCTCACTTTGCTTATATTGGAGATAGCATAATAGGCAATAGAGTAAATATTGGAGCTGGAGTAAAACTTGCAAACTTTAGATTGGATAAAAAACTAATTAGCTTTTATTTGAATTCAGAAAAAATAAAAACAAATTTAAATAAACTGGGATCTATTATAGGTGATGATACTCAAATAGGTTGTAATACAGTTTTAAATCCAGGAACTTTTTTAGAGAAAAACATAAAGTGTATGCCCTCTTTAAATATAGGAGGTCATATATCTAAAAACAGCATTATTAAAAACACATCCTCAGTTGTAATAAAAAAAATAACTACAAGAGTTTTAAAAAATGAGCTTACTTCTAAAATCGAAAAATAAAATTTTTCTAGATCTAAAAAAAGATATTGAAAAATCTCTAAAAAAAGAGATTTTATCTATGGGTAAAAAAACATCCCTTAGAGACGCCGTTGAATATGCTCTTTTAAATGGAGGCAAAAGATTTAGACCAATTATCGTTTTATTAATAGCAAAAGCTCTAAACAAAAATTATCCAGCAAATGAGGCCGCTCTTTCTTGTGAATTTTTCCATACAGCTTCTTTAATAGCGGATGATCTGCCTTGCATGGATGATGAAAAAGAGAGAAGATGTAAAGCCGCTTTGCATCTAGAGTTTAATGAAGCTACAGCAATTTTAGCTAGCTATACTTTAATCTCATCCGGCTATGAGCTTATTTATAAAAACTCTAAAACTCTGCAAGAAAAGATTTCAAAAGAAAAGGCAAATGAAATTTGTATGTTAGCTATAGAGGTAGTTTCCAAATATGCTGGGATACAGGGCGCAACTTATGGTCAATTTTTAGATCTTTTTGCTAAAGATACAACACTTGATACAATAATTGAGATAATTCATAAAAAAACAATTTCTCTTTTTGAAATCTCTTTTGCTTTAGGGTGGCTATTTGGAGGTGGAGATTTAGATAAACTAGATCTTGTAAAAAAAGTAGCTTATCATTTCGGTATGGCTTTTCAAATAGCCGACGATATAAAAGATCTAAAAGAAGATTTAGAAAAAAAGAAGTATATAAATATTGCAATCTCACTCGGCGAAGAAAAAGCTAAAAAGCTTTTCTTTGAAGAAGTAAATAAGATAAAAGATCTATTAAAAAAAATAGAGATTTATTCAAAAGATTTTTTTACATTAGTAAATTTGTTAGAAAAAAGAGTCTGATTTCATCTGTAATTCTAGAATTTATCTGATTAGTAACTCTGCAAAATCAATAATTTTATAAAAGTAATCACTTTCTATTACGCTAGCACTTACACCATTAATATGAATAAGAACTGGCAAAACAGCTGCATTTCGAGGAAGAGATAATCTATCTATTTTAGTTTTTACCTCTTCTATTACTTTCGATGTTATTAAATTTCTAGAAAATTTTACTTCACAGGGATATAAATTTTTGTATTTTGTTTGAATCAAATAGTCAATTTGACAGCCTTTTTGATTTGATGTTTGCCTTTGAAGATAAGGATTATCAGCAATAATGTCCTCTGCTCTTATATGAAGGTGTTTTAATATTTTGGATCGATTATCAAGTACTAAATTTTCAAATTGCAGTCCCATTATAGAATCCCAGCCAGACAAAGATGATAAGGCGATATCTTTGAACCTTCCTTTATTGATTTGGTTAAGTCTCGGATCGATATACTTTAGATAAAATCTCAAATAATTATCTCTAAGTCTAAATTTACTTGTATGAGATTCTCTACCTGATTTTAATGACCAGGTATAGTCTCTTGAGATAAACCCAGCTTTAGTTAAATCTGTTAAATACTCGCTAAAACGTCCACTGCTTTTATATTTTGATTTTTCGACGATTTCATCATAATCACAAGGGCCATTCGCTAAAACCTTAACGATTTTTTTGTAAATTTTATCCCTTTTTCCAAAGATTTCATGAAAAATTATTTCAAACTCATTGACAAGTACAGCTCCTTTTGTAAAACATTGACGTTTTATATTATCGTCTGCTGAATAATCACCTTGTATTTGTTCTAAATACCAGGGAATTCCACCTGTTATCGATAAAATTTTGAATTTTTCATAATTAGAACCTCTAAATCCTTGAACTTTTAAAAATTTATTACAATCGCTTAAAGGTAAAGGTTCCAAATCCAATATCCATGAAATCCGTCCATAAAAAGCTTTACTATTTAAAATATTATCATCTATCCAAGTAGATACAGATCCACAGAAAATTAACATTAATTTTGGGTTTTTTTTGAAAAGCTCATCCCAAGCTGTTTTTAATTTTCCTAAGAAATCTGGATCTTCTGAACCCATCCAAGAAATTTCATCAAAAATTAAAACAACCCGGTCCCTTTTAACCTTATCATTCAATAATATAAAAAGTTTGCTCCAATCATCTACTTTAACTTCTGGGAAATCTAAAACTACGCTCAATTGTCTTGAAAATTCATCTAATTGATCTTGTTTTGTTCTGCTGCTTTGAGGCGGGAGGCCTATAAATTTATATGATTTTTTGTTTTTGCTAAATTCATCTAAGAGCCTGCTCTTTCCAATTCTTCGTCTTCCCTTAACAACGATTAAACTAGCTGTTTTTTTATTTAAATATGAATTTAGATCATCAAGTTCTTTTTTTCTCCCTATAAAGGCATTGCTCATTTTGATCCCTTTGCTTGCAATATCTATTATTATAGCTTTTTCCGAACAAAATAATCAAGCAGAAAATGTTCGGGAAATCATGTAAAACTCGATTTTGCGAACAAAAAAACAGGGCTAAAAATGTTCGGGAAATCGCATAAAGCTTAATCTGGCGAACAAAATGTTTTAGAATGCGTGCTGATAATAAGTGGTTTAAGTAAATAAAAGCTTGAAATCCAGGGTTTTGCTATATGATGATTTTTGAGTAAACTGCCCCAAATCTATGAGGCAGTTATTTTTGAAATTTTTAGTTGTCTTTGATTTTTTGCAAGATAAGCTTTTCAATAGTATCATAAAGATTTTTATCTTTTTTTAGAGTCTCTTTTACAGCTTCTCTTCCTTGGCCTAGTTTGGTTTCTTTAAAATTAAACCAAGCTCCTTTTTTTTCTATAATCTCGTTTTCTACTGCTGTGTCTAATAAAGAGCCTGTTAATGATATGCCTTCATTAAACATAATATCGAATTCCGCCATTCTAAAAGGAGGCGCCATTTTATTTTTTGCCACTTTTACTCTAGTTCTGTTGCCAAGTACGGTTCCATCGGCTGCTTTAATAGCTGCTATTCTTCTAATATCTAAACGCATAGATGAATAAAACTTTAGAGCTCTTCCACCTGGTGTTGTTTCTGGATTTCCAAACACAACTCCAATTTTTTCACGGATTTGATTAATAAATACTGCGCAAGTTTTGCTTTTTGATAAAGTTGAAGTTAGCTTTCTGAGTGCTTGTGACATCATTCTTGCCTGAAGTCCCATGAATGTGTCGCCAATCTCTCCTTCTAATTCACTTCTAGGAACAAGAGCTGCTACAGAATCTATAACAATTACATCTAGAGCATTTGATCTTGCAAGCATTTCTGTTATGTTTAGAGCCTCTTCTCCGGAATCTGGCTGTGATATCATTAACTCGTCTAAGTTAACGCCTATTTTAGCTGCATATGTAGGATCTAGCGCGTGTTCTGCATCGATGTAGGCTGCGATTCCACCGTTTTTTTGTGCGTTTGCAACAATATGTGTTGCTAGGGTTGATTTTCCAGAAGATTCAGGGCCATAAATTTCAATGATTCTACCTTTTGGAACGCCGCCTATGCCGAGGGCTATATCTAAAGAAAGGGCGCCAGTTTTTATAACTTCAACTCCTTTCATAGAGGAGTGTTGTCCAAGTGCCATAACAGCGCCTTCACCAAACTGTTTTTTGATGTGACTTATAGCTAAATCTAAAGCTTTTTTCTTTTCTTCTAATTCCGGTTTCATGAAATGGATCTCCTTTTATTAGTTAAAACTATCTATAGCTTGATCGTAAATTAGCTTGTAGTCAAGTTTAAAAATTAAAAAAAAGAAGAAAAAATATTTTTTTATGTTATAAACCAAAGTTAAAGTATTGGAGAAAAAATGCTGCTATCTGGAGACATCGGCGGAACAAACACTCGCCTCGCTTTATATGAATATAATAAACCCTTAAAACTGATTAAAGAAGAGCGGTTTTTAAGTAGTAATTATACAACTCTTCTCAACGCTATCCATGCTTTTTTAAAAAATGAAAATGTAAAAATTGAAGCTGCGTCTTTTGGAGTGGCTGGGCCTGTTAGAGATGGCAAATGCCAGGCAACTAACTTGCCTTGGCTTATAGATATTCATGAAATAGCTAAAGATTTAAATATTTCAAAAGCATATTTATTAAACGATTTAGAAGCTAATGCATATGGAGTTGAGTGTCTTAAAGAAAACGAACTATTGGTTTTAAATGAAGGGGATGAAAATGCTAAAGGAAACGCCTGTATTGTAGCTGCCGGAACGGGACTTGGTGAAGCTGGTATGTATTTTAATGGAAAAAGACATCTTCCTTTTGCTTGCGAAGGAGGTCACACTGATTTTGGGCCGCAAAATGATTTAGAGATCGGACTTTTAAAATTTTTACAAAAAAAATATGGACACGTCTCTTATGAAAGAATTTTAACGGGAGCCGGAATTTATAACCTTTATGAGTACTTAGTTGAAAATAACATAGAGCCAAAAGATGAAAAACTAGATATTGAGTTAAAAAATCATTCAGAACCTCAAATTATAATTACTAAAAAAGGGGTGAATAAAGAAAATAAAACATGCGAGAGAGTAATCGATTGGTTTATTTCAATGTATGGAGCAGAAGCTGGAAATGCTGCTTTGAAATTTTTTGCTCTAGGTGGTGTCTATATAGGAGGGGGTATAGCTCCTAAAATTTTAGATAGACTCCAAGATAGCTCTTTTATGAAAGCATTTGCTGACAAGGGAAGATTTACAAAACTTATGATGTCTATGCCGGTGAAAGTTATCTTAAATGATAGAGCGGCTCTTCTTGGTGCTAGTAATTATGCTCTTTTAAATAAAGGTTAAAAATTAATCTTTAAATTCGCAATAATTCCATGAAAAAAAAGATCGCCAATATCTGCTGTTCTACCATTAATTCGAAGGTCTTTTAGCTCTGCCATTAGATTCTGATTGAAAAATACATTAGCATCGTAGCCGACTAAAAAAGATATATGCCGAGTGTTATTAGAAAAATATGAACCCCATTCTAATCCAGTTGATATCAAAAGATTTGGATTGATATATCTTATAGTATTAGTGGAATTATCAAATAATGCAGAAGGTGTTGTTGCGCTATTTTGTCTGTTTTTAACTTTAAATTTTTGATATAAAAGAGACGCTTTAACATCTGCAAATAAATTAAATCCCCAAAAAAATAAATATTTGGTTTTTGCCCCAGCAATTAATCCGATAAAATGAGAATCTATTTTACTTCTAGAATAAAGTAGCTCCGCGTCAGATCTTCTTGTGGAATCAGTATTAAAACTTTGGTCTAAATATCCCCCTCTCACTCCAAATAAAGGAGTTAATAATAGGTATGTTCCTCCATAAAAAGATCTCTCAAAAGTAAGGTCTAGCGTGTCTAGTTTGAGGCCCCACTTTGCTCTAATATCTGTCATTTCTTCTGGAATGGTTGCAAAATGTATCCAAGTATTTATAGCTATTTGCTCGAGCCTTTTTACTTTTGAGAAATGAACTCTTGTATATTCTGCAGTGTACGCCCAACTATCAGAAGCTGTAGAGAAGCCTAAAGCGAGCTTAAATGCCGATTTGTAACTTGAGTGCATTTCAAAAAACTTTCCAATAGTAACCGTGGGATTATCAGAGCTTTGTGCATAAACAAGACCTTTTTCAATTGGCTGATAAAATAGATATGTAGCCGTTGCAAAAACATCTAACTCTTTTCCGATATCAATTTTTGCAGGAGCATTGTATCCCGGCATAACTTGGGAGTTTTCAATTAAATGTCCTTGAGAATATTTCTTCTTTTGAGGGACATAATATGGATGATATGTGATCAAATCATCTAACTCTTCTTCTTTTGCAAATGTAGATGTTATTGCTAAAATAGATAGTGCAAAAATTAAAAAACGCATAACTTATTTTCCTCTAAAATTTTAAAAATTCAACTTTAAGCTTAGCTCAAAACCATGCAACATAAAATCTCCTCTAGTATCAACGCTTAAAAATTCATTTTGATTGAAAAAATATACAAAATTATATGCCGCATATAAATCTACATGCCAGTTGTTATGATCAAAATATGTACTCCAACCGAGGCCTGGATTTAAATCAATAGCGGGTGTTAATTGAATAGATTTTGCATCGAATTTAGTTGTAAAGGTTAAAGGGTTATAAAACCTTGATATAAATCTGTCTTGTGTTTTGAACTTTTGGTACATTAATGAAACGCTAGAATTTAAAAATATTCTGAAATCATTTGTAAGTAACCAATTAATATCCAATGCGCCTCTTGGGCCTAAAAACCATGATGTTGTTCTAAAGCTTGCCTCTTGGTTTTCGTTGCTTACTTGAGCGTTTAATCTAAATTTTTGTTTAGACCATCCTCCTTTTACACTGGCATATGGTTTTATTACTAAATGTTTGCCGCTATAATAAGGCCTTCCAACTTCTAAATCAAAATAATCTATTTGTGGGGTCCATATAGACCTTAATGGAGTTATAGAAACTGTGTCAGAAAAAACATGAAAAATTATATCCCCTTTAGAATTTTTATCTTTCTCTTTAGCATGGTATCTTGTGTATCTAGCATTTATGTTCCAATTATCATAGTCATAGTGAGTGCCAAGTAAAACTTTAAAGCCAGGATAATAATCACTATCAAAATTTACAATTGAGTGAGCCTGGGTGGATAGATCGTTTGATTGTATATATCCTAAATCAATTCCAACCATTTCCGGTTGCCAGTAAATAAAACTAGCACTAACAATGAAATTCCATGCAGCTTGAACATCGATTCTAGCAGGAGCGCTATATGCAGGATATAAACAGCTATCAGAATGGAAAGATTGAGAGCTTTTTTTTGCTTGAGAGGTTGTCGGTTTTGGTGGAGCAGGTGTTTTTTGAGAAGGGTTTTGTGGGGGAGTTGTTTCTGAAAACGCAACGCTCGACAACAAAGTTAAAGTTATTATTAAAATCTTTTTTAGTCTCATATTAAAAAAATCTCCATTTTAAAAATCTATTCTCATAGAAGCTGTGAGTCCATGCAACATAAATGATCCAGGATTAAATCTTATAAAAGATAATAGATTTAATAGATGTCTCATCTGGTTTTGATTCCAGTAATTCATAAATTCATATTTTACTAAAAAATCAACATGAAATTTATCTTTAAAAAAATATGCTCCATAATTTAGGCCTGCAGCTAAATTTAAATTAGGTACTAAATAGTGTTTGTTCATATCAATTCTTGTTGAAAAAACCTCTGTAATTAAGTTTTTTTCTTCATATGATACTTTATAAAAATCTTGGTAAAATAAAGCCCCCGATATATCTGTAAAAACCTTAAGTTCACCTCTAAGTTTCCAAAGGCCTTTTACTCCGGCTATAGGTCCAATAAGCCAAGAATCAGAAGAAGCTTCAGCTCCATTCGTTAAGCTTGTTACATTGTACTTTTGATTAAACCAGCCTCCTTTAAAACCTGCTAGTGGCGATAAAATAAGGCGTTTGCCTTTGTAGTTATCTCTCGATAAAGAGAGCTCAAACACATTATAATCAACATCCCATTTAGCATGAACCTGAGTAGACGTTCCATCTACCCAATCAGAGGAAAAAGCAAGCGCTTGATTAATGGTTGTATTAATAGCTCTATCAAACCAAATATAGCTAGCTAGCACTGTCCAATCATCTGTATTTGAATGAAATCCCAAGGCCCCTTTAAATCCAGTTTTGTAGTTTGAGTCAAAATTAAATATTTTTACAGGATCTGTAACTAGATCGCTTGAAGAGCTCATTCCAATTGCTAATCCATTCTCTTTAGGCTGCCAATACAAAAAGCTACCTTCAATAAAAATGTCTGTGCATCCATTTACATCTACTCGAGCAGGTGTATTATATGCTTGCATAAGATGATGTTTTTCAATTGGATGCCCCTGATCATAATATTTTTTGCTGATTGTTTTTTGATTAGATGCGCAAAAAGCAGATGTTAAAGTCAGCGTTAATAAAATTAATATATTTTTAAAAATGTTAAACATCTCATCTCCCATATAAAGTCGAAGATAAATTTTGTATGAAAAAAGATATTATTACAATACAAAAAAAATGAAGATAACAAAAAAGATTTAAAATAATTCAAAAGAGATTTTTTTAATAAGGTTTTTGATCAAATGCTTTTTCTGTTTTTTTGCTTTTTTTGATGCTTTTAAATCTCAATTGCAAAGAACTTAGCGGTAGGTTTTGATTTAACTTTGCGTATCGTAAGTTGTTGATAATAAATAAAAACAAATAATATTGACAGCCAATTTAATAACGCAAGTCATTGGCTTTAAGCGGCATGTGGCATTAACCCGGCCAATTTAACTTCAGGGTGAATTTAGCCGGGTTAATTTCATTGATAAATAAAATCAGTCGGGATAAAATAGGGTTAAGATAAGAATAGCAGGGTTAATCAATGGAAGTTGAAGTTATAGATCTAATTAAAGAAATGAATCCATGGCTTAACAATGGAGAAATAATACCTACTGAAATGCCTATATATATAGAAAGGGAGCAATCAGAAAAATTACTGAAATCTGATTGGGATCTTTTCTGGTTAGTTTTAACTGGACCTAGGCAGGCCGGAAAAACGACTCTTGGAAAGTATATATCAAGAAAATTGGTTGAACAAAAATCTTTTAAAGAACTTCTATATTTGAATTGTGATTTTATAGAAATAAGAGATTGGATACGTTCTCCTCTTTTTATAAAAGAAGCAATAAAACAATTTAATCTAAAAAAACCAATAATTTTTATTGATGAAGTTCAAAGGTTGGAAAATCCAGGAATGTTATTAAAAGGTATTATTGATTTAAAACTTCCAATAAAAATGATAGCTTCTGGCTCTTCTCAATTAGAAATTAAAAGCAAAGTTCAAGAATATTTGACTGGTAGACATATTGAAGCAATTATACTTCCTTTAAGCTATAAAGAAATTGGAAAGGTGAATCAAGAGCAATTGATATATGGATGTTATCCAAATGTAGTATTGAGCAAAGAAAAGGAAATTATATTAAAACAGTTATTTCAAGATTATATAACTAAAGATATTATCGAAATTTTAAAAGTTGGTAAACCTGATATCATGCAAAAATTAATCACCCTGCTTGCTCATAGCTCTGGTCAATTGGTTAATTATAATCAGTTAGCTACTGATTGTAGATCAAGTATAACAACAATCCAACATTATTGCTCGATTTTAGAAAAGACCTATACTATTTGTAAAATCAAACCGTTTGTCGGCAACAAACGCAAAGAAATCGTTTCAAATCCAATATATTATTTCATTGATAATGGTTTTCGCAACCAGGCGCTCAGAAGGTTTTCTAAAAATGAAAATCGAAATGATATAGGTTTATTAGTTGAAAGCGCTGTTTTTCAGGAAATATTAAAATTTAGAGAACAAAATTTTTACGATTTTGATATTCATTTTTGGCGTACAAAATCTGGAGCTGAAGTAGATTTTGTTCTTTACAAAACCGATAATGAACTTTTGCCAATTGAAGTAAAATTTCGTAGAATGAAAAGACCTATGATAACACGTGCTTTCAGATCTTTTATTGATGCTTATAAGCCTGAAACAGCTATAGTTATATCTAGAAATTTTAAAGCTAAAATTGAAGTAAAAGATTCTATTATTCATTTTGTTCCTTTTCAAGATATCATTGAAATCTTCGATCTTATCAAACCCGCTCTATCTCTATAAATTAAAAATTCCACTCAAATCTAGCAGATCCTAAATGTTGATGAAACTTATGTCCAAACTCAAATTGATAATTTACATAAAATGTAAAGCCATCTGTCTGAGTTCCTGTAATATTAGCTCCAACAATTCCTTTGGAATGATTTTTATGAAAGGTTTGAATAGTGAATTTATTTTGTGTACAGCTAACACCTTCTAATCTAGATGTTATTTTAGCTGTACTTAACTCATCTTCATATGCATAGCCAGCTTTAAGGGCTGGTGAAATACAAAGATTAGTTAGTTTAATATCTTTTATGAAATTCAATAGTGCAACTCCCTTTACTCTAGAAAAATTACTTGTGTCTACAATAAGATTTAATGAATCAGCTCCCCTTTCTTTAAAACCGTCATGCCATACATAAGTGTAATCAACGTCTAGAGTTGGTTGAAAATAAAAATCATCTGCCATTAAAAAATCGAGTCCCCCTCCTAGATGCGCACTAACATCAAAACCTTTATGTTTTGCTTTA
>SDBV01012569.1_pt1 | contig 10839 bp, 10 predicted proteins | sample 2277081 | NCBI WGS metagenome assembly SDBV01 (sample SAMN10402039, study PRJNA504765) | marine sediment metagenome | isolation source: marine sediment core GS10_PC15, 223 cmbsf | place: Arctic Ocean: Southern Knipovich Ridge | collected 2010
GGTGACTATTCTGGGCTTGCCATTGATCCCTGCGATGAAAAAACGTTCTGGCTTTTCAATGAGTACCCAGTTACAAGCGCTCAATTTCAATTTGGGTCGGACTGGTCAACCGTTATTGGTTCATTCCAGGTAAATAAATGTGGTATCTCCTGTAACGCTCCTCAAGTAGAAGAGCCACCAATACTTGCTATTGCAGCAGCAGATACACTCAATAAGATAGAGTTCACCCAGTGGGCTGACGATGAAAATATTACTTCGTTCCCGATAACCATCCCGAGTGATGAGCAAGAACAAGACTAACGATATATCTACTGGTGGGCATGTGCCCACCAGTACTCACACCATAACCTAAAAGGAAGGGTTTATTATGAAACAATTGATACTCACTCACAAAAAAGCAGGTCTTTGTCTTCTCGTGCTTAGCTGCTTAACACTCGCGCCGTATTCACTACAGGCAAAGAAAAAGCATAAAAAAGAAGTATGCGATGAAAAAGAGCGCTGCTGCCCCCTTGGCAATAAAGAATGGCTCGACTTACGTCTGTGTACCAAGGTTCTCAATGTACTGAGCAATGATACTAATGCCCGTCTTGCTGGATTCAGAGTTATTCCACCAGATCCTATCATTGCCGCAGGGCCAAAACAGGTCATTGCGCTGACCAATGTAAGCATCACTATTTTTAATAAAAGCAACGACAGTAAGACGCTAAACAGAGTGTATACCGCTGCAAGTGGAAACTTTTTCCAATTTGCAACCAACCTCGTCGTGGGTGATCCATGGATCGTGTACAATGAGTTTTTAGATAGGTTCTTTATCTCAGCATTTACTCGTACCAGTACCACTACTGAGTTTTACTTTGCGGTTTCTAAAAACGCCACCCCTGAAAGCAATAATGATTTTCATCATTACCGCTACGTAGTTCAAGGCGAATTTAATGACTTCCCTAAGATAGCAGCAGATTGCGAGGTCATGTATCTCACAACAAACTCCCGCAATTTCGGAAACTTCTTTGTAAGAAGTCAAAGAATTGATGCCTTTGATGCCCGAGCGCTTGCCGAAGGACCATCTAAAAATAACATTCAGAATGATCCTAATTTGTTCCTCTTTTTTGAGAAGATAAATAACTATCCATCTCGGCCAACAAACGGTAATATTCAGTTTCTGTTTCCGTTACAGCCACGCCCTTCTAAGTGCCGTGGTGCTATAGATCAGGTTATATTTATAGAATCACGACTCACTAATCCAAATACTCCTGGATTTTTCACGGGCGATACCGTGCGTATTCATGCCTATCTCGATGCAATAAATATTCCATTTCGTATCTCTACTGATGTAGATATTCCGCCATTTACCGGTGCAGGACCTCTCTTTGCTGTACCACAGCGTCCGCCGCTTATTAACCCCTTTAATCAACCACTTAGACCTATAGAGGTCTTCCTGGGTGCCTTTTATAGTGGTGTCACCAGTAAGAACTCAATCTGGGCATCACATAATATATTTTCTGCTGGCAATCCTAGCCAAATCCCCGCTCGTTGGTACGAGATTGATGTAAAGTTCGCTAACTTCAATCTGGTGGCAAGCTTAAAACAGTCTGGTACGACTGATGATGGAAGTACCTCAAGCCAAATATGGCCTTCTATTAACGTTGATAAAGAAGACAATATGGCGCTTCAGTTTACCCTTGTTGGCCCTCAGCAGTATCCGGTCATTGCGTATACCGGTCGTCATGCCTGTGACCCCCAAGGAACTGTTCGCGTACCGTTTCAAAAAACGGTGGGCGGAGACTTGTATTATCAACTCGTTTCCGGTTCACAGCCAACAAGAAATCGTTACGGCGATTACTCTGGCCTGGCGATTGATCCTTGTGACCATAAAACATTCTGGCTCTTCAATGAATATCCCGTTCCGGTTGTTCCAACCCCGACCTTCGCATTTGGGTCTGATTGGTCAACCTTTATTGGCTCATTCCAGATCAATAAATGTGGTATCTCCTGCAATGCTCCTCAGGTAGAAATACCACCACTTACGCTAACATTAACAACAGGTGATATAGAGCTCAGTAAGTTTGCTGAAGATGAATCACCTACTTCATACCCGGTAACCCTTCCTAGCCAAGAGAGCATTGAGGATCAGATTACTGTTCAAAATGTTCAAGAGGAAGCTCTAGAGCAAGTTGAAGATCAAGAAGATCTAGAAGACTTAAGCATCTCAGAGCCGGTAGTAGCTTCTACTGATGAAGTCATTCAAGACGTAGAAGATATTGATGTTGATGGCCAAGAAGAAGCTCAAGAAGAAGCTATAGAGCAACCAGAAGTCATAGATGGTCAAGAAGATTCTATTACCTCAGAAGAGATAACAGCTACTGCTGATAACGCTGATGATAACCAAGAGGAAGGCTCCTGGTTTAGCTGGTTACTCGGTAGTTAAAAACTACTCAACTTTTATAGGGCTTCTTAACAGGAGCCCTATTTTAGTGCCCTCAGCAAAAAGATCATGATTGCCCAAAAAGATACGCATGCTAACAGCATTCCTGAAGTTCTGTATAGTTAATCTTGCATATTCCACTTGACAAGCACCTATGAATCAGTATAGTTAGAAGAAGCTACCTCAGGTAGCATGTAATAAATAAGTATAACGCTTACTAAAAGGATGATCATATGAAGCGTTTTTCACAATACCTTAGTGCCATACTCCTCAGTCTCTTAGCCCTTACACCGTTTATGGTTGAAGCAAAAAAATCATACCTGTGGGATGATGAAGATAAAACGTACATCGATGAAGCCAAGAAAAAAATTGATCTCGAATGGGCTGATCTCGAGGATTTTGATGATGAAGACTATGATGATGATGACGACGACGAAGACGATGATGATGATGATGAAGACTATGATGATGATGACGACGACGAAGACGATGATGATGATGATGAAGACTATGATGATGATGATGATGAAGATTATGACGACGAAGATGAAGATGACGAGGACGATGAACAACCAGTAGAACAAACAAAGTCTACTGATGAGCAGGAATCTTCTGATGTTGAAGACGACGTAATAGATGATGAAGAAATAGATGAGGGTTCAGAAGTTCAAGAGAATCCAACAAAAGAACAAGAGGAAGAGAAAAAAGAACTTGATCAACCGGTAGATCTACCAGAGAACAATACGGTTGATGAAGACCAACCTGTTGATGAAGAACAACCGGTTTCTCAACCCGAAATCACTACCGAAGAAGAAGAAGAAAGCAGCTCGTGGTTCAGCTGGCTCTTTGGCTAAGTAAGACTCAACTTTTAGAGGGCTCCTTAACAGGAGCCCTTTTTTAGAGCTCAGCTAATCGTTTTTTGATTTTATCACCCAAGGCAGTTGTCTTACATAACCACTCCAGCTGCAGATCAACTTGCTCCTCTTCACTAAGACGCCAATCATACGATGACTCTCTTAATCTTTTTGTAAGTTCATACATGCATATAGCTGCAGCTACTGAGATATTAAAGCTTTCAGTAAACCCATGCAGGGGAATCTTAACAAAGGCATCGGCCTGTTCTAGCACTGAGCCACTGATACCTTCCCGCTCAGTACCAAATATCAATGCTACTTTTTGATCTAACGGGAGTTCTTGGATCAATATATCATCAGTATGCGGCGTTGTTGCTACGATCTTATAGCCCTGTTTTTTTAGGTCACTAACACAGCGGGTAGTATCTTGGCCATCACGTTGATTGTACCGTTTGATATCAAGCCACTGAGAGGCACCCTTGGCAATTTCTTTGGTTACCGCAAAGTAGTGCTGTTCTTCTATGATAGTAACATCCTGGATACCAAAGCAGTCAGCTGAGCGAAGTACGGCACTGATATTATGGGCCTGGTAGACATCCTCAAGTACTATGTTTATATATCTGGTACGTTGCTGTACTACGTCTATAAAACGTTGTTTACGCTCTTGAGTAAGAGCCTCAGCAAACTCTTGAAATAACGTCTGCTTTTTAGAAAGGGTACTCATAGATTGTCCTGCCAGTTGAGGTTTATTCTTGTATAGAATACACTATATCTATAGATTACAAAATATAAGGATCATTTATGAAACTTAACTATACCCTCATGGTACTTCTCACGTTTAACCTGTGCGCAAAGCACTACATTCGCCATGTACCCTGCTCTTCGTTAAAAGAGGGAGACGTCACTATCTATATTCATGGCACCTTATTCCCTACCTTCACCACGATTGGCCGCAAGATCCCTCCAAGAATGGGCCTCTGGAAATACACAAAGGGCCCTACGGGCAGTAGAAGATATCTGGCAAAAGAGTTAGGTAAAGCAGACCCTACGCAGTTTCCTGAGGAGTCATTTTATAAGTTTTACTGGTCTGGCAGCTTAAGCTTTTATGAAAGAAAACAGGCAGCTAAGAAGCTACTGAAGCTCCTTAAGAACCATAAGGGCAACGTTACCATTATAGCCCATAGCCATGGCTGCAATGTCGCTCTTAATCTAGCTGAGCTTGACCAAACACTTTCAATTGAGAAGCTCATCTTACTCGCCGCACCGGTGCAAGATGACACAAAAGAGCTGGTACATAGTCCCGTATTTGGGAGTGTGTATTCATTTTATTCAGCGGGAGATGTGGTGCAAACAGCGGATCCCCAGTGGTTTCATACTAAGAACACCTCGCCCTTCTTCTCTGAGAGAACCTACTGTCCGGGAGATACGATACATCAAGCGCGGATCCTCCTTGAGAAAAAAAATCCAGGGCATAATGATTTTAATGGAGTAGACTTTTTTAAGAGGATTCCTCAGCTGCTGAAGCTGCTTAATGAGGCCCATAAGAAACAGGTGGTTATCAACATTCCAAAGCATCCAAAGAAGCCGTATGTACTTGACAATGAAGACAATCTACCGAGCAAGTACTCTTCCAAACTTTTTAAGTAAATAGTGCAGTTGAGATTTCTTTAATTATAGCTTACACTATAGCTATATACAACTAGTTGGAGATATGAATGTCCTCACGTTATTATTGGCTCATGGCCCTCTTTTTTGTTTGTTCTACTGCCACGCAGCGGTTTACCGCGCAGCGGCCTAATAGAAACTCAAGAAGGCATGCTCATAAATATATCAGGCACTCAAAGTGTACTAACCTCAATGAGGGTAAAGCCACCATCTTTGTACATGGTACCACGTTTCCCGGCCTATCAAGATTACTGCTGCATAATCCCAAACGTAGGGGTATGTACCGATACACCTTCGGTCCTACCACAGGTAGAGAGCGCTTAGCTAAGGTGCTCCATGATGCAGATAAGGAACAGTTTCCAGCAGAGTCATTTTATAAGTTTTATTGGTCGGGGCACCTGGGGTTTGAAGATCGTAAGAAAGCTGCTCAAGCGTTACTAAGTTACCTTAATGACCATAAGGGACCTATTACCCTGATTGCTCATAGCCATGGCTGTAATGTGGCGCTGTATTTAGCTGAGCTGTCAAAAGATATATCTATTGACCGGTTGGTACTGCTTGCACCTCCGGTGCAGCAGGCTACTAAAGAACTGGTACATGCCAAGATATTTAAGAAGGTGTACTCCTTTTACTCATCTGGTGATCTGGTACAGGTAGCTGACCCACAGGGCATGTATGATGAGACTCGAAAAAATAATCAGAAGAATGGCAGTTCTTCATTGTTCTCAAGGAGAACCTATAGCCAAGCGGCTAATTTAGTGCAATCTCGTGTATTATTTGATAGACAAAGTCCTGGCCATAGAGCCTTTATAAGTCAGCGGTTTTTCAGGAGGATTCCTCAATTACTTGAGGTACTTGATACCGCACATACTAAGGGGAAAGATCATATTATTGTCACCATCCCCCGGTATCCGTTGATGCCTAGATTATTAAATGAAGCTGAGCTTGCTCAGGGCTATGTGCCACGTAGAATCAGAAACTGTAAGTGTAACGGAGAGCGTTGGTTCGCATGATCAAAAAAAGTGTAGTAGTAATTCTCATTCTTGGGCTTATTCCCAGTTGTAAGTACTCCCAGTACTATCATACGCGTAAGCAGTACCTTAAGAAGGTATTCTTTGCAGGTCCTATACCTGATGGGCCAGTAACGATCTTTATTCATGGCACTAAAGAATCTATTATTTCTAAGATGGTCCATAAGCTTGATTATCCCTATGGGGTAGTATCGGCTAACTCAGTGGGAGCTAACTCAGTTCTTTCACGTATTCCGGTACATCTACATGACGCGTACCCTGAAGAATATACCCTTGATAACTTCTTCTTCTATGGCTGGCATGGTAAGCTTAACTTCCGCTCACGCTATAAGGCTGCTGAGAGACTGTATAATATTATTAAGAAACATAATGGTCCGATAACCGTCATGACCCATAGCCATGGCTCCGGTGTTGCCCTCTATCTTGCCTTGTGTGCTGAAAATGACAATAACCCAGACTTCCGTGTTGATAGACTGGTATTTCTTGCCCCACCGGTCCAGGTTGCTACTAAGCACTATGTACATGCACCGATATTTAAAGAGGTCTATACGTTCTATTCTTCAGCAGATATGATGCAAGTAAGTGATCCACAGGGTATCTATTGGGAGTCCTATGCGTATACCTCAGATGATACACGAGTACCCTTCTTCTCCAAAAGAAAGTTTGATCCTGCTCCTAACATCATGCAAACACGTATCCTTACTGATAGGCAAAGCCCTGGTCATCTGTTGTTTATGCTTGGAAGGTTTATTAAGCATCTGCCATGCATGCTCAGCATGATCCATAACAAAGCCAACAACGGCGGGTATGAAGAATCACGTAACTTCTATATTATTAATATCCCACTGTGCAACTTACCACTTGAGTTTCTTACTGTGTGTGATCTTAAGGGCAAGTATGTACCCCGCTCTAATTACTGGAAAGCCAGAAGGAAGGCACGCGCGTTAGCGGCGTGCAAGTAATAAACCTGTTCTTTAGTTTAATCACTAATAAAGAGGTGCGGTATAAAAATATACCCTAAATTTCATTCAATCGGTTTTGACAAAGGGATGCACTATACATTATACTCTGATAAGCATAAAAAAATTGTAGTTAGAAATACATTATACCTATTTAATCGAATGGAGGAAGTAGTGAAACGTAGCACTCTCATCATTAGTATACTTTTGATAAATATGCCAGCTTTGTCAAACATTGATGTGACCTTCATTGGTCGCATTAAGTTTGCTGATGGCCTGGGACAACTAATAGTTGGGTTAGCAGAGGTACTTAAAGATGATCTTACTTTTAATCACGTTCGTCTACCGGGTACTTATTATGACTTTACTGACATTGCACCCGCACTTGAAACAGCCCTAAAAAATCCCGATCCAACGGCAGGGAATGTTTCATTTTTACTGTATCCCTTATGGAGAAAGGGATTATCTGCTGCAGATTATGTTCCTAAAGAAAGCCTTATTAAATTAGCTTACTCAATGGTTGAAAGTACAAGAATTCCTGAACAGTGGGTTGCCATCTTGAATGAACAATTTGATGGGGTGGTAGTTCCTGACCAATTTTATCAAAAAGTCTATGAAGAGAGTGGCGTTAAGATTCCCGTTTTTGTCGTCCCTCACGGTGTTTACCTGGAAGAACTATTGAACGAACCACTACGCGAGCATAATCCTTCACAGCCATTTGTATTTGGGCTTTCTGCTAGTTTTAGAAAAAGAAAAAATCATGAGCTAGTTATTGAGGCATTTCATAAGGCCTTTGGTAACGATGAGCGCTTTATTCTTGTGATACATGGACGTACCAGTCATAATCAGTATAAAAAAGAACTGGAGCAAAAAATCCATGAACTTGATGCGCAGAATATTCACATAATTGAGTCATTTCTTTCAGACAAAGAGTATAAAGAGTTATTGAAATCATTTGATTGTTATGTGTTATTATCAAAAGGAGAAGGGTTTTCCATATCACCTCGAGAAGCACTCGCGCTTGGTACGCCAACTATAATTAGTGATAACACTGCCCACCAAACTATTTGTCGCAGTGGCGCAGTTTATCCGGTTCCCTTTGAAATTCGCCAAAATGCCGATTATTCTCATCACGGATGGGGCTATTGTGGCGAAGATTTTAATGGGACGGTAGAGGATGCAGCTCAAGCACTTAAAGAAGTCTATGATAATTATGAATGGTATAAAAAGAAAGCTCTTCAGGGAAGAGAGTGGGTAAAGCAATACCTCTGGGAGCAAGTCAAACCCCAGTTTTTGTCTCTTTTAAAACCCAAAAGGGTTCTGTTAGGGGCAAAAAATACGGTGAGCGCAGAGTATATAATGACTCGTTCTAAGGAGCTCTATGATAAATATCAGCAGCTGATCGCTGGTAGCTAGGCATCAATCCTGCTCAACTACCAGGGAAGACTACTAACATACTCAGATGTTGAGCTTTTTTAGATTGTATCTCTATAACTTGTGGGCAAAAATGGGTAGCCATTAACGGTTTAAGATTTATCAAAACTATTCATTACTATGGGCTAACCGTAGTAAAAATACTATGGGCTAACCGTAGTAAAAATATGGTATCGTTTAAGAAGTTTTCTCTCACCCAGTCTTTTTGTTTTGGGGTGAGTAGCAGGCCAAGGCCATTAAGTATTCGTTGGTTACTCAGAGCACTTAGAGCATCAATACACTTTTCTAAGAACTCTTTATAAGAAAGGCCCATTATCTTCTCAATCATTTGCTTGTTAACCGGCCAATCATTTGATAGAAAATACCAGACATCATAGATGTCACGGTTTGCTTTGCCAACCCGATTGAGCATAGCCATAAGCTTATGGGCTGTCATATCTTCTTGCACCATGACTTTCATAGGAATACCAAGATGGTCTTTGACAGTATACTGGGAACCGAAATCTCGTTTATTGATTTCTACTTTAATGTCCTCACCAAGTTCTTCTTTGCCATCATACGATAGTTGAAACAACAGACTGTACCGCTTATTCTTAACATCCTTGAGGGTACCATATTTTTCTAAAATAGCTCTCACCCGCTCAAAAACATAGTCTTCTTTGGAGGGATCCAACAGATCAAAATCTAAATCAACAGAGAACCGTGTTAACCCATAAAAAAGCAGTGCCACCTTTAAAGGCTATATATGGTGCAATCGTAGGATCACTAAAGATCTCCTTAAGGATTTTAATACAGAGGTTTTTGTGTTTTGCTATATCTAATGTCATGGTTCACCTATAGTTCTTCTAAATACGAAGCATGTTGCTCCGCAACCACTTTTTCTAGTCGTTTATTGCCACCATAGATAGGAAGTATCTCATATACCTTATCCCAATCTAATGGACCCAGATTATCAAAATAATAATCCTTGTGAATATAGAGCATATCCAAATACGCTCTTTCTTTAGTTGCCATACTATACGTATCTTGTATATTCACTCCCACCGAGTTGGTAAGCAGCGTTGGCTTGAGCGTCCTAAAGACATACTCTTGGCCATCACACTGAACCGTTTCCGTGCGATACGAAGCAACATAAATCGCGGTATAATACTGAAAAATCATACCTGCATGGCGTAGCACCGTTTCAAAGTTAATATAGGACGGCGTAAATATCTTCGTCGCTACCTCATACCGATCATAGTCCTTATCCTTCGCATACAACCCACGCCTAATACGGTACAAATACCCCTTCTTAACATAGTAGCTTAATCGTAACCTGAGACGCTGTAGATCAGCATCACCCCACATCAATACCAACTCCTTAAAGGAAAACACCGTCATGCTTGAACGCAAAATAGCCTGCAAAAGGCTTTTTTTGGAATCCATTAAAAACATCTCCCAAATATATGAAAAATTCCTATATTCACGAGACTTTTTTGCCAAAGTTAATCAGCCGTGCTCCATTGAGCATAATAAGAATATCTGGAATCGCATGGAATAATGCTGCTTGAATCGGCGTCAAATAGGACAGCAACGCCAGCGTTATACCCACTGCGTGGGTTAATGCAAACCCCACAATGAGGTTCTGCTTGATGGTCTTCATGGTAGCTAATGACAGGTCATACAGAAACACTATCTGGTCTAAGTTCCCTGACATAAGCACCATATCTGCTGCTTGTATCGCGGGCTCCATACCCATACTGCCCATGGCAATACCCACTTCAGCTTGTTTTAAGGCAGGGGCATCATTGACCCCGTCACCTACCATGGTGACATGGTGACCCGTATCTTGTAGCTCTTGTAACATTTCAAGCTTCTTGTCAGGCATTATCTCACCATAGGCCTGAGGGATACCTAACTTTTCAGCAACTGACTGTGCTACCGTTTGTTTATCACCACTCAATAGTACAAATGACTTAATACCTCTTTCCTTGAGCATATCCAAAGTATGACGTGCGTCAGGCTTTATTCTATCTGCTAAGCAGATCTCCCCTATCACCTCTTTTTTAGTAGCAAGATAAAACGTTGTTAAGCTCTCTTGTGAGGCACAGCCTGGGGGCAATGTTAGATTGCCATGATCTTCTGCTTCTATAAAATGTTTGTTACCTAATAAATAAGTAGTACCCTTATAGGTTATGGTGATACCATGACCCGTGAGGGAAACATACTTCTCTGGATCCGGTACTTCTAGATTTTCTTTTGCGGCTTCATCCATGATCGCCTTGGCAAGCACATGGCCCGACTTCTTCTCCGCTATCGCGGCTAAGAGTAATACATCCTTCTTGGTGTAGTCCTTATGCACACTTTCAAGCGATACTACTTCAGGTGATCCCATGGTAAGCGTACCGGTCTTATCAAATATCATCGTATCGGTACCTGCAAGCGATTGTAATGAAGCGCCGCCCTTTACCAGTATTCCTCTTCTAAACGCAGCC
>SDBV01012570.1_pt1 | contig 10838 bp, 8 predicted proteins | sample 2277081 | NCBI WGS metagenome assembly SDBV01 (sample SAMN10402039, study PRJNA504765) | marine sediment metagenome | isolation source: marine sediment core GS10_PC15, 223 cmbsf | place: Arctic Ocean: Southern Knipovich Ridge | collected 2010
AACATCTGCTCAGAATGGAACCCCCTCTAAGAGGTCTTATCTTGCCTACGAGCAAAAAGCTCGTGGTGGAGTAGGAATGATGACCTATGAAGCAGCTACGGTCAATCCGGCGGCTTTAGGATTCGGCGCCAATATAGGCAGGAAGCGCAATGTCCCTGCTTATAAAGAAATGACCGATCTTGTGCATAAATATAATGTTAAATTTGGAATGCAGTTAGCTGAACCTGGATTAATCGGTTTCCTTTTTGCAAAACTATTCAATTTTGATTTAGAACCGGTAGCACCCAGCAGTATAGAAATTAAAACCGCATTGTCTGCTTGGGATTTAATGATGCCTAATGTAATTAATAATATTACAAAGGCTGGGACTAAAATAAGAGAATTAACTGTTGATGAAATAGTTAAACTGGAAGATACGTTTGCGAAAGGAGCTAAAAAAGTAATTGAAGCTGGATTCGATTTTGTTGAGATCCATTCTGCTCATGGTACACTACATTCTTCGTTTCTCTCTCCTTGGCTTAATAAAAGAACTGATGATTATGGAGGTTCTCTTGAGAATAAATGTCATTTCTTAGGTCAGACAATTTCAAAAATAAGGGAAAAGATAGGTGATGAACCCCCGATTTTCGTCCGGATTTCATGCGATGAACTCATAGATGATGGAAATAAAGTTGAAGATGCAATAAAGATTGCCAAAATTGCAGAAAATTTGGGCGCAGATTGTATTGATGTGACTCAAGGGATTATACTTCGAAGTCCCCATGGTATAACGATTCCAAATTATGTTGATCGTGGAGGATTTATCCATATAGCAGAAGCTATTAAGAAAAACGTAAATGTTCCAGTTATAGGGGTTGGTAGAATTGTCGATCCTAAAATGGCCGACGAGTTTATACAACAAGGAAAAGCAGATATAATACATATGGGGCGACAGTTAATTTGCGATCCTGATACTCCGAATAAATATTTTAACGGACAACTTGATGATATAAGGTATTGTATTGGATGTTTGCAGGCTTGTGGAGGGGCTATTTGTGTGTATGATGCATATTGCGGTCCAAACTTTAAAGAACTTACTCCATCTTCTGATCTAAAGAACATCGTTATATTGGGTGCTGGAATTGCAGGAATGGAAGCAGCAAGACTTGCAAAACTAAGGGGCCATGCAGTGGAGATATATGAGAAATCTGATAAAGTAGGTGGTTTAATCCCGCTGGTTGCGGCAGAATACAAAAAAAGTGAATTCATAAATGTTGCCAACTATTTAGAAATTCAATTAAAAAAATTAGGCGTGCCCATCCATCTTAATAAAATCCTAACAAAGGATGATATCACATCTCTAAAACCGGACATTCTTATTTTAGCAACCGGTTCTGACGCAACAATCCCCGTAAATTTGAAAGAAAAGACAAATATTTTGACCCAAGATGAGGCAATTCTCAAAAGCAAACCGATGGGAAAGGATGTTGTAGTTTGGGGTTTAAATACATACTGGCGGGGTGGTGTCGAAACAGCTATAACATTAGCTGAACAAGGTTATAACGTTAAAGCTTTAGTCGGCTCCGAAGTCACGGTCGCAGCCTCTATTATGATGGCAGCTGGAAGGCGTTATTGGATACTTCGATACTTAAAAGAGAAGAACATACCGATCTATTATAAATCCAAACTATTAGATGTAACTGAGAAAGGTGTAAAATTTCTTGATGAAAATCAAAAAGAGCAATTTATTGAAGCTGATAATCTAATTTACTGTGGATCACGGATTTCGAATGGAAAGGCTTTAAGAAAAGAATTAGAAGGAGCTGCTTCAAAAATAGGACTCTTAGGAGACGCAAAAAAGCCGAGGGACATTGCCCAAGCAATGAAGGACGCCCAAAATTATATTAGGAAATTAACATAATTTTTTTTTTTTTTTAATATTAATTAATTTTAAGCTAAAAATTTAGGTGATAAGATGTCAGCAAAAAAGAAATTTAGAGTAACACGTAGAACTATATTAAGAGATATAATTAAACATAAAGCAGAAACAGTACCTGATAAGCATTACATGACATATATTCGAGATTTTGACAATAATATAGATGAAAAATATACATATAAAGACATGCATTTAATGTCAAATCGTTTAGGAAATGGTCTATTTAAATTAGGTTTAAAACAAGGTGATGGTATCGCATTGATGGAGATAAATTCTCCAGAATTTATCCTCACAGTTTTTGCCGCCTTCAAAATGGGCAATTATTCTGTTATGGTTAATATATCTCTCAGAGGGGATGGTTTAAAATATATTATAGATCATTCTGATGCTTCAGCTATCGTTTTACATTGGTCTCTTCTACAAGCACTACTAAATATTAGGGATCAATTACCTAAAATTAAATTTGTTATAGTTGATACTAATGAAGCACCATCCGATTTTAAATTGCCGGAAGGAACAATATCCCTCCAAGATGTTATGCAAGCACCTGATGACGACATAGACGTCGAGATCAGTCGTGATGATATGGTTATGCTTATGTATACAGCAGGTACTACAGGATTGCCCAAAGCAATAACATTTTGGCAAGGAAAATTGCTTGGGGGTAATAGTCTTCAATCTCTTATTGGTTTTATTTCCACGTTTGCCAATCCTAGTGATACTCTTTTCACAAGTCTCCCGTTGTTTCATTCAAATGCATTATTTTTAACCACTTTAACCGCTTATTTTGCTGAACTTCCTTTAATTTTAGGTAAACGGTTTTCAGCAAGCCGTCATTGGGATATTTGTCGTAAATACAATGTTACTACATTTAATGCTCTCGGAGCAATGATTCCTATATTAATGAAACAACCTGAGAGACCAAATGATAAAGAGCATAATGTAAAAGTGATAGGATCAGCAGCTTGCCCTAAAGAATTATGGGTTGCATTTGAAGAGAGATATAATGTAAAGATCTCAGAAGGTTATGGTGCTACTGATGGGGGAGGGTTTATGCTTACTGCAGGTGGAAGAGAAGATGTACCTGTTGGATCTATGGGAAAACCATTTGCCGGAGTTGTTGCCGAAGTTATGGATGATAATGGTGTTATTCTTCCCGAACCAGAAAAAGTAGGGGAGTTAGTTTTTTTGGTTAAAGAGACTGAAGTTAAGCAAAGACAAGTTAAATATTTTAAAGACGAAGAAGCATCAAAGAGATTAATACTCGTTGGTGCTGACGGACAGAAATGGTTCCACACTGGTGATTTAGCCTATAAAGATAAAGAAGGCTGGTTTTTCTTCGTAGATAGGAAAAAGGATTCTATCCGGAGAAGGGATGAAAATATTGCTTCATTCAGTATTGAGAAAATAATTAATCTCAACGATAAAGTTTTAGAATCTGCGGCTTATGGTATTAAATCAGAATTAGGCGAGGATGAGGTTATGGTGGCTATAGTTCTAAAACCTGGTGAAACAATGAAGCCTGAAGAAATTTTAGATTTCTGTCAAGGCAAAATGGCTTATTTCATGATACCTCGGTATGTAGAATTTGTAGATAAGCTTCCTAAAAGCGAAGTACATAGAATAATGAAGCGTTTTCTCAAAGAACGAGGGATATCAGAAACCACTTACGACAGGGAAAAAGCGGGATACATTGTAAAGAGAGATTAAAACGTATCAATTTTTTTTTCCATTTTTTCTTTAAGAATTTGACTGGTACATCAAATATCGAATGAATCGGTGAATGACTATTATTTTAAACTGGGTGAAAGTGAGTGGTAGATTCAGAACTAATTGTTATCTTTTTGGGGATGAAATCACAAAAGAAATTGGTATTATTGATCCTGGGATTGATTCACACGATGTTAAAAGCGTTATCAATAGAGAGGGATATAATCCTGTTTATTTAATAGGTACACATGCACACCATGACCATATTCAATGCGCCCTTGATATCATGGGTTATTTTAATATTCCATTACTGATCAAGAAATTTGGGAAAATGATAGTTGAAAATATAAATTTCATTAAAGAAAATGATGTAATCAAAATAGGAGCAGAGCGTCTTCATGTAATTGAAACACCAGGTCACACTAAAAATGACATAATGCTGATAGATTATAAAAACATGCTTATTTTTACCGGAGATACTCTACTACGTGGCAGAATCCCAAGGCAACTTACAAATTATAATAATTTGATGGCTAGTATTAGAAAAATATTATATTATCCTAAAATTTCGGATGAGTTCAAAATATATCCAGGTCATGGTGGTCATTCTACAATAGGCAAAGAAAGGTTGAGATACTAAGATTTAATTCAAATAAATTAAAAAAAAAAGAAACTAAAAAAAAATTGTTTAAAGATCTCTTGCAAAAACATGCATTACGTTAGTAAATCCTAGACCCGGTTGACCTAATGTGTGTTGGAATGCTATATCAAGATGTTTATCTGGAACTTGGCGTTTTGCTACTTCCTTATCTTTTCGCATTTGCCATGTAATCTCAGCAACTTGTCTTACTCCGGTTGCTCCAAGAGGATGGCCACATGATAACAAGCCACCGCTAGGATTGATAGGAAGATCACCATCTATTTCGACAACACCATCATTAATCATATCTGCGCCTTCTCCTTTTTTACAGAAACCGAAATCTTCATAATGAACAAGTTCTGAAATTGAAAAACAGTCATGACATTCACCAAAACCTTTTTTATAGAAGTCTTTAGGTTCTACGCCTGCCATTTTGAATACAGTTCTGGATGTTGTAGCATCAGTATAGATACCGTAGTATGGTTCTTCAGTTTCTCCCATTAAAAAATGACTTCCCATAGCGGATCCTTTTATCCATACAGGTGTATCAATGTTATATTTTTTTACACTCTCCTCACTCATGAGGATAACAGCTGCAGCTCCATCCGTTCGAGGACAACATTGTGACCTTGTCAATGGATCGTTAATCATTATATCATTTAATACATCATCAGTTGACATAGGCTTTTGAAATTCAGCTTTGGAATTTTTTGAGGCATTTTTTCTGCTTTTCACGACGATGTTTGCTATATCTTCATTTTTTGTACCGTATTCTTTCATATGACCACGAGCCATTAATGCAAAACCTGCAGGCATGCCACCTCCACCTCCAGTGGGTAGAGGAAAACCATATTGGTAAGCTTTTCCCTCAATCTGAAATCTGGTTCCGCCTCCGACTATCATCATGGAGACATTTTTCATTTTCTCAATCCCCATAGCTATTACGCAGTCGCTCATTCCCGAAGCAATATCCATATAGGCCAGGCGAAAAGCATTAGAACCCGAGCTGCAAGCATTCACTACTCTTGTAATTGGAATTCCAATTAACCCTGTTTCATTCATGATTTCATGACCTACTCCCACTCCTCCACATGTTCCGTAATAACAGCTCTGGATTAGTTTACGGTCAATACCAGAATTCTCAATTGCATCGTTTACGGCAGGTCTACCAATTTCTTGATATAAAAGTTTATCAAGTCTTCCAAATGGAGATACTCCCGCTCCAATAACAGCAACATTTCTCATTTTTTAATCACCTACAATTTTAAACATGGTAAATTTTTCATTAGGTAATAATTCAACCTCTTTTCCGATTTTGACATCATCAAGATTTTCCGTATCAAATGTTCCACTTAATCCAAAAGAATCTTTACCATCTTCACTATAAATTTGTACAAGACCAAAAATTCGCTGCTTATCTCTTTTCTTTTTTAAATAGGTCGTAGAATAAGTTCGAATTATACCTTTTGGACCAATTAAAATACTTGAAAAATCGGTTCCTTGGCATTTATTACAATAACTTCTTGCCGGATATCTTATATTTCCACACTTATTGCATTTCACAGCGTTTATTTTATTCCCTATTAATCTTGGAACTTTAGGGCGTGTTATTAAACTTTCCATAGTAATTACCTTAAATATTACTATTGAAGATTTATTCAAAAAATTTTCTATAATATTTCTTAATATTTCATTAAAAAAAATTTATTTTTACAATTTACCATAAGATTTTTTATTAAATTGTTGATTTTTCTATTTATGACTTTACCATTAGAGAAGATTACAATTTTAGATTTATCAAGAATGTTGCCCGGTCCTTATTGCACTATGATATTATCGGATTTAGGTGCGAATGTTATACGGGTTGAGGATCCCAAGTATCCTTACTCAAGTCCACCTCCTTTCTTTCAAAAAGGAAAATATCGCGAGAGTGCTTTTAATTCGGTTCTGATGCGCAATAAAAAATCAATCACGCTTAACTTGAAGAAAGAGAAAGCTTTGGAGATATTCTATGAATTAGTTAAAAAAGCAGATGTCGTTATGGACACGTTTCGGCCTAAAGTTATGAAGAAATTAAAAATTGATTATGATACTCTCTCTTCAATAAATCCATCGATAATTTGTTGTTCTCTCTCTGGTTACGGGCAGGATGGTCCTTATGAACAAATTGCGGGGCACGATATAAACTATATAGGTATCTGCGGAATTCTAGACCAAACTAGAGAACGGTTCGTTTTTGATAATAAGGAAACAGAACGAAAACCATTAGTACCCGGAATCCAAGCAGGAGATATTGGAGGGGCTTTAGTTTCTGCGATAGGAATACTTAGTGCTGTAATCGAGAGAGAAAATAATCCCGAAAGAAGGGGTCAATATGTTGATGTATCTATGACGGATTCTGTTTTTTCTTTCATGCCAATGGCTGCAGCATTTCAATTTTCTAAAGATTATAGAAAGGGGAATGATGGAATTGATGGTCTTAGAGGTGGAATGCCTTATTACTCTGTTTACAAGACTAAGGACAACAAATATTTAGCTATAGGTGCTATTGAGATGAAGTTCTGGCGTAATTTATGTGACGGATTAGGTCGGAAGGATTTAAGAGGGAAGCAGTGGACATTAGGTGCAGAAAAAGAAAAAATATTTAGCGAATTAGAAAAGGAATTTCTAAAGAAAACACAAGATGAATGGCTCGAAATTTTTAAAAATTATGATACATGTATTTCGGCAGTCAAGAACTTTTCTGAAGCATGTGAGGATCCTCAAATTATAGCCCGTAATATGGTAGTTAAAATGGATCATCCGATATTCGGTGAAATTAAAAATCTAGCCATACCTATCAAAATGTCGCGAACCCCTCCAACTATAAGAAGCCCTGCTCCTAAAGTGGGTGAGAATACTGAAGAAATTTTAAAATCAATAAATTATACTGATGAAGAAATACAAGAATTAAAAAAAAATAAAATTTTTTAAAATTTGCTATCTTTACGACATTAAATGCTTATCAAACCGATAGCTCTCGCTACTATGACCATAGTTAAAAGTACAATTGCTAAAACAATCGCTATTAATTGCAAATAATTTTGCACTTTTTCAGGATTATTTATGTAGTTTATAAAAAATGGTTTTGCTAATAACATAAATAAACCTACTCCAAACGTAACCCCCATTAACATGTGGAAAGCTACTAGCCCATTAAATTCAGTTGTACCTGTTTCTAGAATCAAGTAAACACTAATAATAATCGAGATAAAAGCAATTACTGTTATTACAATGCATACCAAAATAACAGATTTTTTACTTTCTAAGAAATCTTTAAGTTTTTCTATCTGTCCAGAAGAATTTTTTTCAATGATAAATATTATGGATAAGATAGAAAACAGAATGCCAATTATTGCTGTAAGAGGATGATACCAGAGATTAAGTGACCAGTCTTGGCCTGTTTTAATCTTATTTATCCAATCCAATATGCAGCCATAACTAAGAAGAAATATTATAAATGCGCCAATTATCAAAATGATAATTGTCCTATTTTTAGGCTCAATATTTTCTGACATTTTTTTTACCTCTAATTTATATATAAAATATAGCACTATTTTTAGTTTTCACTCTTCCACTTCTTCCATTCCTCAACCAAGCTAGAATTATCAAGTTCTTTTTCTCGTGTTTGCCCGTCTAATTGAAGGAACCAATTCATTCGCTCTTTAGCTGCAGGTAAAGCACAAGCTTGATTAAAGAGGTGAGCCTCCTCAATCAAACCTTCTACAATTGGTCGTTCCAAGGCAATTAATACAGCTTTTTTTGCTATAGCAATTGATTCGGCAGGAAATGAAGCAATCCGATAGGCAAGTTCTTCTACGAATGGTGTCAACTCATCTGGGGGAAGAGCGCGATTAATATATCCGTATTTTTCAGCTAATTCAGCAGAAAAATCCTGGCCACCCAGTACAACTTCCATAGCGCGAGACCGACCCATCAAGCGGGGAAGTCGCTGAGTACCACCTCCCCCGGGAATAATACCCACTCCTATTTCTGGTTGGGCTAGGACAGTTTTTCCAATAGCCCCAAATCTCATATCAAGAGCAAGTACGAATTCACTTCCACCTCCCCGCGCAATACCTTCGAGCTTGGCGATTGATATTTTAGGCATGGTGCGAAATGCTTCACAAACAGGATGCATACCTGTGAGTTGATTAGATTTTGGTGGTGGTTCATCCGGTAATAACGCTAGAAGAGAAACGTCAAAATGAGCAATGAAAAAATCCGGATCGGCACTATCAAAAACAATAACTCGTACATCATCATCTTTTGCAACTCTTCTTTGAAAACGACTTAATTCTCCGAGAACTTCCATATCTAAAAGGTTCATTGGGGGATTATCAATCGTAGCAAAAGCAACCCCCTCATCTACACGAATTTTCAATATCTTAAAACGATTATAATGCATACTATATAATACCTCGAATTTTTTTTAAATTCTTATTTTTTCACTATATTTTAGTTTTTCAGAAATATAAATATATTTTAACACTTTTTTTACAGAAAGAAACAATAAATAAGTATTGAAAAATGAAGAACTTAAAAGTAGATGGCTTTCTCTTATATTATTCTTATATTGAATTGAAAAAAAAGATTAAAAAAAATTTTACTTCTTTCTTGAGACTTTATCTTCTACCAAGTTCCATTTCGCGTGATTGACCTCCCATTTTAAGCATCCTCTTCATCCGTTCTTTAGCGGCAGGTAAAGCCACTGCTTGATTGAATAGATATGTTTCTTCAAACAATCCATCTACTATGGGTAATTCCCCTGCAGCTAATACTGCTTTTTTTGCTAAGGCTATTGTTTCGGCGGGGAGGGAAGCAATCCGGATTGCAAGAGCTCTTACATATGAATTCAATTCTTTAGGGGGAAATGCACGGTTGATGTACCCATAACGTTCAGCCAATTCAGCCGGAAAATCATAACCACTTAACACGGCTTCCATGGCTCGAGAATGCCCCATTAAGCGCGGAAGACGCTGGGTACCGCCTCCCCCGGGGATAATACCAACCAAGACTTCTGGTTGACCAAGGATTGCCTTACCTATTGCCCCGAATCTCATATCAAGCGATAATACGAATTCGCTTCCGCCACCACGCGCTATCCCTTCGATCTTAGCAATTGATATTTTCGGCATGGTACGATATGCTTCACCTATCTTATTCATTTCATGAAGTTCCGCGGACTTAGGTGGTGGTTCATCTGGCAGTTCCGCCAGAACTGATACATCAAAATGTGCGAGGAAAAAATTAGGGTCGGCACTATCAAAAACAATAACCCGCACATTATCGTCATTTGCCACATCGTTAGTAAAATTAATAAGCTCCTCCACTAATATAATGGTTATAAGATTAACTGGAGGATTATCAATCGTTACAAACGCAATTCCACGATTCACGCGAATCTTAAGAAGTTTGTAATCTGTATATGACATTTCACATTCACATTATTCTATATCTAAAATACATTATTTTAACTCCCATTTCAAAAACGAGACTTAATAATCTTTATTTTTTCAGAAATATAAATATATTTTAACACTTTTTTTCCACAAATGCTGAAGAACTAACTTTATTTAGAAAGTATTAAAGGATTAGACATCAAATAATTAAATATCAAATTAGAGATGAATTCAAAATTTAAATAAAATCTAAACCTCTTATTTTTTAACAATAATTTAAGTTAGCAAGAAGATGAAGAATTTCAAAAATAAAAAATGTTTAATTACTGGGGCAGCAAGCGGGATAGGGAAGGCTACTGCTATTGCGATGGGAAAATTAGGTGCAAATTTGTTTTTAACAGATATTAATGTTAAGGGCTTAGAAAAAACTAATCAATTAATTAGAGATTATGGAGGTATTGTCTCGATGATTAAGGCATTTGATATTTCTATATACGAAGAAGTAAAAAAATTTGCCGATGAGATCCATAAAGATTATGGTTCATTGGATATCTTAATGAATATAGCGGGAACATCAATTTGGGGAGAGGTCGATCAATTAACTCATGAACACTGGAAATTGATGATAAATATAGATCTTTGGGGCCCTATTCATGGTATAGAATGTTTTATTCCTGAAATGATCCAAGCAGGAAAAGGTGGACATGTAGTTACTGTTTCTTCTGCAGCGGGGTTGGTTGCACTTCCGTGGCATGCGGCTTATAGCGCAGCAAAATGGGGTATTTTAGGCGTGTGTGAAGTGTTGCGTTATGATCTTATGCATCATAATATTGGTGTTACTGTTGTTTGCCCTGGGGCGGTAGAAACTCAATTGAAACACACTGTTGAGATTGCCGGTATTGATATGACTCATCCAGAGGTAAAAAGAATGAAGGATAAATTTTCAAATCGTGCTATAACTCCAGAAAAGGTGGCTCAACTAATAGTAAAGGCCATAAAAAAGAATAAATTTTTAGTTTTAACGTCATTTGATATCAAGCTTCTTTATTGGTTTAAGCGAAAAATTTTTCCAATATATCATTCTATTATGAAGAAATTAAATAAGCTTGCTTCAAAAGTAAAACAAACA
>SDBV01012571.1_pt1 | contig 10838 bp, 8 predicted proteins | sample 2277081 | NCBI WGS metagenome assembly SDBV01 (sample SAMN10402039, study PRJNA504765) | marine sediment metagenome | isolation source: marine sediment core GS10_PC15, 223 cmbsf | place: Arctic Ocean: Southern Knipovich Ridge | collected 2010
GCTTCAGAGATAGGAAAGAGAGGAGGTAACTGATTGCTGGTATCAGTTTGCTACCGGGGAGACCTGCTTCCTGCACTACCTTGTCGATTTTTAGTTGAGCAAGAAATGGAGTAAAAAGAAAGACCCCCGCATTTGGAGAGTTGAACTTGGTTCCATTGATGTCTTGTAGAATAACCTTTTCTGAGCGTTCCGGTATTTCAGCCCCCTTGACGGTTAGACTCCGTTTGATCCGAGTTCTGCGGGGCAGCCGTGGGAATCCCTCTTCGGTCAATACCCGTTCCACGGTTCTGACTGAAATCTCGATCTTCTCATCTGCGAGCATCCGGACGATCTCACCGGCAGAGAGTTGCCTTTCCCTGAAGGCCCGGATCTTTTTCCTAATCTCAAGTGTTACCCGCCGCCTAGCAGTCTTACCCTCCGGCACCGGGTCTGAGAAATCGATTTTCTCATTCTTGAACAGATGCTTTAGCAGACGAACATAGCCTTGAGAATAACCGAAGCGCTCGGCCACTGCCTGAGCCGGCAACCGTTCGACAAAGGAGGCCCGAAGGGCCTCGTAGCGTCGTTGCCAGCCAGTGGCCGGCTGGGTAAAAAATGTATGGTCGATCATGAATGTCATTATAGCATTTGACGATTATAATGTCAAGCTCTTTTCAGTTTAAACACATTTAAATATTTACTGGCCGCAAAATAATGAAGGAATCACCTCAAAATTGGGCATTCTATGCTGTTTTGAGGTATAAATCGATGGCGGGTATTACCCTGCAAATATAATAGGAGAAATTTAACTTTGCTTAATTGGATTTTCTACCGTCATAAAATATAACAGGATTTGTATGATATTTGCTTTACGAGCTCTAATTTGACAGTAGCAGCCGGTTTTAGCCAGATTCTGTAAAGTCTATGACGCTGCGAAAATCGGTGTTAAAGAGAATATTTTAAGTTTTTCTTTCAATAGTACGGCAAAATTCCTGTCTTGCACATGTAATCCTTCCAGTTTTTATAAAAGAAAAGAAGAAAAGAAACTTAAGGTAGGCACGTTAGTAGCCCCCCCAATAACAAATTATAACTCATCGCCCATGGCGCCTGCAACAATTTTACCCGCTCCCACGGCCCATGGGGAATTTCTATTTATTTTGACAAAAGTTGGAATCCTGTCTATACTTTAATTCAGATAAAGCAAAGTCTTATCATTGAGCTTGTTGTGGAGTGATAAAGGAGTGCTCGAAAAGGCCATAGATCCCAAAAACCAGCGCACACGAATTATCACCCTTACCGGGAAAGGTGAGAAAGCGATTGCCGATATCAAGCGCAATCGACTCAAGATTCACAACGCTCTTATCGCAGCTTTGGATCTCGGCGATAACGAACAGAAAATGGCAATAAGGATTCTAGAAAGAACACTTCCCAAAATGTACCAGATAATCAACCGCCTGCATCACAATCAGAAGTGGGATAGGGTACATCGGTCAAATAGTGATGTTCCAAAAACGCTGTGGAACAAGTGATCTCGCTAAGTAATCGTAATTTAATTATTGTATTTCGTCGTTGCCCAAGTGCAAAAGGAGACGAGTGCTAAAAGTCTTTCTTGCAAGCTCATTGAAGAATACTGATGAAGCTAAATGGATTACCCAGCAGCTTCAAGATGAGGGGATTCTTTATCGGTGTTGTGTCACAGATGAAGGGCATCTAAAAGGTGTTGGTCTGTTTAGAGACAACGCTTCAGAGATTGCCTCTGCAGATGTGTTCATCGCTATAGGCAAGAACATGGGCGTTGATACTGCCGTCGAACTAGGGATGGCATATACCATGGGCAAAGTATGCATTATTGTGCAATTTGAAGATACTCAGATTACACCTTCTGATACAATGGCGTACTACTCTGCTTCCAAAATCGTGAATCGTGAACGTTTAATACACTCTCTACGTGAGCTAAAGCAACAGCCTTCTCAGTCTGAAATAGTGCCGTTCCACATTTGCGATGTGAAAGATCATTTCACAGAGTTAGTGCCACGTGTTAGGCAGATAATCAAGACGGGGCAGCTAGTCGATGGAGAATACACCAGACAACTAGAACAAGTCCTGTATGAGAGGTTTCAGAAGCAAGTCATAATGACCTCAAGTGGTACTTCCGGACTGAGTGTTGCCCTTCGGGCAATTGTTCCGGGATATAAGAGCGAGGTAATTGTCCCGTCACTAACATTCCCGGCAACAATCCAAGCAATCTTCAATTCTGGCAATATACCAGTTTTCGCAGATGTTGATAGAGAAACTTGGACATTATCTGTTGACGATGCCTCACGCCGCATCACTCCTAAGACAGGCGCTATAATGCCGGTACATCTTTTCGGATGTCCGTCAAACATTGACGGGCTTCATGATTTGTCCATAACCACTGGTATTCCCATCGTATTTGACGCTTGTCAAGCTATGGGAAGTAAGTACCGGGATCGAGAGATCGGATCTCACTCGAGTACGGAAGTCTTTAGTTTGGATGCGACAAAGATAGTGACGGGGGGGCTTGGTGGATTTATCTCGGCTGAAGACGGCTTTGTGGACTCGCTACGGATGGCTAAAAACGTGGGCTGTAATCCAGATAGAATACCTATTACCCGGGGAGAAAACGCCAGAGTACTTGAGTTCACTTCAGCTCTTGCCCTTTCATCGTTGGTAGGTATAGATTCAGAGATGGAGAGGAGAAGCTCTCTTGCGGCTCTCTATTTGAAGACTCTTAGTCCAATCGAATATATTCGGATTCAACGGATACCTTCATTAGCCAAATCTAACTATCAGATGTTTGGGATAGTCGTAGATTTACCAGATATCCAAGCAGCCAAAAGGGTGCACCAGGCTTTGACCAAAGACGGCATTATTAGTCGGTTCTTCGTTCCCAAACTTATGCATAAGGATTCTGAGTTTATAGGCAACTCGGATTACACTTTGCCCATAACTGAGTATTTAGCGCCGAGACTGCTCTGTCTACCTGTTCATCGCCATGTTACAGACCAGCACGTCGCATTAGTAAATGGGGCACTGAGGAACGTGATATGAACGTAATGGGAATTCATTCGTATACGCACGACGTTGGGTGTGCGCTTTGTATAGATGGCAATATAGTCTGTGCCTGCGAGGAAGAGCGACTGACACGCAGTAAGCATCAGCCGGGAATTGAAGAGGAGGGAGTAACCCCAGTCCATTCTTTGAACTACTGTCTGGAGTACAGCGGTCTAACAATTGACGATATAGATATGTTCGTACATGCAGGCTGGCCCGGTAGCGACTTCATGAAGTTGGATATTCTTAGATCCAGATTCAGGGATTTTGCACGACACCTTGATCCAAGTGGCGAAAGAACCCAGTTTATATCACATCATAAAGCTCACGCTGCTAGTGCCTATTACGCGAGCGGTCTCCAAAGGGCTCTTGTACTAAGTGTGGATGGAGGTGGAGATTGGGCGTCGACCAGCATCTGGCTCGGAGAAGGTAATGACTTACAGAAGGTAGACGAGTACTTCTTAGAAAACAGTTTAGGTTTTATGTTTAGCAGGGCTGCCAGACTTCTTGGATTAGGGGGTTTTGGATTCGGTGAGGGCAAGCTCACAGCACTTGCTGGTTATGGAACTCCCATACCCAACTTTCCGCAATTTGTCCGTTTCATCGACAATCGCTACGTATTGGACAGTTCTTATTACGATGAGTTTAAGAAGTACGCTAGGGATCCAAGTGAGCCCTTAAGACAGAGGCACAAGGACTTTGCAGCGACAGTACAGAGTATTCTCGAAGAGACAATTTTGCGCATCCTACAAAATAGCAATAGTACGTACAATGAGGAAAACGTCGCCATGGCAGGTGGGGTAGCGTTGAATTGTCGTACTAACGGCAGGATTGCAGCGTTGCCATGGGTGAAATCCCTATATATCCAGCCGGCAGCTAATGACGCTGGCTTATGCGTAGGAGCAGTATATGCAGGTGCCGTTGATGTAGGAGATAAACCTAAAGCAATGACAACGCCATTTCTTGGGCCGGACATAAACTCAGATTCAATACGGGTAAAATTGACACACTCAAAGCTGAAGGCTCGCAGAGTGGACAATCCCAGCAGAGAAGCGGCTCAGCTATTGATAGATGGCAGGTCGATCGCATGGATGCAAGGACGGCTTGAGTTCGGTCCCCGAGCCCTGGGGCATCGTAGCCTGCTTGCTGACCCGAGGCGACTGGAATCCCGTAATACGTTAAACACAATAAAACAACGGGAGCCTTGGAGACCTATCGCTCCATCGATTATCGCCGAGGCACGGAAGTACACTGATCTTGCCCTAGTTTCAAAGAATATGACCACCGCGGTACCAATGAACACTGTGGCAAGGGAGGAGATTCCGGCCGCCGTGCATATCGATGGAACCGCAAGAGCCCAATTTTTAGACGATCCAAGTGATCCATTCTACACCTTGGTGAAGTCCTTCTATGAACTCACTGGTATACCAGCTGTACTGAATACATCGCTGAACGGCCAAGGTGAACCTTTGTGTAACACAATAGAAGATGGACTTAAGTTCTTCTACACTTCACCCACCGATGTCCTCATTGCTGGAAAGTGGGTCTTGGAGAAATAGCTGATGCGGATAGTTGTTTACTCACCAACATGGTTTCCCGTTCGAGACGGTACGAGTATTCAAGCAGAGCGATTGGCTCGGCTCTTGGAAGAACACAATGAAGTTAACCGTCTATCCTACGCAGTAGATCGCAACGTGCAACGGATTGAAGCACCAGTCAACAATGTAGAGTATGCGCGTCCTTCATACAGACGTGATGCGAAATTCCCTCAACTCGACGGTGCTGCAATTGCGGCTCGGATTATGAAACTTAGGCCGGATATCATACACATCCGAGGCTGGTACCAGTTCACAGCTGTAGATGCAATTCTAGACGCTGCTACTGAGTCAGGCTCCTCAGTCTATTTACATCCTGATGGCTTACATGAATGTCACGATCGCTTTGTAGGCCAGGGTGACTACTCAAGAACAATCAAAAAAGCTATACCATGCGCTACAAATTTCATTTCCAATTCCGCTGCAGATGATAAAATCTTTCGAAGCGTGAAAATACCCCGGGAGCGTACCTTCAAAATACCGCCTATTGTTCCGGAGATACGCTGTAATAAGAAATGGGACCGTCCCTCTCTATTGACCGTGGCACGCTTCTTTCCCTATAAGGGCCATATGCAGGTATGGAACAGCTTCAAATGTACGGGGCCTTGGAGTGGAGTCGTACTGGCAGGTGCCGCCGACTGTGCTAAGAGCATCCCAGTGGTTTCCTCTCTTGTGAAACAGGCGGCTCCACTGTGGCTAAATCCCTCCGATAAGGATTTGGAACGTCTATATCTTGATTCGAGCCATTTCGTCTTGGCAAGTTCGCGGGAAAGTCTCGGTATTGCAACGTTGGAGGCAGTTTGTGCGGGATGTATAGCTTTCGCACGATCTATAGGCGGAATTCCCTCATATCTACCGGATGATTTCCTTTTTGACAGCGATGATGAACTGACCTACAAATTGAGTCAAAGTGTCGGTGAGGACACCGCACGAGCATTAGATGCACAATTAGAAAATCTCAGGGAATACCTGGCCGTGGATAACGTACGCAAACTTTATGAAGAGCTTCACAGGCGACGATGAGAATACTAGGATTATCAGGTAGTACTCACGATCCAGCTGCGTGTCTGGTTGTTAATGGTAACCTAGTTGCGGCGGTTGAAGAGGAGCGTTTGACTCGGATCAAGCATGCTCCTTCGACCCTGCCTGTCTCAGCTGCAGAACAGGTAATGGAGATTGCTGGATTAGGGCCTAATAGCATAGATTTGGTGGCGTATTTCCTTGATCCAGAGGGATTCAATCGTTCATTGCCGGGTTTTGTCCTCTCCAACTGGAATCGATATCTATTGCATCCCAAAGCCTATCACACAAAACGCTTTCTACATAGAGGCAAACGATACAAGCAGCAGGCTGAGGATGTGGTTGCGCGTCTATCTATTGGTGCGCCGATAACGTATATCCGGCATCACGCTGCACATGCTTCTGCCGCTTTTTACGGAAGCGGCTATGATGAAGCCATGATCCTGACTGCTGACAATATCGGTGAAGTGGAATCCACGCAGCTCGCAGTTGGCCGGGGTCGGCAAGTATCCCCAATAGCGACCCAAAAAGCACCGCACAGTCTTGGTATGCTCTACGCTGCAATTACTGGCTATTTGGGTTTCAGGCCTTGGGATGAAGAAGGAAAGGTAATGGCTCTTGCCGCCTATGGTACTCCAATCATTGAACCGGAGGACGTTGTTAAGCTGTCCCCACCTGAATTTCGACTTAGTAGAGACTTCCAGCTTGTTGAGACCGAAAATTACAACCGGTGTTACTCCAAAAGACTCGTTGATAGATTCGGACCGGCGAGAACCCCGGATGAACCGGTAGAGCAGCGTCACAAGGATATTGCGGCGTCTGTACAAAATGCAGTTGAGTATGCGGTAGTGCGGCTTGTCAGTTGGTTGCATGATGCAGTTGGTATCAGACAGCTTTGTTTGGCCGGCGGGGTTGCATTCAATTGTCGAATGAACGGTGTATTGCTCAATCTCCCATTTATTAACAGCATGTATGTATTTCCGGCTGCAGGAGACTCGGGTGCCGCAGCTGGAGCCGCCATGCAACTTGCGGTATTGCACGGTGATACACCTGCGCCCGTACGATTTGCCGGACTTGGTAAGCACTACTCAGAGGCAGAAATAGAGACGTCTGTTAGAGATAGCGGATTCAAATACTGCTATATCGCGAACCCTGTTTCTGTGGCAACAGAGGTGCTTCTAAGAGATAAGATCATTTGCTGGTTTCAAGGGAGAGCCGAATTTGGACCGCGGGCGCTCGGACATAGAAGTATCCTCGCGCTTCCCCACGTAACAGGTATCCGCGACTATATCAACCAACATGTGAAACACCGAGAGCTGTGGCGACCCTTATGCCCTTCCATAAACGCAGATGGAGCTAGCCGCTACTTTGACAAATGCCATGATTCACGATTTATGAATGTGGCTCATTGGTCTCGCGATGGTCTGAATGAGACTCTTCCCGAAGTGTTCCACGTCGACGGCAGCGCCCGTATTCAAGTAGTACATGAGGAAGAATCTAGCTTGTATGAGCAACTATTACTAGAAATCGAATCAGCTACCGGCTATCCGATTCTCCTCAACACTAGTTTCAATTCCGCAGGCATACCGATTGTTGAAACACCAAAAGATGCATTAGACGTTTTTAGACATCTGCCGGTCCCCGCTTTAGTTATGGGACATTTCTACGTAGAGAAGGAGGCTACCGCTTGAAACTTGATATTGGTTGTGGAGACAACAAAGTTTCACAACATCATGTGGGATTGGATAAAATACCTTTACCTGGGGTTGATATCGTCCTTGACCTAGAATCGGCTAGTTTGCCCTTTGAAACCAATAGCGTAGATGAGGTGTGTTGTTATCATGTTCTGGAGCACATATCGAATTTAGTTGCACTAATGGAGGAACTGTATCGTGTTATGAAGCCGAGCGCCATACTTCATGTTCGCGTACCAAATAGCACACATGCGTCTTCCCTCGCCGACCCAACACACGTAAGATTCTTCAATTCAAAAAGCTTCGACTTTTACGATCCCAACAGTCCTATACATCGAGAGAGTGGATGGTACGGTACTATTGCAAGGTATGAAGTTGAGAAGATAAATCATTCTGATTCTGAGCTGGAATTCTGTCTCTACCCAATCAAGAAGCGTATCGCTCTTATCTCCCCCGCGCAGTCAATTCACACAAAAAGATGGACCAATAGTCTACGGCAGGTCGGTCATTCGGTCACGGTCTTTGCGCGTATGCAGAAAGGGGTGGCATCAATTCCCTTATCCTCTGGTTGTACAGATAAGGAAGAAGACATAGAAGCCATGACAGAACGGGCTAGGGGCGAGTTCGAAGGGTTCGATTTGTGCCATGCTCACTACTCCACGAAATATGGGCATGTGCTTGAAGCAGCGCCTGCCACAGCGCGCAAAATCCTGTCTATCTGGGGAGAAGATATATTGCGGGAACCCGCGACTGATATAAAATTGAAGCAACGACTATTGCGAGCAATCTCCGCGGCAGACGAAATTACGACTACATCACCAGAGGTAAGAACCATATTAGAACGCGAATACGGCGTTGATTCGAACCAGGTATGGGTATTCGCTTGGGGTGTCGATAAATGCGTATTTTGCACGGGGCAATCGCGAGCTGGTTTCTTAAAAAAGTACAACATTCCTGCAAATAAGCCACTGGTTCTCAGTGCAAGGGCCTGCAAGCCAATCAATAATATCGATGCCATTATTAGGTCGTTTGTTAACATCAAGTCTGATGGCCTTCTGGTTGTGTGTACAGGTGACATTCGAGACAAATCCTATACCGATCGCCTCCGAGAAGATTTTGAGTCAGAAACCGTAAGATTCGTACCGCCGTTGACAGAGATTGAACTAGCGGATTTCTATAGGGCAGCTGAAGCAACAGTAAGCATACCGGCAGTTGATCAACTATCTTCTACAGTACTGGAATCCATGTCGTGCGGTACCCCCGTAATCGGTTCTGACATTGAGCCATATAGGACTAGAATTGTTCATGGTCAAAATGGACTCCTAATCGATTCAACAGATGGAGAAGCGATAGAAATTGCTTTGGCCCAGGCATTGTCCGGAGACTTGAAGGAAGTTCTCGGTTGTAAAGCACAATCTGCAGTGGCAAATGATTCTTGGGTAATGACTGTTCGAAACATGATCTTTGTATATGATCGTATGAGCGTGGATAGAAGATGGAGAATGAACCGTTAGGAAAGCACAAGATAGGATCGGATCTAGGGTACATCTGGAACAGCCACCAAACCCTGTCGCCGGCGAGTCATCAAAAACCTTACTGCCAGGATAGAACATACTGCTATCAGGAAACGATGCTTAGATCGGAATTGTGCTCTTCTGGATTGAATGACATCTGGTTACGCTGGAAATTGGTTGTGCACCCTTTGGTTCTTAAAAGTAGAGTTGATCGGTACTCTGACCGCAATTACGGCGTCCAAAGGTCAAAGGAATATCACAGGAGGTTCTCCAAGGATAAGCATGAGCTTGATGTCCTTCTGTCCGGCGAGCAATGCCCACACAGCTCCAAGTTATTGGACGTAGGATGTAATGATGGTACAGAGGTCGCAGATCTTCCCTACGATCTAACGTGTGCTGATCCCTCTAGAGAGTCTCTAACCCGTGGGAGGAAGCTGTTCCCAACATTGAGATTTGTTGAAGCGACCGCTGACAGTCTACCGTTTGCTACCAGCTCATTTGATATATACTGTTCGCTTAGGACGTGGTGTATCGCCGGGGTCGTGCCTCATGATGCATTGGGTGAGGCTTTACGCATTCTGAAGCCAAAGGGCCTTCTGATTGTCAGTTTTCCACTTCAATTCAACATTGCTCCACGCTTAAGAACTCTTGCGTTGGCCGCAAATGATGACATTAAAATATTGGCACAATTAACCCACGAACTTCTTTATGACAGTCTTATCGATGTAAAAACTATGGCTGGTCCAGAGGATTTCATGTTTTACGGCCGAAAAAGATAGCATTGTGACATATGGTGGCTCGCGAGATTACAATGAATCACCAAGTGGGAAAAGGTAGTCATTTGAAGGAGGTCTGGTATATCTACACCAATCATATTGTGAGAAATACTTGGACAAAATTGAGAGATTTGTAAGCTACTGCTGAGAAAAGGGGATCATAAGCTAATCTGAGAATGCCTGACCCCGTGAGGGTGAATTATTCCATCCGGCCGTAGAATCGCTTTAACTTTTAGATATTTCTAACCAGATATGCTATGATAGCTCAAAATCTTATTATTATAGCAAGATATTTTAAATCCATTGCAGTCGAAGACTGCAATGGGGATTATTACCCCAGAGAAATAAGGATTTCTGGCTATTATTCTCCGGTAAATATGGATATTTTCAGATTCTTAAACAACCAAAGCATTAAGCTAAGATAGTTCTCCTAAATTGCGCAGGAGAAAATAGGAAGGATCGAATAAAAAACCTAAGCTGAAAGCCTTTCGTAATAATTATGCAGACCGCAAAGTATTGGGCAAGTGATTACCTTTCCTTGTTTTTGCGGGGTATATGCATTTGCAAATTCTTAAGCAATGGGAAACAATCTATTTTCATTGCTTTCATTTTCAAGATGGGGGGGGATTAGCTGAGCATATAACATTATTTGCTTCCTGATATTGCGGCTTCCCGACGCTCCAAAAAACGTCCGTGTTTTTTGGTAGCTATTTCTGCAGCACTTTAAAGCAGAAAGCATTGCCTGCCAGGAGGGCAGGCACGAAGCAAGGCGGACAATCGGTTTTGAATGATATTTCTTAGACGTAAACCGCTTACTATGCCTGATTATATCTTAAGAAATATTGGAATTCTCTTAAAGAGTTGGGTTGGCTTAAAAACGTGAGAATTGTAAATCAGAATGCGCTTTTAACAAATCGGATGAAACTGTCCGGCAAGGGGGTCGAAAAAAACAAGAGAAGATATTCGTTGCGGGAGAAATACAAAATCGGGCCGTTTTTCTTGCAGCTTCCCGTCTCCTCGACCACTCCGTTCCGTGTCTATGTCTTCTTTTTCCCTCTTCCTCCCCCCTCTTTCTTCGCCAGGTAGACCCGGGTGGTTGCCCACCCGAGTCCCCTACAGACCCGTACGTGCCCAATTAAGGCATACGGTTCCTCTGGGTCATAGATTCGCTGAGCAATAGGAGTG
>SDBV01012572.1_pt1 | contig 10838 bp, 11 predicted proteins | sample 2277081 | NCBI WGS metagenome assembly SDBV01 (sample SAMN10402039, study PRJNA504765) | marine sediment metagenome | isolation source: marine sediment core GS10_PC15, 223 cmbsf | place: Arctic Ocean: Southern Knipovich Ridge | collected 2010
CGGCCTGCCTGGATGGCGTATGCGTTTTCAACTCCCCTAAATGCCTGGGCTATCTCGTCGAGCTTCTCCAGTCGTTTGATATATCTTTCGAGCGTCTCTCTTCTGGCGCCTGGCCGCGAAGCACTTATCGCATCGGCTGCGGCAACAAGCGGAGTATATGGATTATTAGCTACAACATCACCGTGATGCCCTGCGACGGCATTTAGTATAACAGACGATTCGTTGAAACGCTTCAGGAAATTGGCTCCTATCTCAGGATGTCCGCCTTCCATTTCGTGGTCAATTGCTTTTCCGATATCGTGCAGGATTCCAGCGTAACGGAGCGTTTCCAGGTGTTCTTCTTTTAGTTTGAGCTGGCGTCCAATCCGCTGCGCTAAGCGCGACACTCGCTCCGAATGGCCTCTGGTATAAGGGTCCTTGGCCTCAAGCGCCGCTATCAATGATCTGACGGTGTCAAGGTAAGCGTCGCGCAGGCGCATATAGACCTGAAAAGTCTGCCTTGCGACAATCAATGGTAAAAGTATTAGAAGGACACCTATCAAGCCAACAGTCATGCTGATTTGAGCGACAGCCAGACCTAACGGCGCCAAAGCGAAATAGTTTGGGATAGCCCACTTGACATTGACCAACCAAACACTAAAGGGCGGCATATCTTCTGCCAGGCCAATGGCGGTCGAGACTAGAATCGTATTACTTAGAAAAAATGTAACAATCGCTACGGTTATCGGAAACAAAACCATCGGGAAATCATTGACGACAAAAGGTCTGTTTAAACTTATTAGCATTGGCCCGCCAGCCGCCACGTAAGCTAAACCTGTGGCTCCGGTTGTCAGGGCATATTGTGAACCATTGAAAAGCCAACGATACGGGTGCGTACCCTTTTTTATGTCTCTCCAGATGGCGGCTCCAAAAACAGAAGCCAGAGCCGGCATTGCCGGTCCGAATAGTATTATGGCGGCTAAAATAAGCGTAAATGTTACCCAAACCGCGCCGGCTTTAGGTAGGTCAATGCAGAAATTCTCGGCTAAGGAAACGACAAAACAAAAGAAGAGAAACTGGGGCCAACTGAAAAAAAAGCCACCCGGCCAAAAAAGAAAGATGAAAAGGCCAAGAGTCGTGATTACCAATGCGGTTACGAAAATCAGCAGCTCTCGGGAGAGGGCCGGTTCTTTTGTTCGCCTTAAAGATCGATCGATTCCCACTTACCGACTCCAATTACATAAAAAGAGGACCGACATCCGCGTACTCAATTTACTACCAGCGCCATCCGGCGCCGCCGCCAAGTACAAGCGCGGCTAAACTCGTAAGCAGTACAATGATTTTAGTTTTCATAGAAGAGGGCCTCCTTTGTTGGAAGTCTTCTTCCCAAGCCGCTAGTATTGGAAAGGAATTATCCGCTTCGCTAAAATCCTTGATTAATGACCTACCTTATTGGATGCCGGTCCAAGCTAATTTATTGCTAATTTGCGGTTGATCGCGGAAAGAGAGGCTTTGATGATGGCATCATCCTCATTACCCTTAACCACCGCCGATCCCGAAAACACTTCTTCACCTGCCCTTGATATTGCTGATACCAAAACGAGGGCAACACTGCCTTGGCCTGTTGAAACAATTGATAAATGTTCTAATGTGAACGTAAGTTGTGATTGTTTGAGTTTTGAAGCGGCATCTAGTGTGGCCAGCGCCGCTAATCGAAGGCGTTCATTTTTTGAAGAAGAGCCTTTTGCCGTACTTGTTTCCTCGCGACCATTTTGTTCTAGAGAAATTTCAAAAGTAGTTTCATCGCCTCTTATTCTGAAAGCGATATCGTTTACCTTCAAACGCCCTGAATCTTGAACCACTGGTTCGGAACCACTGTTTATTTGAGCGATACTGATCTTTTTGTGATCAATGGGGAGTGAGTAGCGCGCCATCAGCAGGGATTCAATATCCCTGACTATCTGCCGGGGCGCTCTTTGGCCTGAGGCTAGAACGTGAAGCTCCAAGATTTCGTGCTCTTTGCCGTAAACAACGCGGGTTGCTTCAATTTCCGGGATTTGGCAAAGTCTACGCTCAATCTCTTCCCTGTCTACTACTTGGGATTGAGAACCCATATTATTATCCTTGCTATGACGGTTACCTGACCCAGATCAAGCAACTAACCCAACTACGAAATGTGCAACTATAGGGTTAAACTATTATCAAATCTACTTTTACCGCTATTAGGCTAGCTTAGTAGCGTAAACCTGTCAATGGCTTGGTGTCATGGGCAAGTACTACTTAATGAGTTGCGGCTATATCTTAAGCTGGTTCGATTAGACCGTAGTTTTGATCCCGACGCTTGTATACAACATTAATTGCTTCGGAATCCGAGTTTGTGAAGACAAAAAAACTATGACCGAGTAAGTCCATTTGGAGAGCTGCTTCTTCCGGGGTCATTGGCTTGAAATCCATTTTCTTAACCCGGACTATTCCTTCTTCCTCTTCGGTCTCATGTCGTGGCTCCGGGGGTCTGGAGTGATGGTTTTTACGCGCCGTCGAACTTTTGTACCTTTTGTCTTTATACTTCTTGATCTGCCTTTCAAGTTTGTGCGCGACACCATCGACTGAGGCGTGCATATCAGACGAAGTGTCTTTGGCGCGGATCAACGGGCCCTTAGTAAAGAGCGTGACCTCTATTGTCTGGTCCTCCGTGATACTGGGATTTTTTTCAACGTGCAGTTCAACTTCAGCTGCTTTTATTTGACCCTCCAAAAAACGATCGAGTCGGCTTACTTTTTCTTCGATATACTCTTTGATTACCGGGTCGATATGTATATTTTTTCCTCTAAGTCTAATTTCCACAAAGAACCTCCAACTATCACATCAACATATTATTGAGATGAGTTTTTAATAGACATTCCCATTTTTTGCTTTTTGAGAACCAAGAATGAATTCTAGCTGTTTTCTCCACCCTTAAACAAGAGCAAATGTGTAGTTAATATTTTTTGGGCAATATCTCCGGATTTGATTTTGTAATTGCCCGAGGCGATGTTTTCTTTCAGTACCCGCAAGTGGGTCCGGGTTGCATAGTTTTTCGTACTATTCTCAAACTTGTGTAATTGGTGCTCCGCCATTTTTTGGCCTCAATCTTTCTTTATTGCTTTTGAAATCTTATCGGAGCCCTGAAAAGCGATCTAAACTATATCTTAGTACAGGTTCAAAAAACGAGCTGCATGTGGTACCTGGAAGTTCACGTATGGAGCAAGGTGCGCGCCAGAGTCAGGACGTCTACAGAAGTTGCCCCGTTTTTCTTCAAGACCTTTGAGCATTCGGCCACTGTTGATCCCGAGGTGTAGACGTCGTCAATCAAAGTGATCCTGGCTCCGACCACTCTGTGGGTTTGTCGGATTCCGAACGCGTCTCGAACGTTCTTTTTTCGGCCTAAAATATCTAGCTTGCTCTGATCATCAGTGTGGCGGGTGCGGGTGAGGAGGGCGGCGCTCGGTCCGCCGGTTAAACGTGATAGTCGTTTCGCCAGGAGTTGGGCTTGATTATATCCGCGAGCCCATTGCTTTTTTCGTGATAACGGGACCCACGTAATAAGATCAGGATTCTTAATTAAAGGGACGAGACGCTTGGCTAATTTTCCGGCCAGATATTTTTGGTTCTTATATTTATAGTCGTGAATGATTTCGCGGGCCAGGCCATCAAAGGCCCAAACTGCACGGGCGCTGTCAAAATAGAGTTGTTTTGTGCGGCACTCCCGGCAGTTTTCAACAGTCGTGATCACTGGCTTTCCGCAGTACTGGCAGACATTATTATCAAGCTTGGTAAGAAGAGCGGCACATTTTTGACACAAGAGGTCGTCGGTTAATTTAAAGCAACCGGCACAGCGTGATGGATATATCAGGTTAAGTAGCGCGTCGTAAAGCCCAAGCATAAAGTCATGGTACTACTACGTTAGTGCCACGGCAATCGTTTGCCAGAGCGGGATAGTTACCATGCTGAGGAGCGTACTGAGAACGATGGAAGTTGAGAGAAAGTCACGATCTAAATCATATTTGTCGCCAATAACAAATGTCATCAAAGCCACGGGCATTGATGCCTGCAAGAGGATAATGCTGAATAGAGTTACGGGCATGTGAAGGGCGACACCTATTCCCAAGGCCAGCGTCGGTACGATTGCTAATTTCAACGCGGTTAAAATGGTGGCCGGCAAGACCGCGCGGCCAAATTGCCAGCTTAATGATATTCCGATCGACAACATAATGATTCCGGTTGTCGTGCCGGCTAATGAGTCAATTGCGAGATTGATAGCGGCCGGCAGCTGCATGGTTTGGGTTGCGAATCCCAGACCTAAAGCGGTGAGATTGGGGGCGGCATAGGTCGCTCCCTGACGCCAAGCACTCGTTTTCGGCGTTCCGTACTTGTTGGCGAAATAGATGCCGATTGTGAACAAGATGATGACGGTACCGAACATGTCGTAGAAGACCGCTTTGACAAGATGAGGTCGGCCAAAGAGCGATTGAGTGAGCGGATAGCCCAGATAGCCGGTGTTTCCAACCCCGGAAGCCAGCAAAAAAGCCCCTAAGGTGGGTCCTTTTAGTCTTAGAATTTTGGCCAGCACCCATCCGAAACCGACAGCGACCAGGCTAATGCCTAGCGCCACGGCGGAAATCTCAACCAGTTCTATTGAAAAAGGGGCTTTCCGAGCCGCTGTGAAGATTAAGGCCGGCAGGGTGACGTAGATTATGATGTTGTTCAGAGCGGTTCGGTCTTCAAATTTAAGCAAGCCTATGCGTCTCAAGAAAACGCCAAGCCCGATAAGCAAAAATATGCCGAATGTTAACCCGCTTAGTTCTCTCATCTATCCAACTATTATCTTGCTGTTTTCAGATTTTGATCGTATGGCGGCTTGTTTATTCCCATCTCAGTAATTATTGCGTCTACAAATTTGTGGGGGGTGACATCGAAAGCCGGGTTGGCCACATTGGTGTTATTCGGAGCCAGGCGAACGCCCTGTATCTCCGTGACTTCTTTTTCATCTCGTTGCTCGATGGTGATCTGATCACCGCTCGGGATCGAGAGATCGATAGTAGAGCTCGGGGCCGCGACATAAAAAGGAATATTGTGGGCCTGAGCGAGCACGGCTACTGAATATGTGCCGATTTTATTAGCCGTGTCACCATTGGCGGCAATACGGTCGGCGCCTACCACGACTTTATCGATGCGCTTCTGTTGCATGAAATGGCCGGCCATATTATCGGTAATGAGCGTCATCGGGATACCGGACTTATGTAATTCCCAGGCCGTGAGTCTAGCGCCCTGGAGTAGCGGTCTCGTTTCATCAACAAAAACATGGATTTTTTTCCCTTGATTCCAGGCTGCGGTTATAACCCCAATCGCGGTTCCGAAACCAGCGCAAGCAAGAGCGCCGGCGTTACAGTGGGTGAGAATAGTGTCTCCATCCTCTATCAAGGCGGCGCCAAACTCGCCCAAACGTGTGTTACGCTTTACGTCTTCTTCCTGGATAGACGTGTCCTCGGTAATTAATATCTCTTTGAGCTCGGCTGGTGATTTTTCCTTGTTAGTTTCAGCAATCTTTAACATGCGATCTATCGCCCAAAATAAGTTGACCGCTGTTGGCCGGGTGTAACCAAGGAGCTCCGCCGTTTTCGTGATCTCTGAGAGCAGCTCACCAGATGACGCGGCTTCAGATTTCCTGGCTGCCAAAGCTATCCCTAAAGCGGCTGTAACCCCTATAGCTGGAGCGCCTCTGACTTTCATAGTTTTTATCGCGGAGGCTACATCATCGACAGTATCGAGGTCGATATATTTTTCCTCGCTGGGGAGTAAGGTTTGGTCAATCATTCTGACTTTGCCGTCCGCCCATTCAACTGTTCTCATAATAGGCTCAAAGATAGCAGATTCGCGAGAGACACGAAAGCGGGCTCTTAAGTTGTCAACGCTTCCCGGTAAACCTTTTCGATCGCCTCGGCCATGACCTCAAAATTGAACTGGTTTTCAACTCGCTTTTTTGCTTGGCTGCCAAGTTTCTGGCGTAAAGCGTCATCCTGGAGCAGTTTGTTTATTGCTGCCGCCAGAGCCTCGCTATCGGACGGGGGCACAATTAGCCCGGTTACATTATCGAGATTCGCATAGGGGACGCCGGTTGGAAGATTGGTGCTGACAACGGGCAGACCGCAAGCGTGGGCCTCAAGTTGGACATAACCGAAAGCCTCTGAATTTGCGGTCGAGGGAAGCGCGAATAAGTCGCTGGCATAGAAATAGCTCGATAGGTCTTGCGCGGAGACGGTTCCAACAAAATGAACGCGGTCGGATATCTTGAGGTCGCTAGCCAGTTTTTTCAATTCTGACTCCAGGTCTCCTTTGCCCGCGATAACAAGTTGCGCGTTGACGGACTTCATGGCCTTGATAAGAAATTCTACGCCTTTGTAGTAAATCAATCTGCCTAAGAAGAACACAATGGGCGAACCAAAGCGTTTACGTATCACATGGGCTTTGGTTGAGATATCGTCGTTCAGCTTAAATTGGGAAGCGTCGATACCGAAGGGAATCACCCGGCATTTGTCTCTCACTGGCCGGAGCCACTCAGACGACTCAATAATATTTGGTGAAGAAACCATAATTAGATCCGCTCGCGCCAACAATTTTTTTAAGAAGGGCTTGTAGAGGCCTCGCAGCAGTTTTTGTCTGATGATATCGCTGTGATATGTCAAGACAAGTTTGCCGGGCGCGCTGGCAGCTAGGTACGCTAGCTCGCCTGTGGGATTCGGGAAATGCAGATGGTAAATATCAGCATTGCTTTTGCGTATCTCAGAGTAAAAACCCGGCGCCAAAGGCGCGGATCGCAAAACGCCCCAATTAGCTACCCGGGTCACATTTACACCTTCAACGGTTTCGTTGACCGGGGCTCGCGATGTATTGGCGACCAAAACTTGCATATCTACTTTACCGACCAAAGCTTCAGCGACGTCCTTGACATGCTTTTCAACGCCACCGATGTGGGGGTAGTAGAGTTTGTTTATTTGTAAGACCTTCATGTGGGTTGAAGATAGCAGAAAAGAAGGCAATTCGTAAGTCTTAGAAAAGCGAATTCAATCTGTTTGGCCCGAAGCATTAACGGGGAAATTTATTCAAGATATATGGCCGGTACTGCACTATTTATTTGGAGAAATTAAGCCGGCAGTTGACAGCCGAGGAGGTGATATTCTTGAGTGAATTAGTAATTATTGGTTACCCGGATGAGACAACGGCCACGAGAGTCTTAGACGAGTTACACGAAGCGGAGCGCGAGTATCTTGTTGATCTAGACGATGCCGCTGTGATCGTCCGAAACCAACGAGGAAAACTAAAGATTATAACGACAGATCATTTGGTCACCGGAGCGACTCTGGGGGGCATGTTTTGGGGTCTTCTTATTGGTCTGCTTCTGTTTGTTCCTGTTGCCGGTTTGGCGATTGGCGGCATTATCGGTGCCGCGACTGGCGGTTTAACGCGGCTTGGGATCAAAGATGATTTTAAGCAGCAGGTGTCAGATTTGGTTAAACCTGGAACCTCAGCGATTCTAGCGGTTATCCGCCGGATCACGCCTGATAAGGTTATTGATGACATCAAACCATATGGCGGTACGGTTTTGAGAACTTCCTTGACCCACGATGAGGAGGCAAAACTGATTGCGGCCTTGCATGGCGCGGATAAAGAACAAGCTGCATAGAAGTTTGGTTGATCAGCTTCAGAATATTTCAGAATATATTAGTTAGCGTCCCGTCTGATAGTCTTGGGCGGGACGTTTTCTAACCCTTAAGCCGCCTCACGGTAGACAACCACTCGATTTCGTCCGGTTTCCTTAGCGTTATATAGGGCGCTGTCGGCCTTGTTAAAAAGCCCTTCAATATCCTTCGCGTTTCGCTCAAATTCAGCTACGCCCGCGCTTATGGTTAGTTTGACTGGATTATCCGGATCATCAAGGACTATGGGGCTTGAAGCAATTTGCGCGCAAATGCGTTTGGCGATGATAATGCCATCTTCTTTATGCGTCTGCGGCAAGATGACCGCAAACTCTTCGCCACCGTAGCGGGCACAAATATCGTGTGATCTGGCTGTTTGCTTAATGGTTCCGGCCACCGCAGCCAAGACGACGTCGCCGGCCTTGTGTCCGTATTTGTCATTGACCTTCTTAAAGAAGTCGATATCAAACATTGCTAGCGAGAAAAACAGGCCGTAGCGTTTTGCCAGATCTGCCTCGTTTTCCAGCTGATTATAAAACTCGCGGTGATTATATAGACTTGTCAGATCGTCGTGGGTTGCGATTTCGGTAAGTCTCTCGCTATAAACCGCAAGCTCTTCGGTCATCTCGTTAAATGCTTGACTAACTTGTCCGAGCTCATCGTTTTTAAATACTTTGATTCTGTGTTTTAGATCGCCTTCTTGCACTTGTTGAACACCGTTTTCCAGCTCTCTTACTGGTCTTAGGATCGAGCGCAGCAAATAAACGCCGGCGACTATTACTACGCCGACGCTGAACACCATTATGATACCGACTAGAAAGATGTTGCGTGTTCGATCTCTCGCCGTCAGTTCTAAATTTTCTTGAATTTCTTGCTCGGCGTGATCGCCGGCCTGCTCCAGTTTGTTATCGGCGCTCAAGACAAGTTCGTCCATTTGCACCATTTTTTTGAATGCCTCCGGGTTATCTTTGGCACCTGGGTCTCCAATGATTAACGCTGCTATTGATTTGATCTCCCGCCAATCTTTTTCAGCGGATAAGATACTTTTTCGCTCAGTCCCCAAGCTGAAGTTGCTAAGATTGATATCATCAAAACGGGCGTCAATCGTTTTTTCCAAGGTGGTGTAGTCGTTAAAGTATTGACGGTTTCCTGTCGCAAAAAAAGCGTCAATGGTGGTAACAACTTGTGGTAGAGGCACTCTCACTTTCTTAACCGGTTGAAGCTCAAGTTTGAGTTCTTCACCAATGTCCTGATAGTTGGATGACATACTACTTAAAATATAGTTGGTCGCAAATGAAACAAAAACAATTGGAGCCAAAATCGCCATTAAAGATAATATTGTTTTTGCGCGAAGCGAATTTCTAAATCTGTTAATCATCAGCACCCCTTAAGCCGACTCACGGTAGATAACCGCTCGATTTCGTCCGGTTTCCTTAGCGTTATATAGGGCGCTGTCGGCCTTGTTAAAAAGCCCTTCAATATCCTTCGCGTCTCGCTCAAATTCAGCTACTCCAGCGCTTATGGTTAGTTTGACTGGATTATCCGGATCATCAAGGACTATGGGGTTTGACGCAATTTGCGCGCAAATGCGTTTGGCGATGATAATGCCATCTTCTTTGTGCGTCTGCGGCAAGATGACCGCAAACTCTTCGCCGCCGTAGCGGGCGCAAATATCGTGCGATCTAGCTGTTTGGCTAATGGTTCCGGCCGCCACTGCCAAGACGACGTCACCAGCCTTGTGGCCATATTCATCATTGACCTTCTTAAAGAAGTCGATGTCAAAAATTGCTAGCGAGAAAAACAGGCCGTAGCGTTTTGCCAGATCTGCCTCGTTTTCCAGCTGATTATAAAACTCGCGGTGATTATATAGACCTGTCAGGTCGTCGTGGGTTGCGATTTCGTTAAGTCTGTCGCTGTAGGTCTCAAGTCTTTTGGTCATCTCGTTAAATGCTTTACTGACTTGTCCGAGCTCATCGTTTTTAAATACTTTGATCCTGTATTTTAGATCGCCCTCTTGCACCTGTTGAACACCGTTTTCCAGCTCTTTTACTGGTCTTAGGATCGAGCGCAGCAAATAAACGCCGGCGATGATCACCAAGGCAAAAGTGAGTAGAATAATGGCACTCGAGTGAGAGATGTTCCCCGCCCGACCTTGTTCTGCTCTTTCAAACTCCCCTTCGACTTCTAATATCGCTTGATCCTCGATGGTTTCCAGGTTGTTAAGAACATGGTTGACACTGACATTCAGGTCTTCGAAGTTGCTGGATGCTGCCTGTACCTGGTTTTCTTCTATGTCTTTGGCAATTGACCTGCCGATATTCTTGATCTTTCGCCAGTTCGCCAGGGCCCTCTCTATAGGTTTTTTATGGTGCGCGCTAATTTGTTCTTCAGCGACCAACATGTCAAAAGTTTTATCAATTTGGTTGGCTTGCTTCTCCCAGCTCTGCAATCTGTGTGTGTCGAAATCCAAAACAGAATGTTCTAAATCTGTCACGGCTTTAGGTATGGCAATCTCTAGTTTTGAGGCAGGAGTGATTTCGTCATTAAGTTCCGACGTTATATTTTTTTGAATTGACACATAATCATTGAGGATGAAGATGATGCCAGAAAGCAGAGAAAACATAAGCAGCAGAATTATGATCATTAAGAATATCAGTTTTGAGCGTATAGAAAAGTTGCCGCTGCTTCGTCTGTTTGAGGACATACCTTCTTATTTCCGTAATTAAATTGGGCCAAACTAATCCAATAGAGTTGCTTGCGTTATAATATTTAGTCGTCAGCTAAATCGAAACAGGAGGAAAGCGAAGTGAAGATCAAAACTTTTACCCAATCTCTGGAAATATTTAAAACTGCCGGTGAGCTCGAAAAGCTCGACAACCAAGTAAACGATTTTCTGGACTCAGGCGGCGCCAAAAGAGTTGTTTCTGTTAGCGATACCACAACCACTGGTGATAATGGCACCATTGGTATTATCCGGGTTCTGGCTTATGAGGATCTTAGAGATTAATGCTTAGGAACCCTTTCCCTTTCCAGAACCACCAATGACTCGATATGCGGGGTTCGCGGGAAGAAATTGTATAGTTCGCAAAATGTCGGCTGGTATTTTTGTCCAAGCATTTTCAAGTC
>SDBV01012573.1_pt1 | contig 10838 bp, 12 predicted proteins | sample 2277081 | NCBI WGS metagenome assembly SDBV01 (sample SAMN10402039, study PRJNA504765) | marine sediment metagenome | isolation source: marine sediment core GS10_PC15, 223 cmbsf | place: Arctic Ocean: Southern Knipovich Ridge | collected 2010
CATACTACCTTCTTTTCCAATAATTCTTGGAACCCTGTTCGGGTTAACTTCTATGATAATTCCTTCATCTAATCTTCCAAGACCTCTGGACCTTATTGTTAAATCTATACCTCGTCTATTAATTTCAAATATTTGTGCTACCACCATTTCACCAAAATCTAAAACTTCTTCTAAGTCATTTTTATTAACATATTTTGGAACTTCAGATATAGGCAAAAATGCAGAATTTGCCACACCAAGATCAATTACCCAACCATTAAAAGTAATATTTTCAACCTTGCCTATCACAATATTTCCTCTTCTTGGATGATAACAGCCAGACAATGGAATCACTTTTATAAGTTTATTAAACTCTTCAGCTAATCCAAATTTAATCGCCACAATTTCTTCTCCTTGTTTTTCTGTTCCTTCTCCAGGAAGATAATCATTTCCTTTCTCAATAACTTCTCCCGGGATAACAATTTTTCTATCGGTCATTTTATTTTTAATTTGTCTAAGCTTTTAATTATATCTGATAAACCATCTTGTACCTCTGTAATTTTTGCTTGAGGAATATCTCCTTTTAATTGAGGTAAAAGTGCCAGAGTGGCTGCATGTCCATAATGTCTATAATTTAAACATTCTTCAAAAAGAGTATAGAGATCTCTAGCTATTTTTCTCCCTTCTAATTTTTGATATTCTTTACTCATTTTGTTCTTTAATTTCCTCACTTAATACAGAACCATGTGTCATTGAATTTAATTTATCATAAAAATTCATGATTATTCCAGAAGGTATCTTAACGACAACTTCAAGACTTCCGTCGTTTAACCAATTTTCTTCTTCTTTATATGGATTTATTATGCTGTATGCTTTCCCAGTATAAATCGCAGGGATAGTCACCTTTACTTTTTTTGTTTCAATTCTTATTGGAATTACTTTACTTATTTGGCTAATAATTTCTTGAATTTGATTTTCTACTGGAACATTTTTTATATTAATATGTGCCTCCATTATTGCACTTTTAATTCTTTCAGGAGTGTGAGGATTTCCCGTTTGAGGATTAGTTGAATTAGTTGCTAAAAAATCAATAACTTGTTTCATATTTTTGTCATGTGCTTCGCTTCTTTGCTCTTGGTTTACAAGCACTTCTCCCCCTTTGACGATTTTTTCAGATATTTCATTAATATCTTCTGTGTTAAATGCTTCCTTTAAATCAGACTTTGAGGGAACTTCTCCTTTTTTTGAATCTGAAAAAACCTTGTCGATTTCTAAGAAGTCTCCAGAACCTTCGCCTTTTTTAAAAGCCAAAGCTTTTTCCATGTTAACTATTACTTCAAAATTTTTCCCTGTTTTTTTAATTCGCGCTAATGTCTGCGTCATTATATTAATCTCCCAAGTGAATAGAATGATGCAATGGAAATCTTTGATTTACTTTGTGTCATTTTACAAACTCCCTTAAGTTTTTTTCATATAATCTATTCATTTTACCCTCTTTACTTGAGATATAACAAAGTTCAAATGTATTCAAATTAAATTTATCGCCTTGAATTTTCTTAAAAATTTCTAATGCAACTTTTGCTCCTTCTTTCATTGTTAAATCTTTTTTATATTTTTCTCTGAGTTCGTCTTTAATTTTATCGTCATTTTCTCCGATAGAGTTTGCGTGGTAAGACAAATAATTCCCAGTGATATCGCTTGTATAAAGTTTGGGCTTTGTTTTGTCGACTCCAGCAATCATTAGTGAAACTCCAAACGGTCTTGCTCCACCATACTGTGTGAATTGTTGTTTTATGTTTGAGATATCTTTTATTATTAACTCTGGTTCAATAGGAGAATCATAAGTTATCATATGTTGTTGAGCTAAAACTTGCGATCTATCTACCAAAACTCTCGCGTCAGAAACAATTCCAGCGATACTACAGATTATATGGCCATCAATTTCATAAATTTTACTTGCAGATTCTTGGCGTATTAGTTTGTCTTCTACTCTCATATCTGCTATGATAAAAACTCCGTCTTTGCAAACCATTCCAATGCTCGCGCTTCCAAGTCGAACAGTTTTTTCTGCATACTCCACTTGCAATAAGTGTCCTTGTGGAGAGAACATAGTTGCTGTTCGGTCATAGCCCATTGCTTGGTGTTGTATATCTATTGGCATATCCATTGTATTTATTGAGAATCTGATAATAAGCAAATTCCTTTTTATTCTCCTTCTAAATGCAGAAATATGAATGATTTATAAATATTTTGGTTTATTTTTATGCAAATTCTTATAAATTTGATAGCTCTTAATTTAACATGAGTGAGATAGATAACAGAATAAGAGTCGTGGCTAGTGTAATAATCCCTTATTCAGAAAAATTTATTTATGTTAAAACTAAAAAAGATGGAAAATGGGGGCTTCCAGGAGGAAGTGTTGAGCCTTTTGAAGATATAAAAATAGCTGCACCAAGAGAAGTTTCTGAAGAAATAGGTCTTGAAGTAGTTTTAAAAAATATTATTGCTGTACAATATCATAGGAGTGAAAGACAGCACCCAATTCTTAATACAACTTATTCTTCTAAAATTATTGAAGGAATTCCTAGAATAATGGAACCAGATAAAATAGAAGCAATGGAATTTCTTTCTCTTAAAGAAATAAGAGAATTTTACCAAGAAGGAAAATTAAGGTCAGGAATTATAACTTTAAGAGCTATTGAAAATTACTTAGCTGGTGCTGAATATCCTCTAAACATGATAGAGTATTTTATAGAAAAATAAATAATTATTGTCTCAAACCCTTCAAAGTTCCGCTAACCTTTTGTACAGCCATTTTGTCTGGCCACATACACAAACTCGCTCTAACTTCATCAACTGCTTCCCGATTTATAGAAATTATAGCAGAATTTTGATTTGATTTAATAAAACTAAAACCAACTTTAGACATTCCTAAAATTCCAATGAATTCTAAAATTGCCATTTCAATATTTTCTTTTAAATTTTTTCCTCGCACAAACAAATATCTTTTATTTTCTCTATGCGAAGGGATCAACGATTTCATAATTAAAATAATTGAACAAAGATTAAAAACATTTCTAAAAGCATTTTTAAACCAAGGCTTCTAATTAATTTTACAAAAGATGGAGATTTGTACTATCGGTGGATTTAATGAAGTAGGAAAGAATATGACTGCTGTGAAAGTCAAAGAGGATGTTTTTATTTTTGATGCAGGTCTTTATATCCCAGGGATAGTTGAACTTCAAGAAGAAAATGTTTTAGAATATACTAATAGATTCCAAAAAGGAGGAAAAGTTCAAGAATATACTGAGGAGAAACTAAGAGAATTCGGAGCAATTCCTGATGATAGAGTATTGGATAAACTGGGTTGGAGAAATAAAGTAAGGGCAATTTTTATCAGTCATGCACACCTGGACCATGTCGGGGCGGTGCCACACTTAGCAAATAGATACCCTCAAGCTACTATTTTTGGTACACCATTTACTATGAAAGTTTTAGAAGCAATTCTTGAAGATGATAAATTAAAAATAAAAAATAGATTAAAGATGGTTAATCCAGGTTCAACTCACATGATTAAGGGAAAAAGTGGCACATATAAAGTTGATTTTGTGCACACAACACACTCAACAATTCATTGTGTTTTCCCAGTGCTCCATACAAAAGAGGGTATATTTTTTTATGGATTAGATTTAAAGTTTGATAATTACCCAACATTAGGAAAACCCCCAAATTATACTAAATTCAAAGACATAGGAAAAAAAGGAGTAAAAGTATTGATAGTTGATGCCCTTTATTCCAGCTCAGAAAATAATCCTGGAGGAGAAATAATTGCTAAACATATGTTAGAAGACGCATTTTCAAAATTGAGAGGGAAGAATTCTGCATTTTTTATAACAACTTTTTCTTCACACATAGAAAGATTGAATAATATAGTAAATTTTGCAAAAAAAACACAAAGGCAAATAGTTTTTTTAGGAAGGAGTTTAGGCAAGTATGTTGAGGCTGCGTCAAAGGCAAATGCGTGTCCTTTTAAGGATAAAGTAAAAATAATCAAATATGCAAAACAGAGGGAAGCTTTTTTGAAAAAATTAGATAAAGACAGAGGTAAATATATAGTTGTTTGTACAGGACATCAGGCAGAAGAAAATTCTATATTAGACAGAATTGTTAAGGGAAATACTCCATTTAAGTTTAAACAAGGTGACCATCTAATTTTTTCATCAAGTATTATCCCTGTTTCAATAAACATTCTTGCTCGTGAAAAAATGGATAAGAGATTGAGAAAAATGGGCGTTAAAATACAAACCAATGTGCATGTTCATGGTCATGGAAGTAGAGAGGACATGAGAGATTTAATAGAAATGTTAAAACCAGAACATGTGATTCCTGCACACGGTTCACTTCAGCAAGAAACGCCTTTTATTGAATTAGCTTCAGAATTTGGATATAGGTTAGGAGAAACATCTCACTTATCCTCCAACGGCAAAGTTTTGAAATTTTAATTTTGAAACCGATAATTTTTAAATTCATTAATCTTATTTATTTTTAATGGTAAACGAAGCAATTCTTGGGGCATTAAAATCAGCTTTAGCAAGGAAAGAATCTCTTAAAAAAGCAATGATGACTTTGTTTAATGCAGGTTATAAAAAAGAAGAAATTTCAGAAGCTGCTCGCTTGATTAATGAAGGCACTACATCAGCACAAGCACAACCAATTCAACAACCAAACGCACAGCAACCTACACAGTCTGCAACAGCCCAAATGCTTGCTCCTTCTAGTACATTGCCCCCTAAATTACAACCACCCAAACAACTTGTCAAACAAATACAGAAATCACCAATGCTTCAACAACAACCAGTAGTTCAACCACAAGTTAGTCCAAAGCAAGTTCAACCTTCTGAAAGTCCAAACATCCCGCAAAAAGTTTCAGGGTATGGACAACCTCCAACAGTTAAAAGCAAAATAATGATAATCCTATTAGGATTTCTTTTACTCTTTTTAATAGGAACTCTTGTAACAATCTTTTTATTCAAAGAAGAATTATTAGATTTGTTTAATAATCTATTTAGTTAAAATGTATAGTCCAAGAGAAGACTCTTATTTTTTTTCAGAATGTCTGACAAAATTTGTTAGGAAACAAAATCTACAAAAGGTTTTAGAAGTTGGTTGTGGAAGCGGAATACAATTGCAAACATTAGAAAAAATTGGAATTAAAAAACAAGACATTTCAGGAACAGATATAGACAAATCCTCATTTAATTATTGCACAAAATTAGGTTTTAATCTTATTTACTCAAATTTATTTGAAAACATAAAAGGAAAATATGATGTCATAGTTTTCAATCCCCCTTACCTCCCAGAAAGCAAATTTGACAAGCACAAAGACACCACTGGTGGAAAAAAAGGAAACGAAATAATAAATGAATTTCTAAAACAAGCAAAAAATTATTTAACAAAAGAGGGGAAAATAATTATTTTAACAAGCAGTTTCACAAAAGGAGTTAATTGGGGCGATTATAAAAAAAAGTTGTTAGGAAAAAAGAAATTATTTTTCGAACAATTATATGTTTGGGAACTTATCGCCTAATATCCTTCCAGCTAATTTTCTTTTTCTTCAAATCTAAAAGTTGAGGATATTGTTCTTCAAAAATTGGTTTTTCAACTTGATAAAAAATTCCCAGAGGGATAGTTGTTTTGTCATCTATTGAATTATAATCAAACTCTTGTGCTTTTTTCCATGCTTGTTTAAAATTTGTTTTGTCATGCTCTATTTCGTCAAGAGAATATAGTTTGCTTTCATATGTTTCAGGATGAAAAATCAAACAAGGTTGAATCACTTCAATAAATGCAAATCCCTTGTGTTTTAATGCTTCTTTAAGAACATACTCAATTTGATTGGCATCTGAAAAAACTCTTGCCACAAAACTCGCCCCACTAGCAAGCATGATTTTAATTGGATTTATCGGATAAATTTTCACACCTAGAGGAGTGGTCTTATCTTTAAAACCAATTTCAGTAGTCGGAGTTGGCTGACCAACTGTTAAAGCAAAAACTTGATTGTTGTGCACAAAATATTTTATATCTGAATTATACCTCGCAGAATGAATTAAATGAGCCATCCCTTCTGCATAAGCATCTCCATCTCCTGAAAAACCAAGAACATTCAAATTTGGATTTCCAATTTTAATTCCCAAACAAGTCGGCAAAACTCTTCCATGCAAAGTATTAATTCCATTCAAATTAATATAATCAAAAATCTTCGCATGACAACCTATTCCAGTCACAACTGCGAAATCTTCTTTATTAATTCTTGACTTAGCAATAGCATTTTTCACACCAGCAAGTATCTGAAAGTTGTAACATCCAGGACACCATGTTGGTTTCGTTCGTGTATTCAACGCAGACGAGTGAGGAACTTGTTCCGACCTTGTTTTTGTGTTTAGTGTGGCTGTCATTTTATTTTTCTCCACGCCTCTTTTAATAAACCATATAAATTTGCATTGTGAAATTTCCCCGTTGACTTAGCACAGTGATATCTTTTTGCAGTTCCTTCTAATGTAGCACCTAATTTTTTAATTAAATTATTAGAAGATTCATTTTTTGTTGAAGCAGTAATATCTATTCTCTGTAATTCTAATTTTTCAAATACAAATTTTAATAACCCTTGGCTGGCTTCATACATTATACCTTGCCTCCAATATTCTTTTCCTAACCAATATCCTAATGTACCTTTCTTGTCTAACCTATTAACTTTTGTTATTCCTATCACTCCTATTAATTTTTTATTCTCTTTGAGTTCAATCCCTAATTCATAATTTTCTCTTGGTTTTTTCTTTGCTTCTTTTTTACAATAATTTACAAACCAATCTGCATCTTTTTTTGTATAAGGATAAGGTACTACTGCAAGATATTTTGTAACATCTAAATCATTAACTAATCCAGCTAATACTTTTTTATCTTCATCTTTCAAATCTCTCAAAATTAATCTTTTGGTTTCTAGTTTCATTTCTTCAACCTCTTTTCAATTTCTTTTTTAAGTTCATCATGTAAAAATGGCCTTCCGTCATATCTTAAAATTTTATTTTTCTTTTCAATAAAAACTCCTGTTTTCTCAGTAATTACTTCTCCAAGCATCCCAGTAGCACTATTCTCAATTAAAATAACATTTTTCTTTTCAAGTTCTTTTTTTATGTGTGGGAAAGGTTCAATATACAAAACCTGAATGAATTTAACATCTAAATCACCTATTGCATCAAGAATTGCACCTTTTGTTGAACCCCAAGAAACAATAACATTTCCCGAATCTTTTTTCCCATAAATATTTATCCTATTAAACTTTTTAGTTTCTTTTTCAATTTCTTCTTTTTTCTTAAGTCTTGCTTCAACATTTTCTTTTATTATTTCTGAATCTTCAGTCGCACTCCCTTCTTTATCTTTCTCATAACTGTTCCACCTTGTCATAGAAACAAGCTTCCTTGAAGATGTGATTTTTGGTTTTTTAGACATAGTATAAAAACTTTCTCCGAGATGCTTATCACTGATTATTATTGAAGGAATTCCAAAGATTTGACTAAGATAAAATGCTTGACTCGTTAATTCTTGGCATTCTTTTGGATTTCCTGGAGCAAGAACCACTCGATTGAATTCTCCATGTCCAGAATGTCGTGCAATATTCAAATCTCCTTGAGCAGTATAAGTAGCCACACCTGTTGCAGGACCTGGTCGTTGAGATAAATAAATTACAATAGGAACTTCTGCCATTCCTGCAAGGCTAAGTCCTTCACCCATCAAGTCAAAACCTCCACCGCTTGTGCCTACCATTGTTTTAGCTCCTGTGATTGCACTTCCAATTCCTGCGTTGATTACAGAAATCTCGTTTTCAAGTTCTAAAACCAAAAGATTATCCTTGATTTGCCTTTCAGCAAGTTCTCCTAAAAGAGGTGTTGCAGGAGTCATTGGATAAGCATAATAAATGTCCAGTCCAGATTTTACAGCACCTTCGGCAAGTCCCTGATTCCCATTCATGAAAACAGAATTCCCCTTTTCATATTTTAATTCACAAATATTCTTTTTCTCTTCGTCATACCCTTTTTGTGCTTCTTCAATATTTTCCTCAAATTTGTGTTCTAACTCTTTAAGTTCTTGTTCTAACAATTCAAAATTCAGGCCAAGAAGTTTGAAAAGCCTCCCAGCATAATACATATTCTCGTCACTCCCTTTCAAAACAAAAGCTTTTTTCTTTAACATGTGTTTATGTATATCTTCTGTGGCGTCATCCAATGAAATCAAAATGTCTACTTGGCTCTCATTACTATGAATCGGTTTATCTGAAAATGTTAGAACATTAAAATTATGCCCCCCTCTTATTAAACTTTGATAATCTCTTGAGTAAAAAACAAAATATCCTTGTTTTACTAAAGCTTGTCCAAGAATATTTGTGAGGATGTTTGGTCCTTGCCCTGCCTCACCGCCAAAAAGAATAGTTATTTCCATTTTATATTAAATCACAATCAATTTTATATATGTATTGTAATCTTAAAGATTATAAAGTTTTTTATTTAAAATGGTAAAATTTGCACACATGGCGGATGTACATTTAGGAGGATGGAAGCAAAAGCCACTGCAGGATTTAAATTTCCAATCATTTAGAAAAGCAGTTGATATTTGCATAAAAAAGAAACTTGATTTTGTTTTGATAGCAGGAGATTTGTTTGATTCAGCATATCCTCCAATTGAGATTTTAAAAGAAACATTCAAAGAGTTCCGACAGCTTAAGGAAGCGAACATACCTTGCTTCATAATTGCAGGAAGCCATGATTATTCTGTTTCTGGAAAAACTTTTTTAGATGTCTTAGAGAATGCTGGTTTTTGCAAAAATGTGGTAAACTTTGAAGAAACACTAGAAAAAATAATTTTAAATCCTGTTTTATATGGCGGGGTTGCTATTTATGGATATCCAGGAAAGAAATCTGGGTTAGAAATCCAAGATTTAAGAAGAGTAAAACTAAATGATTCTCCAGGAATGTTCAAAATTCTTATGCTCCATACGACGATTGACAAAGCAAAAGGAACACTCCCAATTGATTCCATAGAAACAGATTTATTACCTAAAGTTGATTATTATGCTTTAGGTCATTTGCACATAGATTTTAAATACAAGAATTTCATTTACCCCAGCCCAATTTTTCCCAATAATTTCCAAGAACTAGAAGACTTAAAATCAGGAAGTTTTTGTATAATCGACACAGAGCAGGGAAACACAGAAAAAATAGATTTGAAAATTAAAGATGTCGTGTCTATAAATATTGAAATAAATGATGCTTTGACAGCTACAGAATTAATAATTTCTGAAATTAATAAGCAAGAAATTGAAGATAAGATAGTTTTGTTAAGAATAAAGGGAGAGATGGAAAGAGGGAATAATTCTGATGTAAAATTTTCACAAATAGAAGAATTTGTAAAGTCAAAAAATGCTTATTTTATGCTGAGGAATACTCACGATTTAAAAACAAAAGAGGTTGAAATGGATATTGAAGTAGAAGATATAGAAAATGTAGAAGAGGATACAGTAAAACTTTATTCTGATAAAAATCCATCAGACTTTAATGCACTAATCCCTGAGTTGATAAGTTCTCTTTCAATTGAAAAACAAGAGGGGGAAACAATAGATAGTTTTAACAATCGTCTAATAGAAGAAGCTAAAAAAATCTTGAAATTTTAAATGATACTTAAAAAAATAAAATTAAAAAATATAAGAAGTTATGAACAAGAAGAAGTAGATTTTTCTGCAGGGTCCACGCTTCTTGCAGGAGATATTGGTTCTGGAAAAACTTCAGTGCTTTTGGGAATAGAATTTGCATTATTTGGACTTCAGCCAGGTCAAAGGGGTTCTACTCTTCTTAGAAATGGAGAAGATGAAGGAGGAATTGTGTTAGAATTTGAAATTGACAACAAAAAAATAATGATTGAAAGAACCCTAAAAAAGAAAAAAACAATTTCCCAAGATTTTTGTGCTATAACAATAGATAATGAGAGAAAAGAACTGTCTGTAACAGAATTAAAAAATAAAGTTTTGGCATTATTAAACTACCCTGCCGAATTTGCCAAAAAACAAAATCTCCTGTACAAATTTACTGTTTATACTCCTCAAGAAGAAATGAAACAAATCATTTTAGAAGATCCCGAAACAAGAATTAACACATTAAGGCATGTTTTTGGAATTGATAAATATAAGAAAATTCTTGAAAATATTTCAGTAATAACTATCAAATTACGAGAAGAAAAGAGGATGAAAGAGGGCTTGGTAATGAATTTAGAAGAGAATAAGTTGAATCTTTTAGAAAAAGAAACTGAATTAGAAACAAAACAATATAACTTGGTTTCAGTTGAAAAAGAACTTTTTTCAAAAACAGAACAAAGGAGAAGAATGCAAGAAGAAAAAGAAGAGATATCTAAAAAAATAGAAGAGAAAAATAAACTTCAACAAGAAGTAGAGAAAACTAAAATTGTCATTAACAATAAGCAAGATACAATTTTTTCCAACACCAAAACAATTGAAAAAGTCCAAGATCAAATGAAAGAATTACAAAATTTGAGATTTGATGAAGAACAGATTTCTTATTTTGAGCAAGACATAATTTCAAAAAAGAAAGAAAAACAAAAATTAACAGATAAAAATATTGAAATAAATTCCCAAGTACATTCATTAACTTTGAGGAGAGGAGACAATCAACAACTTGAAAAAAAACTTTCAAATCTTGAAATCTGCCCGACATGTTTGCAGAATGTTGATTCTACTTATCGGGCAAATGTTCTCAATAAACTTCACAATGATACTTCTCAAGATAACAGTAGGATAG
>SDBV01012574.1_pt1 | contig 10837 bp, 8 predicted proteins | sample 2277081 | NCBI WGS metagenome assembly SDBV01 (sample SAMN10402039, study PRJNA504765) | marine sediment metagenome | isolation source: marine sediment core GS10_PC15, 223 cmbsf | place: Arctic Ocean: Southern Knipovich Ridge | collected 2010
CTTCGATTCTCGGAGTAAAAACCTCGATTCGCTTATTCAACAGCAGAAGAACCAGCTTTTGAAGATCACTTCGATGGATATGGAAGATGCACGTCAGCTTCTTTTGACTCGTCTTGAAGACGAGTGCGAGCATGAGATGAACGAGGTTATTCAGCGTAAGATCGAGGAAACTAAAGAAACTGTCGAGGATAAGAGCCGTGAGATCATCAGTTCGGCTATTCAGCGTTATGCCGCAGAGCAGACTTGCGAGGTTTCTGTTTCGATGGTCGATATTCCCAGCGACGATATGAAGGGTCGTATCATCGGTCGTGAGGGACGTAATATTCGCGCGTTCGAGAAGGCGACGGGTGTCGATGTTATCGTTGACGATACGCCTGGCGTTATTGTTGTTAGCGGTTTTAACCCGATCCGTCGAGAGGTTGCACGTCTTAGTATGGAGCGTTTGATCCAGGACGGCCGGATACATCCTTCGCGTATCGAAGAGCTTGTTGCACAGACGAAAAAAGACGTTAACTCCAAGGTTCTGCAGATCGGTAAGGAAGCGGCAGTGGAGGTTGACGTACGTGGGCTTAACAATAAGGTCCTTTCGATGATCGGTGCGTTGCATTACAGAACGAGTTACGGTCAGAACGTACTGCGTCACAGCGTTGAGGTTGCATTCCTTTCGCAGGTGATGGCTGACGAGCTTGGCATTGACGGTTCTATCGCACGCAGGGCAGGTTTCCTGCATGATATCGGCAAGGCGATGGATCGTGAGACCGAGGGCGGGCATCCGGCTATCGGAGCTAACTACCTGAAACGTTTCGGCGAGTCGTCAATCGTACTAAACGCTGTCGAAGCACATCACGGAGACATCGTTGCAGATAATCCATATACCCCGCTTGTAGCGGCGGCTGATGCTGTTAGTGCATCTCGTCCGGGTGCACGACGGGAAACCCTGGAGAGGTATATCAAGCGGCTTGAGAAGCTTGAGGATATTGCCAAGGGGTTTAAGGGTGTTGAGAATTGCTTTGCGATACAGGCTGGGCGTGAGATCAGGGTTATTGTAAATGCCGACGACATTAAAGACGACGGGGCACTGAAGATCGCCCGCGATATCGCTAAGAAGATCGAAGATGAAATGACATATCCGGGCGAGATCAAGGTTACGCTGCTTCGAGAAGTCCGATGTGTCGAATACGCCAGGTAGCGTGGAGCGTACAGCGTTTAGCGGATATGCAGGCTTTGCCTGCTTCCGGCCTTTGGCCAGATCCGGGCCTTAACTAGCGTGGAGCGGACAGCGTATAGCGTATAGCCGCCTTTGGCGGTTTTGACCTGTGGTCAGATTGGGTATTATTGTGTTTCGTGGTTTGCAACTGGCTTAGAAAGTTTTTTATGAAGATCAAGATACTTTGCATTGGGGATGTTGTTGGACGGCCCGGGCGGCATGTTCTGTCGCAGAAGCTTGAGGAGTTCGTCAGGGGAAACGATATCGATTGCGTTATTGCCAATGCCGAGAACGCGGCGGGTGGATCCGGTATCACGGCGCAGATCCGCGAAAAACTCCTGCGGTATGGAGTTAACCTTATCACTCTCGGCGATCATGCATATCGCAAGCGGGAGATCATACCTATACTCGAATCGTGCGACGATATTGTTCGGCCGGCGAATATGTCGCCGAATTCTGCGGGTAAGGACTTTGCGGTTTATCAAACGAGCAAAGGTGCAACCGTTGCTGTCGTCAGTTTGATAGGGCGGATATTCATGAAGCCGGCGGACTGTCCGTTCGCGACGATCGATTCGCTGATGATAAAGATGAAACAGCAGGCGGATATTGTAATCGTTGACATGCATGCGGAGGCGACGAGCGAGAAGATCGCGATGGGGTATTATCTTGACGGTAAGGTCAGCTGTGTGTTCGGGACGCATACGCATGTGGTGACCGCGGATGAAAAAATATTGCCGAAGGGGACGGCGTATATTACGGATATTGGGATGACGGGCAGCCATGATTCTGTGCTGGGCAGGAAGACCGAAAGCGTTATCAAGTCGTTCAGGACCCAGATGCCGTTTCCGTTCGAACTGGCTGGGGGCGATGTGCGAGTGAGCGGGGTGGTGGTTACGGTTGACAGCAATAGCAAGCAGGCAGAGAGGATCGAACGCGTGGACTTGCGCGAGGCGGGGGAAGTTGATGCGAGCTATACCAGCGATGATGGGAAACCAGAACCGCTTAACGGATTTTAATTTAGCTTACTGTTGGCAGTTCGGAGTTTAGAGACAAATCACGCGTGTGCTGAAGCACACCCTACCTGGCTATTCATTTGATTAGTTGGCGGGTTTGGATTATAATTCTGCGATATGGCTAAGAAGGCACAAAAGGTTTATACGGTTGGTCAGATCAATACCCTGGTCAAGGTTGCGCTTGAGTCGGGGCTTCCATCGCGGTTTTCGGTTGTGGGACAAATCAGTGACTACAAACGACACTTCAGCGGGCACTGCTATTTTTCGCTTAAGGACGAGTCGGGTGTGCTGCCGGGTGTGATGTGGGCGAGCAAGGCTAAGGGGCTAAAGTTTGAGCCGGAGAACGGGCTGGAAGTTGTTGCGACAGGGCATATCGAAGTGTACACGCAAGGAGGGAAGTATCAGTTCTATGCGGATCGTTTGCAACTGGCAGGCGTCGGCGATTTACAGCTTGCATACGAACAGATGGTGAAACGGCTTGAAGCGGAAGGGCTGTTCAAGGATGAACATAAACAGCCGTTGCCGCTGTATCCGATGCGGATCGGGATCATCACCAGTGCGACGGGAGCGGCGGTAAAGGATATTGCCACCAGCGTCCATGACAGGTGGCCCTGTGTTAAGATGCTGTTGTACCCGGCGACGGTGCAGGGTGACGGGGCGGCGGCAACTATAGCGACAGCGATAAAGAGCATCAACAAGCAGAACGATGAGCTTAAGCTTGATGTTATTATCGTAGGCAGAGGCGGCGGGTCGCTGGAGGACCTGTGGGCGTTTAACGAAGAGGCGGTAGCGCGGGCGATATATAATTCCAAGATACCGATCATAAGCGCGGTCGGGCACGAGGTGGATGTTACGATAGCTGATCTTGCAGCAGACGCGCGGGCGTCAACGCCGACTAAGGCCGGGGTTATCGCGGTGCCGGATATGGAAGAGGTGCTGGAGCGAATTAACTCGATGCAAAAGCATCTCCAACGGCATGCGGTAAATCGGCTTGAGGTTTGTAAGGGGCAGCTTGAACGGGTGTTTGCCAGCGCGGTGTTCAGGAATCCGATGTGGGTGCTCAATGGCCCGATGCAGCGGCTTGACGAGACGGCGGGGCAGTTGAACGATTGCCTGCGGCGATTGCTCGAAGCAGCTCGGCGGAGGATAGACGCTGCGTGGGAAAAACTGCTGCAGGTTGAGCCGCATCGGCTTATGGGACAGCGAGCGGTTGAGCTTGGCCGACTTGAAAGCGGGGCTAATGCGGCTATAAAGAGCGTGTTTGCGAAAAAACAGTTGCAAATTACGGCGTTAGAGAATAGATTATCAGGGCTGAACCCCAAGAGCGTGCTCAATCGTGGGTACAGCATTACGGTTAATAAGGGCAGCGGCAAGGTGGTTTTGGCGGTGAGCGATGTTGAGGTCGGCGATGTGCTGGTCACCGAGCTTGCGGATAAACATAGAATAGAGAGTGAGATCAAAAAAATATAATGGGACAGATAAAAAAAGAAAAAGAATTGGGCGGTTTGAATTTCGAGCAGGCTATCGATGAGCTTAGCGGTATCGTTGAGAGTATCGAGAGCGGTCAGACGCCGTTGCAGTCGAGCATTGAACAGTACGAAAAGGGTATGGAACTGATCAAGCATTGCAGGGAGATATTGCAGACGGCCGAGAAAAAGATCGAAAAGATCGCCGAAGAAAAAGACAAAAAATAGTTCATGCGAGCGTGGCGGAACTGGCAGACGCGCAGGGTTTAGGTCCCTGTGTCCTTTTAGGACTTGTGGGTTCGACTCCCACCGCTCGTATTTCATTTCATAATATCATTTGTATGGGGTGTTCAGGCGATAGGCAATTCGTTGTTAGGGGCGTTTGTTTTTGTTTGTGTTTTATTTTTTTCTGCGTGCAGCAAAAAAGACGATGACCGCAACGATAATTACGATCACGGCTACTTCATTAGAACCAAAGAAAACAGAAAGCATATCAAATCTCCAAAGTTAACACAGGCAGGTTATCCCAGAAGGCAATCGTTGTCAATAAGGAATTAATCTTCGTTTATTTTCAGGTCGGTGTATTTTTGCCTTTTTAGCATGTTTAACTGCGTTTTGCCTATTCTCGCTTTTATTATAACCTCCACCTCTGAGTATTGGGTATCGATGATGTTGCTGTTTGCCTGCATGAAGCTGATGGTTTTTCCATCGCCGGGGTGGCATGTAAGTGTGATCTGTGATTCACCCTTTTGATACTTGTGCAGTATTGTTTGTGTGAGTTTGTCCAGGTTTAGGCCTGTTTTTGCAGAGATGCATATTGCATCCGGGTGTATTGTTTCGAGCGATTCGAGATTTTTCGCACCGGACAGGACGTCTGCTTTGTTTAGCAGAATGAGCAATTCTTTTTGGCCGCATCCTATTTCTTTTAAGACCTTGTTTACGCTATTGATCTGCTCGAAGACTTCCGGGTTTGAGACGTCTACGACGTGCATCAAGAGGTCAGCGTTTACCGCTTCTTCCAGGGTCGCCTTAAATGAAGCGACGAGTTGGTGGGGCAGTTGGCTTACAAACCCTACGGTGTCGCTTAGCAGTACCTCTGCCTGTCCGCTGAGTGTCCATTTTCTTGTTCGTGTGTCGAGGGTTGCAAAAAGTTTGTCGGCGACGAGAACATTTGCGTCGGTAAGTGCGTTCATCAGCGTGCTTTTGCCTGCGTTTGTGTATCCTACGAGGCCGATCTTGAAGGCGTTTTTTCGGCTGTCGATCTCTCGCATTTTTCTTTTGTCGATCTCGGCTAAGTTGCGTTTCAACTCGGTGATGCGTTTGTTGACCAGGCGTCTGTCGATCTCAAGCTGCTTTTCTCCGGTTCCTCTTGTCCCGATACCTCCGACGGCACCGGCGGCGGTACCGCCTGCTGCGCCGGCTACGGTGTCCAGATGTGACCACATGCGTGCCAGCCGTGGGTAGGTGTATTGGAGTTGTGCAAGCTCGACCTGGAGTTTTGCCTGTGCTGTTTGTGCGTGTGTTGCGAATATGTCGAGGATCAGCTCGCTCCTGTCGAGTACCTTTATCTCGACGATCTTTTCAAGTTCCCTTATCTGGCCCGGCGAAAGGTCATTGTCGAATATGACGACATCGGCTTGGTGCTCCTCGACTCGGTCCCATAGCATTTTGGCTTTGCCCTTGCCAATGTAGGTGGCGGGGTTTATGCGTGAGATATTCTGCTGGAAGCGGTTTACGACTATTGCGCCTGCGGTTTCTGCCAGGGCGGTAAGCTCGGCGAGGTTATCGTTCCTGTTTTTGTATCTTTTTACGATGGCGTTGACGAGAATTGCCCGTTCTTTTTCGACATTTAGCTTATTTCTGACTTTTTCCAATTTAGGGTGTATCCTCAAATTATTAGCTTAAGACATTATATCATAGCGTTCGGTCAGTCTCAAGCTTTTCCGTGAGGTGTAGATCTGCGCAAAAAAAGTGCCCCGCCCACGGGAATGGACGAGGCTATATAAAAAACCCTCTCTAACCTCCAGGGATTATCTTCTCCATGCTGCTTTTCTTACCATAAGCGGGGGCATCTGCTGCGGTCGGACGTGTGACATGTCCTTCCTGATACAACTGTTGCTGTTCGGATAGAATTTCAGAGGCGAGTCTTTTGCTTTCGTTTTATTAGAAAACCTTTTTTTGATCCAGGTAATCATGGTCGATACCTCCTTATAAGTCCGTTGCAGCATTAAAAAATCCAAGTAGTTCATCGGAATCATTGGCGGGCGGCTTAACCAGATAAATAAAAGTTGGTCACAAAACCTTGCGTTTAATGTGAAACGAGGTTTTATCGGACATATTTTGCTCTAAATCTATTTGTGCAACAAGCCCTAAAGGTTCGATTTTTTGGTGACAATTTGATTGGCGGCGTTGTATAATACGAATCGGCCAGGTGAGATATGAAATGTAAGTTCTAATAACAATAATAATAATTGGAAGCAAAGGTATGTGGGAACAGATACGTGTAAATAAGCGAAACTCATTTTTTCTGATGGGCCTGATGGCGATGGTTCTTATGGGGCTTGGGTTTGTACTGGGCACCGCTTTCGGCGGGACGCAGGGCGGGTTTATAGGTCTTATAGTGGCAACGGTATTGTGGTTGATCCTGATGCTGGTGAGTTTTTCGGTTGGCGATAAGGTATTGTTAGCCTCAAGCAAGGCCAGGAAAGTGACGGCTGAGGTTCATCCTCAGCTTTTTAACGTCGTCGAAGAGATGACGATCGCGGCGAACCTGTCTAAGATGCCGGATATATATATTATTAACGATCCATCGCCGAATGCATTTGCGACGGGGCGAAATCCTGAGAATGCGTCGGTGGCAGTAACGGCTGGTCTGCTTGCGCGGCTTAACCGTGACGAGTTGCAGGGAGTTATTGCCCATGAGATCAGCCATATTATTCACAGGGATATTTTGTTCGTGACGTTGGCAGGAGTGATGCTGGGGAGTATCGTTCTTTTGTCGCAGATTTTTTTGCGGAGTATGTTCTATGGCTCCATGATGGGGGGCAGGAGTCGTCGCTATTCTTCCAGTTCGTCCGGCGGCGGTCAGGCTCAGATCATCTTTATTGTCATAGCGATAGTGGCGGCGATACTGGCACCGATATTCGCTAACATTCTTTACTTTGCTCTTTCGCGTAAGCGTGAAAATCTGGCTGACGCAGGTGCGGTACGTCTGACGCGGTATCCTGAGGGGCTTGCAGGAGCGCTCGAGAAAATATCGAGCAGCAAGGTTCCGATGGAATCGGCAAATAAAGTTACGGCGCCGATGTATATTTCCAACCCGCTGAAAGGATTAAAGGCGGCGAGCCTTTTCAGCACGCATCCTCCGATCGAAGAACGTATTAAGGTGTTGAGACACATGTCGCGCGGAGCGTCGTTTAAGGATTATTCCGATTCGTATTCTCAGACTGTCGGCAGCAAACCGATCATGCCCGCATCTGCGTTGAAAGAGACGGGCGATGTTGCAATTCGACAGGGCAGCGGCGATAAAGCGGTTAGCAATAAAAAACAGCTTCGTGAAATGGGCGATATAATGCGTATGGTCAACCAGTTTACATTTCTTACTTGTGCGTGCGGTTTGAAGATGAAGATGCCGCCGAACTTTAAGGCACCAAAGGTGAAATGTCCTCGCTGCGGAAAAACATCTAAGAGGGATATATAACAGTGATTGATGATGTTATCTCATGACCCATGATTTTTCCTTGAACAACATCCTTGCCGTTGATCGCAGTGCTTTGTCGCCGCCGATGGCATACTTCAGGTCAAGAGTTTTGCGAAGATATATCTTTTTCGGGTTCCCGTCATCGTCGGTCTTTGTCGGGTGATCGAGAACTACGGTTTCATTGCTTAACCCGGCGATGAAAAGATCGACGGTTTTTGCTTCCTTGTCGAAGTCTTTCCAGATGATGGCGATATCAATGGAATTGTCCTGTCCCTGTAGTATCTTATGGCTCGCAAAGTCGATCAATTCCAGGAAAGGATATTTTCCTTCGTATTTTTCTTTTATTTTGGCGAAGACAAGCTGCTGGGTTTTTGTCCCGGCTGAGACGACTTTGAAAGTATCGGTTACCAGATCGCATGACGGGTAAAATGGAACGTCGCTTTTGCTGTCGTTTGTCAGTGATAATATTGTGAACCAGAAGCTCTGGGGTTTGGCAGATCCGGGAACCCTGACGAATATCTGCTGTGGATGGTCAAAGGCGATATCGAGTGTCCATTCGTTCTTGTCCTGAACAATGGCTGGCTCGGGGAACGCCCAGCTAATGTTAGCAGTGATCATAACTAATGCTGCAAGGAAGTAAAAAGTGCTCTTTCCCATCGGATATACCCTCAAAATAAGATTCTATACGTTAAACTACCATTTTACTAAATAATTTGTTCAGGGTAAAGAAATTTTTAGTTGTAAAGTTTTTTTTGACCACCCTTTAGGGTGATAAGATTGCGATTCATGTGTTTTTGCTGTAATTAAGGGTCGTATCCGGCATCCGGCTAAAATATCACAGTTTTTTTTGACCACCCTTTAGGGTGATAAGATCGCGATTCATGTGTTTTTGCTGTAATTAAGGGTGGTTCCGGTATCCGGCTAAAAAATCACAGTTTTTTTTGGCATCTACTTGCCATATCCGCCTAATTGCTGTCTAATACAGTACGATGGACACGGAAGAGCGTTATTATCATTTAGAATGGAGTCATGGCAAAGGAACAAAAACAACTTCTTGAGCAGATTGATGAGCTTATCGAGCAGGAAAGCCAAGATCAGCTTCAAACACTCCTTATCGATCAGCGGAGCAGCGATGTTGCCGAAGTTATCGAATTACTTGATAACGAGGAGCGTCGGGCGGTATTTGACGTTCTGGAAAGGCATATGGCTGCGGAAGTTCTTGAAAAGGTTGACGAGGCGACGCGAGCGGTTCTTTTTGATCTTTTTGGCGAGGCAGAGCTGACGCGTCTGATATCCGAGCTTGATGCAGAAGATGCAGCGGACGTTCTGGGAGAGATGGACGAGGAGGATGTCGAAGATTTTCTCGAACAGATGCCTGCTGACGAGGCCGAGCAGATCAAGGACCTGATGAGCTATTCGGAGGACTCGGCGGGCGGTATTATGGATCCGGATCTCGTGAGCGTTCAGGAAAACGCCACTGTCCTGGAAGCGGTTAACGAGATTCGCGACCAAGAGGTCGATGAGGATTTCTTTAGCGTTTATGTTGTAAATCGTCTGGGTCAGTTCCTCGGCGATGTTCGTATCAGATCGCTTATTACCAGCCATGCAGATACTCTTGTCAAGCAACTGATAAATACCGATTCGATCTATGTCAACGTAGGTGCCGATCAGGAGGAAGTGCGTAATATATTCAGGAAAAACGATCTGATCGTAGTTCCCGTTCTTGACGACGATAATAAGCTTGTCGGGCGTATCACAGCGGACAGGATCATCGAGGTTGCAGAGGAAGAAGCAGCCGAGGACATCTATGCGATGGCGGGAACCGATGCTGCAGAGCTTGAGAATATATCGGTTGTTCATGCTGCCAGGGTTCGTATGACGTGGCTATTGCCTTGTCTTGTGGGAACTGCGGTAACTGCGATCCTTTATATAGTTTTCAAAAGCGTTTTTATCGAGAGCGATTTTCTTTCGGTCTATCTGGTTGCCATCGCCTTTGGTCCGATGATCGCGGCGATAAGCGGAAACGCCGGGTTGCAGACATCGGCGATCGTAGTATCCGGTCTTGCGACCGGTGACCTTGCGGCATTGGATATTAAGCAGGTATTTACAAGAGAGATCCGGGTCGCTTTGCTTGTGGCGATTAGTTGTGGTTTGATCGGCGGGATTATCTGTACCTTGCTTCCTAATATGATAGGGACACCCATTCAGATTGAGTTTTCCCAGCACCTTCGTATCGTTATGGCGTTTGCCACAGCGATGTTCGCAGCGATAATGGTCTCAACATCGTTGGGCCTGTCTTTGCCGTTCTTTTTCAGGAGCGTCGGGATCGATCCTGCGATAAGTGCCGGCCCTTTGGTGACGACAGCCAATGACTCGATCAGTGTGGCGATCTATCTTTCGTTGACATTTTTATTGATATAAAGGATCCTGTCCGATATTGGCGGATGAAACCATCGTTTTTTCATAAATAAAGGGTTTTACCTGCATTTATGGGATGTGAAAGGGCAATATCGGTTGACTTTTTATGTAAAATTCGATACAATAATATATATGTTTGACCGCACATCTTCTGTTAGATGTTTAAGCTGTTCGTGATGGGGTGTAAGTGGTCAAGTCTTTTATAATCAAGAAGTTATCGTAGAAGGAGTTTATATGGCCAAGAATCAGCCACTCAGTAAAGCGTTTCGCGCCGATAAGCCGCCTGCCATTGATAAGTATTTCAAGGCAGCCATCAAATCGGAAGCGAGTGACCTGCATCTGAAGACCGGGCAGCCTCCGAAACTGCGAATTCATAGTAAGCTTAAAAGCACAAGCGGAAACCCGCTGACCGAGGCTGAAGTCGAAAAGCTTATTTTTGAAATAATTTCAGACGATCAAAAAACGTTTTTTACGGAAAATGGCGCTCTTGACTTTGCTTATCAGGTTGGCGATGACGACAGGTTCAGGATCAATATTTTCCGTCAGCGAGGTTACTGTAGCCTTGCGGCTCGACATATCAGCGGTAATATCCCGCCGTTCGCGTCCTTGCATGTACCGCCGATCGTCGAGCAGATCGCCGAGGCACAGGAAGGTCTTATTCTTGTTACAGGTCCTACAGGCTGTGGAAAAAGTACGACGATCGCTTCTATGATCGACCACATTAACAGAACACGTGCTTGCCATATTGTGACGATCGAGGACCCGATCGAATTTATGCATCGTGATAGAAAGGCAATCGTCTCTCAGCGAGAAATTGGAATTGATGTGCCGAATTATGACGATGCGTTGCGTTCTTTGATGCGTCAGGATCCGGACGTCGTGCTTGTAGGTGAGATCAGGGATAAAGAAACTATGATCGCGGCAATGCGTGCAGCAGAGACCGGTCACCTTGTATTCGGAACCCTTCACGCATCGAGTGCAGCACAGACGGTACAGCGCGTTCTCGATCTGTTCCCGAGCGAGGAACGCGATC
>SDBV01012575.1_pt1 | contig 10836 bp, 13 predicted proteins | sample 2277081 | NCBI WGS metagenome assembly SDBV01 (sample SAMN10402039, study PRJNA504765) | marine sediment metagenome | isolation source: marine sediment core GS10_PC15, 223 cmbsf | place: Arctic Ocean: Southern Knipovich Ridge | collected 2010
GTGTAGTAGATTCAATTAGATAATCTCGGGTAAAGGAGACTAAGGTTATGCTTAACGGGAAGCGGATTGCCATTCTGGCTGAAGAGGGTTTTGAAGACTCTGAACTTATCGAACCTATGAGGGCAATGAAAAATGCTGGCGCTAAAGTAGTGATTGTCGGCAGTGGTTCCCAGGAAACTTATACAGGCAAGAGGGGAAATGCCACCGTAACAGTTGACGCTACTACTGATAAGGTTAAGGCTGAGGATCTTGATGCTATCATCGTTCCCGGTGGCTATGCTGCTGATAAGATGCGCTTGCACCAATCTATGGTTGATCTGGTGAGGAAGGCACATGACGCCGGGAAGCTTATAGCGGCTGTTTGCCACGGACCGCAACTCCTTATTTCAGCCGACATAGTAAGTGGACGATGTGTTACCTCCTGGCCTTCGATAGCGGTGGACCTCAGAAACGCAGGGGCAGAATGGGTTGACGCGCCAGTTGTTCAGGATGGGAATATCATCACAGCGCGCAAGCTAGCAGACTTGCCAAGATTCAACAAAGCAATAATCGAAGCTCTCCAAGGCTAAACTTGGATAATCAACAAAAGGTGGAGTAATGGTTACTTCAACTCAATCAACAAGAAGTTTGTCAAACGTTGAATTTATCAGGTCCAGTCCCTACTTTGCTGGACTTGATAACTACTTGCCCTTAACACAATCAAGGCACTGGCTATAGAGATGCAGCACTAACTTTGGTAGAAGACCTTTCCCTAAGATGCGTTAGCGGCCGATTAGCCAGGATGCTGCTCGAGCATAGCAGTGAAAACGTATTCGACGACTCGCTCATTCTTACTCGGGGGGATATGGCGGCGATGACCGGAACCGTGCGAGAAGTAATAGGGAAGCCACTTAAAGCTCTCGAAGAAAAGGGTGGTTATCATATCCAATAGCCGCCGCATCATTATCAGAGATAGTGATGCACTAAGAATAATGGCAGGTTTGGCGTAGGATTGGAGGTATGTACCGTGAGAAAAAGAACTTACAACTTAATGTGGGTATTGCTTGGAATGTTTAGCATAATCGGCTTGGTTTCATGCACATCAGATGGGACAGTCACTCCAACTCCGGCTCCGGCTCCAAGTCCAGCGACTGCACCCGGATGGATGGATATTGAGCTGACGGATGTGGCTACGGGACAAACATTCAAAATTAGTGACTTCAAAGGAAAACCAATCCTGCTGGAGAGCTTTGCCGTGTGGTGTCCCACTTGTCTAGCCCAGCAGAAAGAGATAAAGAAGGTCAAGCAAATCGAGGGTGAAAACATAATACACATATCCCTTGACACCGATCCTAATGAAGATGAAGACAAAATCAGAGAACACATCAGAAGAAATGAGCTTGACTGGTATTTTGCCGTCTCCCCTGTAGAACTTACTCAGGCACTTATAGACGAATTTGGCCTTAGTTTCGTGTCGGCTCCAAGAGCTCCGGTAGTCCTAATCTGTGAAGACCAGTCCGCAAGGTTTCTAAGGAGTGGGGTGAAGTCCGCTGAAGAACTAATTTCGGAGATACAGAAGGGCTGTCAATAATGGACTTACTGGGCATACTGTGGGAGGCATTCTTGCTGGGGTTAGCCACACCTCTCGGTGCAGTCTGCGTTCTGCCAATATACCCTGGATTCTTAGTATACCTGTCTACGCAAGTCTCGGGCGAGCGAACCGGCCGGAAGACCATATTCCTCTTTGGACTCATTATCACTACCGGCGTCATACTGTTTATGTTTCTGATGGGGCTTGTTTTCACTACCCTGTTAGAGGTTTCCTTGACAAGTATAGTTCAGATCGTCTCACCGATTGCCTTTGCTGTCTTGCTGATCATCAGCCTGATACTGATAGTAACAGGCATCCGATCATTAGTAACCGGCGTGGATATGGATATCTGGAGATTTCTGCCAAAGGGTCGCGCTCCCATGACTAAGAATCCTTGGGTAAGTGCGTTTCTATATGGATTCTTCTTTGGTGCTATTGTAGTACCATGCAATCCCGGGTTTATTGCCATCTTGTTTGCCAGAGTAGTGTCTACTGTATATTTTGTGCAAAATATCTTCCGGTTCCTGTTCTTTGGGGTCGGCGTTGGTTTTCCTTTATTGGTATTGGCCGGAGTTTCCTCCGCTGCCACTGCCACCATAATGAACTTTCTTACGAAACATGGCAAATGGTTGAACCTCGTAGCTGGATTGATCATGTTGGGAATATCATTGTACTACCTGGTATTTGTCTTTAGAATATTCGAAACACTGTTTGGATAAGGAGGATGTAATGAAAAATACATACCTAGTAGTATTGGTCCTAAGTCTGTTACTTGCTTCTCTCTTTGGCTGCACTCGGTTAGCTCCAACTTCGCAGCCACCGGCACCGACTACCCCACCATCACAAGAGGAATACGATATAAAGACAGACCCTTCGGGATTAAAGTATATTGTCGATCCAGATAAGATTGTTGGTGGAGGACCTCCCAAAGACGGTATCCCATCGATTGATAATCCCAAGTTCGTACCTCTTGATGAAGCTGACCAGTGGATAGAAGACAATGAACTAGTTTTGGGAATTACCTACAAAGGCGTCAAGAGGGTATATCCTCTGCAAATCATGGTCTGGCATGAGATCGTAAATGATATTATCGCTGGTGATCCACTACTCATCACCTACTGACCACTATGTGGCTCAGGCGTTGCCTTTGAGCGAGTGATAAATGGGGAAGCTGTTGAGTTTGGCATCTCCGGAAAACTATATAACAGCAACTTAGTTATGTATGATCGAAAGACTGATACCTACTGGAGTCAACTCGATGGCTTAGCTATTGTTGGTGAGCTAACTGGAATGAAACTCAAAATGGTAAGGATAGATACAGTTACTTGGAGAGAGTGGAAGACAGGGCATCCAGATTCAGAAGTGCTAAGTCAGGATACAGGGTTTAGCAGGGCTTACGGTGCAGATTCCTACGGTGGATACTATGAAGACGATTTCATACTGTTTCCAGTCGAAAATGAGGACGATAGAATACACCCCAAAACCGTTGTCTTCGGTGTGGAGATCGGCGGTGCATTTAAAGCATATAGAGAGGACGACTTAAAGGAATTCAAAGTAATCGAGGATACCGTTGGCGGAGTAAAGATAAGAATAGAGAGAGAGGACGCTGGTGTTAAGGGAATCAACCTCGATTCCGGTGAGGAAATTATTACTGAAAGGGGATTCTGGTTTGCCTGGTATGCGTTTCATCCCGAAACCGGACTATATTCGAGATAGTGAGATAACACCTTCACACCACCAATGAATAATCGGATAAGAATGGAGGTAATGAAATGAAATATATGTGCAGGCGGTAACCCAGATGAAGGCGGCATAGAGAAACACTAAGTACAAACAAAAGGAGGCACAAAATGGCTAAAGCGACCTGGAACGGAGTTATACTAGCTGAAAGTGACAAATATGAAATGGTGGAAGGGAATGTCTATTTCCCACCGGAATCAGTAAAAAAAGAATATCTGCACGATAGCGGTACCGATTACGAATGTCCGTGGAAAGGCCATGCTGACTACTATGACATCATTATCGCGGATAAGGTTAACAGTGACGCTGCCTGGTCTTATCCCGATCCTAAATCAGCAGCCAGGCAAATTAAGGAGCACGTAGCATTTGAGAGAGGAAAGGGAGTAAAAGTAGAAAAGTAGTCAGCCATTCTTGTAGTGACAAAAGCAGACAACCGAATAATCGGAGCAGGAACTGGCAGGGAGGTATATTATGTCAGTGATCAAGCGGGAGCTCGGTATTATAGGCTTAGGCCGTATGGGAGCCAATCTTTCTCTGCAGGCCCTGGAAAAGGGTATGCGAGTTGTGGGTTTTGACATCAAAGGTGTATCTGAAGAACTTAGAAAGGCCGGCATGGTGGAGGTGAGTAGTATCAAGGGTTTCCGTGAGCAGTTGTCGCCGGCAAGGCCCATATTTATTTATATTCCTGCCGGACCGATTGTAGACCGTGTTATAGATGATATTGTTCCACATATAGACAAGGGTGACGTTATTGTCGATGCAGGTAACTCTTACTGGGGTGACTCAATACGCCGCCATCAAAGGCTATCTGAAAAGGGCATCAACTTCGTTGACCTCGGTACAAGCGGCGGCGTTGAAGGTGCCCGCCACGGTGCCTGCTTCATGGCTGGTGGTGATAAGAAGCCAATAACACGAATCGAACCCATCCTGATAGAGCTTGCTACACCAGGGGGATATGTTCATGCCGGGCCACCTGGCGCTGGCCATTTCACCAAGCTTGTTCATAACGGTATAGAATTTGGCATGCTACAGGCAATTGGTGAAGGCGTTGACCTCCTGGAGAATTATAGAGACAAACTGGATATTGCTGAAGTCCTCCGATGTTGGCGTCACGGATCTGTAATCCGTTCCTGGCTTATAGACCTTATGGAAGCAGCATATCGAAATGAGGAGGGATTAGATAAAATACCTGCCTATGTCGATGACACCGGCGAAGTGAGTTGGCTTGTGGGCGATGCTATTCATATGGAGGTTCCCGTTCCCGTTATCGCACAGGCCGTTATGCAGCTCATCTCCTCACGCGACAACGATAAATTATGGGCTCGGGCGATAGCGATGATGCGGCATGGATTTGGAGGACACAAATACGGACATGATCCGGCGACTGTGCGTGAGCGTCGGCAGGGACGCATCAGCGGTTATTATTACAGGGCTGGAACTGACAGAGGCGATTAAACATGGTAAAAGAGGAAGGTGATCAGTTATGAAGAGTTACGACGTTATAGTTATCGGCTCCGGGGCTGGGGCAATCATTTCAGATGAAGCCGCAGCGCAAGGTCTAAAGGTAGCACTCATAGACAAAGGGCCATTAGTCGGCGGAACCTGTCTTAACTGGGGCTGCATACCATCCAAGATGCTGATTTACACAGCCGACCGAATAGTAGATATTGAGGAAGCCAAGAAGCTAGGTATTAAAGCTGAGGTCAAGAATATAGACTTTCATTCCATTATGGAACGGATGAGGAAAAGCCGTCAGGATAGCCAGGTTCATATTCGACAGGGTCTGAAGGAATCAGAGAACCTGGATTTCTATGAAGGTGAAGGATATTTCGTGGGTGACCGCCTACTTGAGGTCAGTGGGGAGAAATTGAAAGGGGAAAGGGTTTTCATTGCATCCGGATCGCGCCCATTCATACCTCCGATTAAAGGCTCCGAAAATGCAGACTACCTTACAAACGAATCGGTGCTGGAACTGAAAGAAAGACCATATAGCCTTATAATCATTGGTGGTGGCTATGTCGCTGTCGAATTCGGGCATTTCTTTGCGGCCATGGGCATTGAGGTTACGATTCTTGAGATGGCTGACAGGTTGGTTCTCTCTGAGGAGCCGGAAATCTCTGTTCTCCTGAAGAGTCAGTTGAGTAAGCGCATGAAAGTCTATACAAACACCTTAGCAGAGGAAGTAAAAGAAAGCGAGAGTGGTGTTGCGGTTGTTACAAAGGATACTAATACAGGCAAACGAAGAGAATTTGCTGCACAAAGAATTATGATGGCTGTGGGTAGAAGGTCTAATGCAGATATATTAAAAGTAGAGAATACCGGAGTAGAGACAGACAAGAAGGGCTTCATCAAGGTCAACGAGTACCTTGAGACAAATCAGAACAACATTTTTGCTATTGGGGATGTCAATGGGCAGCAGATGTTCAGGCACATGGCCAATAGGGAAGCTGAAATAGTTGCGCAGAATGCCTTTTATGGCACGAATATCAAGGTTGACTACAGCGCCGTTCCTCATGCGATATATTCGCACCCTCAAGTTGCATCGGTAGGCCTGACCGAGGCGCAGGCCAGGGAAGATTACGATATCCTCATCGGTAGAATGAAGTATTTTGATCTTGCCAAAGGCGAGGCCATGATGGAAAAACAGGGCTTTGCTAAGGCCATAGTAGAAAAGGATAGCAACAGAATACTGGGTTTTCATATCATAGGGCCGTATGCCCCCGAACTTATTCAAGAAGTGGTAAACGCGATGACGTCGGGTGGGGGCATGGAAGAGCTAGGCCAGGGAATTCACATTCACCCCGCCCTTTCAGAACTAGTACAGTACACGCTCACTAGCCTTGAATAATCCTAGACTCGATGTGTGGACCTATTCCTGAAAACACCCTCTGCAGTTTCTAATACTGAATAGATGCGATTGGAAGTGATGAATGAAAGATATATATGATTTGGCTATCATAGGTGGTGGCGCCGCAGGGCTGATTGCTGCTCCATTCGCAGTGCAGCTTGGCGCACGAGTTGCCTTCATAGAAAAAGACCGTATCGGGGGTGTCTGCACCTGGACAGGTTGCGTCCCGAGCAAAACATTGATAAAAAGCGCCAGAGTAGCCTACCAGATGCGTACTGCAAATCGCTTTGGCCTGGCACCGGTAGACACCGCAGTGGACCTGAAACCGGTAATGGAACATGTGCGTAGCGTTGTTGCAGAGATATACAGCTATACCACACCAGAGACCCTGAGGAAGCAGGGAATACATGTTTTCCTGGGAGAGCCACACTTCATCGATGCTCATACGATTTCGATTGGCGCTCAAACACTATCAGCGAATTATGTGCTGATTTGCACTGGAGCACATCCTTTCATTCCCCCCATTACTGGATTGGATACAACCTCCTATTTAACTTATCAGAATATCTGGGACCTTAATGTCCTGCCGAAACACTTAGTCGTTATTGGAGGTGGGCCCATTGGTTGCGAGATAGCTCAGGGTTTCCGTCGCCTGGGATCAAGGGTTACTCTGCTGGAGGATGGTGACAGATTGCTGCCCCGTGATGACAGCGACGCCTCCAAGACACTGGCCGAAGTGTTTCGTACTGAAGGAATTGACCTGAGACTCAAAACTAGTGTGAAACGGATCTGGCAGGATGGTAACAACACTCACATAACTGCCGCTGGCCAGGAGATAGTCTGTGATGCTCTGCTGATTGCGGTTGGGCGGCGTCCAAATATAGAGGGTCTCGACATGGAAAAGGCTGGGGTGAAGTATAGTGAACAGGGTATTCAGGTGGACAGGCATCTACGCACCAGTCAACACCATATCTATGCTGCCGGAGACTGCCTGGGTGGCTTCCAGTTCTCTCACTACGCTGGCTGGCAGGGATTCATTGCAGTACGCAATGCACTTCTGCCGGGTTCGTCAGAAGGCATCACTGACCAGGTGCCCTGGACTACCTTCACCGATCCGGAGGTGGCTCATGTGGGTATGACCGAGGAACAGGCCCGGCAGAAATTGGGCGGCGAAGTATACACTGCCGTGTGGCCAATGAAAAGAGTGGACAGAGCATTGAATGAGGCCGAGGATACCGGTTTCCTCAAACTGGTCTACCGGAAAAATCGGAGGCTCCTGGGTGTCACCATCGTGGCGGCAGAGGCCGGGGAGATGGTTAACGAATGGGTTGTAGCTATGAAGCACAGCTTGAAGGTAGACGAACTTGCCAGCGTTATCCATGTATACCCAACATACTCCACGGCGAGCATGCAGGCTTCCGCTGCCATTCTGGTAAAGCGGCTGCTGGGAGGCCTATCGGGTGAGGTTGTAAAGCGGCTTGCCCATGTTAAGCACAGAAAAAGGAGCTAGCATGAACATAACGGCTGGACAAGGAGTACGGAATCACGTTTTTTACGAACTAACACGAAGCCTGTGTCCGGAATGCCGGCAGGTGGTAGATGCCCAGGTCCTTATTCGTGACCGTGCTGTGTATCTAAGAAAGTATTGCCCTGAGCATGGCTGGCATGAGGCACTGGTCTCTTCTGACGCCGACTGGTATCTGAATTCACTGAAATTCAATAAGCCTGGCTCGATACCCTGCGACTTTACGATGAAGGTCAAAGAAGGTTGTCCTCACGATTGCGGTCTCTGCCCTGAACACCAACAGCACACCTGTATCGGAGTTATTGAGATTACTGGTCGATGCAACCTGAACTGTCCTACGTGCTTTGCCGACGCAGGTCAGGGATGCGACTTGAGCTTACCTCAAGTGGAAGCTATTCTCAACAGGTTAATGGTAACGGAGCGCGAACCGGAAATTGTCCAAATAAGTGGTGGTGAGCCAACTATTCATCCTCAAATACTGGATATCCTGGAGGCAGCGAAATCGCGTAACATACGGCACATAATGCTTAACACCAATGGTATCAGGCTGGCGCAAGATCCTGATTTTGTCCGTCAATTAGCCTGCTATGAGCCAACGATTTATCTCCAGTTTGATGGTCTGACTGCCCACGCTTATAATACCTTACGGGGACGTGACCTTTTAGCCATAAAACAGAAGGCTCTGGACCACCTCGCTCAGGCAGGAATTAAAGCTATTTTGGTGGCGACGATAGTTCAGGGCATAAATGAAAGTGAAATCGGTGATATTCTACGCTATGGGTTAAAACACCCGGCGGTACTGGGTGTCAGCTACCAGCCCGTTACCTTCTGCGGCCGCCACCAGAACAATCCAGATCCCCTCCACCGCATTACCCTTCCTGATGTATTGCATAAGCTGGAAGCCCAAAGTGGAGGTATGTTCCGCGTAAGCGATTTCTTCCCCGTACCCTGTCCTCACCCCACCTGCTCTGCCTGTACCTATGCCTTTAAAAATGGTGATCAGGTTATCCCAGTGACGCGATTGGTGAATGTAGAAGACTACCTTGACTTTATCACAAATCGTACAATTCTTGATTTCTCAGAAGAGATGAAGTCAGCGCTGGAATCACTTTGGAGCATGGCAACGATTATGGGTGGAGAAAAAACCACTAATGCCTTAAGCTGCGCTGCCTGCAATCTTAGTCTACCATCGCTAGATTCCGAATCGCTTAAGGAACGTTTTTTCATGGTGCAGGTACACGGCTTTATGGACGAGTACAGTTTCGATATCAAGCGGCTAATGAAATGCTGTGTGCACCAGCTACTGCCGGACGGTAGGGCAATACCCCTTTGCGCCTATAATAACCTGGGATATCGCCAGAAGATCAAAAGGGAGTCATAAAGTTGATAGAAAGAAAAGAGGCTCGTGAAATCAAGACATGCTGTGCCACCTTTTACCAAAGCGATATAGTTTGTCTGTTGTTAGGAAATGTCCTTCATCCAGGCGGTCTGGAATTGACCGGGCTGCCCAAAACCAGGCTTAACTCGAAAATATATCCCATCATACCTACTTCATTGTTGAAGATAAGCGAGACTCGTTACTTGAGATGATAAACAATGTACATCGCAGCCTACTGGGCTTAGGATTGGCCATAGGCATGAGGGCACTCGAATTGGGTGACCTCGACTTGACCAAAGCCAAGATCCTGGCTGAGCGTGCAAAGAAACTAATAGACAGTGGCGTAATAGGTTACACCCTTTTTAAGGCAAATAAGGAAGGCAAATAAGGAAGGCAAATAAGGAAGGCAAATAAGGAAGGCAAATAAGGAAGGCAAATAAGGAAGGCAGATAAAATCAGGACTGGTTGTCAAAGAACTCAAAAGGAGGTAATTATGGTGGAAAAGAATGTGGTTATCTACTCACTGCCGACCTGACCCCACTGTAAGAGAGCGAAAGAGTATCTTTCGCAGAAAGGCATTTCCTACACTGACTACGATGTTGCTAAAGACAAAGTCAGAACCAAAGAGATGATAGAGAAGTCGGGGCAGATGGGTACCCCCGTTATCATGGTTGATGATGAAATAGTGGTAGGATTCAACCAATCTAAGTTGGATAGGTTATTGTCTAAATAGTTCTTGGTGAGAATCATCATGATAGATACAAGCCTTTGGTTTATGTTTCCTGTGGCAGTAGGCATCGCAACTATCGCTATGCTAGCTGGTATTGGCGGAGCGATCATGTTTGCGCCATTCTTCATGCTCGTATTAGGGCTTGATCCGCTCATAGCACTCGGAGCGGGACTCACCATAGAAGTTTTTGGCTTCTCCTCCGGCGTGATCGGCTACCTGCGCAAAAACGTGATTAATTTCGATATCGTTAAGCAACTTATCATACTCACTATCCCAGCAACCATAGTAGGAGTTGTATTAGGAAGAGTTATCCCTGTTTCTTCCCTGAAGATATTATTGGCATTACTGATTCTGTATTTGGCCTACCAATTCTTACTAGGCGGCAAGGAATGTTTGCCAAAGGATCCCCGTTGCACCGGCGTAAGTACTAGTTCCGAAAGGCTGAACTTAACCAAGATGGTGAAAGTAACAAGTATGTTGGGTGGATTACTAGTAGGCATGATTTCATCAGGTCTTGGAGAAGTCAATGAGCTGAATTTTCTTAAGAAGTTGAAAATGCCCATCCCAGCCGCTTCGGGTACATCAGTATTTTTAGTAGCTATGAGCGCCATAGTTGGTGTGTGCGCTCATACATATTTCCTTATTAGCCAGGACGAACTTTCAGTATTCACGGATGTCATTTCTCTTCTGATTTTCACTGTGCCTGGAGTTGTGCTAGGTGCACAAGTTGGTGTTATGCTGTCAAATATAATAAACCGTAAGTCCATGGGCAAATTTGTGGGAGCCTTGTTTGCTGTATTGGCAATACTCACTTTTTTAACCGTCTTTAATTAGTGTTGAACTCCTATGTGGTTCGGTTATTTACTAATTACACATCCTGACTTATTGTGAAATATTGATAAAAAGGTGCGCCAGATGTTACGCCTGAAATCCAGGCGTGATACAGCAAGATAAAAAAGGAAGCACAAAAGTTAGGTTTCTCGTAGGTCACACCGATGGGAATAGGAAATAATGGTTTATGGCGTTGTTCTGTTTAACCATTTAA
>SDBV01012576.1_pt1 | contig 10835 bp, 7 predicted proteins | sample 2277081 | NCBI WGS metagenome assembly SDBV01 (sample SAMN10402039, study PRJNA504765) | marine sediment metagenome | isolation source: marine sediment core GS10_PC15, 223 cmbsf | place: Arctic Ocean: Southern Knipovich Ridge | collected 2010
GAACGCCTGCCCGATACCCGAAATTCCATTACCCACAAATTCAGCATCTCCGGCCATGAAGGCTACATCACCGTGGGGCTCTATCCCGACGGTCGACCCGGCGAGCTGTTCATCATCATGGCCAAGGAAGGGAGCACGATCGGCGGCCTGATGGACTGCTTCGGCACGGCCATCTCCATGAGCCTGCAATACGGCGTGCCGCTGGAAGTCTACGTGAACAAGTTCTCGCACACCCGGTTCGAGCCGATGGGTTACACAAAGAACCCCGACATCCGCATTGCCAAGAGTATTGTCGACTACATCTTCCGCTGGCTGGGGATCACGTTCCTGCCGGGCTTCAAGGAGGCCAACAAGGGCATCCCGGCTCCATCTTCCGAATCGGACCCAGGAGGCGATTCCGATCCGGAAGTCGAGCGGCGGCCCGCCGCCACGACGGCTGGCGGGCCAAACGGCAAGCAAGGATCCGCTGCAGCGAACGGTTCTTCCAACGGCAACGGCACAAGCCGGGTAGCCACCGCGACAGCCGGCGCCACCGCGACAGCCGGCGCCACGGCCACCATCGAGCTCGGCGGCGCATCGTTGCGGGGCGTATTATCGGCCGCGCCGACCAGCCGCAGCGATCAGTTCGCCCTGTTCCAAGCCGACGCTCCCCCTTGCGACAACTGCGGCGCGATCACCGTGCGCAACGGCAACTGCTACCTCTGCCACAACTGCGGCAACAGCATGGGATGCTCGTAGGGGAATGACGAAGTAAGAATTAGGCATCCGCGTGGGTCTTCGTTCCTTGACCCACCCTACGCGCTAGAATTGCGGCACGGGTTGCCGCTTATCGGTCCGTGGGTACGGCGCGGACGGAGATGTTGCGGCGTGGCGCGCGAATCCTTGGGAGTTCGGGCCCGTCGGGCGTGTCATCGAGCGGTTCCCGTATTTTCATGATCGGCGGAAGGCGCATCGGCAACGGGGGTTCGGGGGCCTCGTCCGAGGGCAAATCGCTGATGGAAGATCTTCCCGGCGCGGTGTCACGCGGCATGGAACGCCTGGACGGGGGCGGAGGAAGCTGACGGACGACCGGCGGGGCCGGACGACTCCCCAATCGTGGTCCGACTTGGGTTTGCGGGATCCTTGGCCCCGGTTTGACCTGGCCGGAGCGTGGCCGTTGAACGGGTTGGTTCAGCGCGGGGCCGGTTTGGGCCAATTGGCCTTCGACTCGGTTGAGCCAATACCGGGCGCGCTTCATGGAGGGGTCCGTATTTAGAGCCATCTGGAAATGATGGCCGGCCGCCTGCAACTCGCCCTCGCCTTTGAGCAGAAAGCCTATGTTATAGTACGAGGCGGCCTCACCATGTACCGCGCGGAGATGACTGTATGCCTCGTCGTATCGCTGCAGGTGGACCAACACCACGGCGATATTTGCGCGATAGTTTGCCTGCCTCGGCTGCAATCGGGCGGCTTGTTCGAGTGCCTTGACGGCCTGCTCGAACATTCCACGCGAGCCGTAGTAGGCCCCCATGTTGTTGTAGACGGAGGCATTATCGGGATGCGTCTTCAAGGCACGGCGATACAGGGCGAGCGCTTCTTTGTGTTTGTCCAGGCGGCTTTTGACTCGCGCCAGGCCCAACAGGGCGGCCAGATTGTTGCGGTTGTCGTCAAGAGCCTTCTGGTAGCTGTCGGCGGCCTCTGACAATCGGCCCGACTGCTCGTAGAGGCGCGCCACGGCCGCATACGTGTTTGCTTTGGAACGGACTTTGGTAGAGAGGGAGAGTGGGTCGTCTTCCGCCACCGGGGGCTTCTTCCGCGGCTTGAAAATATTGGAGATCTGCTTCGTGCCGCGTTTGAAGCCCGAGGAGACCGATTCGCCAAACGACGGCTTTTTCTCTGGAGAAGAGTACTGCTGTGCAAATCCCCTAGAGAGCGTGGGCGCACACAGGCCGAGGGCCATTGCGGCGATCAACGCCCGTTGCTTCGGGGAAACGACTGCCACGCTACACCTCCGTGTGTCAGGTTGGCATCTGCCAGGTTGGCCAAGGAATCGCCGCCGGCTGCCTGGGCGCAGATCCGCCTGCCAGGCCGGGTTCCGTGACCTCAACTGTAGAGATCGGCCGTTGCTAAGGCGACCCTACAATCGATTTGTGAAATAAGGCAAGATTTACCGATTCTAGGAACTTTGCGGCTTGGGCCGCCGAGAAATGGGGAAATAAGGGGGCTGGGTATTTTCGGGTGGCTTACGGTTTCTGGGAAGTTGGCTACTCTCCTTCGGCACTGGCCGACTGCAAGTAGGGTATTCTTGGGCCCTCCTCGGAGTCTCGCATTTTCTGATTGATCATGCCAACTCGTTCGGCCGGCCAGCTAGGCTGTGATACATTCGTCTCGATGACCGGCGGCAGGGGGCCTTCGGGAACCAACTGTGCGACCAGTTGCTGGACTTGGTCGACTCGATTGAGCGTCTCTTCGGCCGTGGCGCCACGATGCACGTAGACTTTGCGATGCTGGACGGGGCCCTCGGTCATGATCCACACGACGCGGTTGCGTCCCACGACGGTCAATTCGCCGGAGCTTTCGATGAAATGGTGGTCCGACAACATATTCTGAATCCGCCAGCCGTTTTCGACCATTTTCACGAACGGGCTGCGAGCCAAATCTCGATCCGGACAATTGAACGGCTTGGGCCAGCAGTTGCGTCGTTTGAAATCCCGAGCCATGCCGTTGTATATATCGGCAAACCAATTGCCTTGCGTGGCAGCGACATCGACTAGCGTGACGCAGGTGACTATTGCGATACAGACAAACCGAATCACCATTTGAATCCCCCCTGACTAGCCCACATGGGTGACATGAGGCGTGCGTCGGGTAATTGTTTGGCGCACCGCCACTGAATAGTTATCGACAGGATCGGCTGTCGAATTGGCGGGAGTTTTGGAGATAATTGGCAAGATCGGGCCGATCGGCTCGTCAGCCCCCCATTTTGGGGAACATTTCCCTGACCATAGTGATAGCCGCAGGTCCGACGAGGATCACAAAGATGCCGGGAAAGATGAACAGCACCAAGGGAAAGATCAGCTTGACGGCCGTTTTGGCGGCCTTTTCTTCGGCCATTTGTCGGCGTCGGGTGCGCATCGAATCGCTTTGCACGCGCAGCGCGTGGGCTACGCTGGAGCCGAACTTATCGGCCTGGATCAGCACGCCGGCGAGGCTTCTCAGATCGGAGACGCCGGTCCGCACCCCCAACTCGTGCAGGACTTCCGCGCGGGGGCGTCCCATCTGCAACTGGAAATTGGCCAAGGCGAATTCTTCGGCCAGCACGCGGTAGGTCTTTTTCATCTCTTCGGCGACCTTGCGCATGGCCTGATCGAGCCCGAGCCCGGCCTCGACGCAGACGACCATCAGGTCGAGCGCATCGGGCAGCGCGAGGAAGATGGCCTGATGTCGGCTTCTGGCCATCAAGAAGAGGGCTATCGTGGGCAGGTAGAAGAACAGACCGCCCGCGGCGACCGTCCACATCAACGAGCTCCGTTCCATGCCGCCCAGCCCAAAGATAGCTCCTCCCCCGACGACTAAACCGAATATCAAGCCGGCAAACTTCATCCCCAAGTAGATGCTTCCGGCGGACTCGCCGCGGAATCCGGCGTTCGCCAACTTGATTTTGAGTTTACCCATCTCCGCTTCGCTTTTCGGGCGGAGCGGTCTTGCCAGGGCAGGCGTGGCCTTTTCGAGAACTTTGGTGACGGCGTCGGACTTCTTCAACGCGCTATTGTTCTCGCGCTCGTGACGTTTTTGCGGGTTTTTCAATTCGTCTAGACGTTCGACCGATCGCGGCTTGCCGGTGGCTACCAATTCCAGGGCCCACCAGGCCAACGCGGCAAAAATGCCAAACACGGCGAAGGGGATTAGCGTCTCGATTTTGACTAGGTCGGCTGCAAAAACCACGGTTTGTTACACCTTGATGTTGACGATTTTTCGAATGGTCAAAGCCCCGAGGATCTGAAGAAAGATGGCTACGGCCAGCATTTGCTTGCCCATCGGATCGGTGAATAGGACCATGATGTAGTCGGGATTGAGTTGGTAGACGGCCAAGAACAGGACGAAGGGGAGCCCCATCAACACCACGCCGGAAAGACGTCCTTCGCCGGTGAGTGCTTGCACTTGGCCCCAGATTCGGAAGCGGTCTCGGATCAGACTTCCGATCTTATCGAGGATCTCGGCCAGATCGCCGCCGGTTTGGCGCTGGAGGATAACGGCGGTCGCAAAGAACTTCAGGTCGAGGTTGGGGACGCGCTCGGTGAGCGAGTTGAGGGTTTCTTCGAGCGGGATGCCGAGGTTCTGTTCCTCGAACACGCGTCCGAATTCGCCGGAGATCGGCTCGCTCATTTCCTCGAACACCATATGGAATCCGAACCCGAGGCTTTGTCCGGCCCGCAAGGATCGGCTCATCATTTCCAACGCGTCGGAGAGTTGACACGCGAAAGCCTTTAGTCGTCGCTTTCGTCGCCACAGCACCCACATGAACGGCACGGCGCCCATGAACAGGCCGACCACCGGCAACAAGGCCACGTGGATCTTGATGGCGGCGCCCAAGCCGGCGCCGGCGATGGCCACGATGGCCGAAGCGGCAGCCAGTTTGCTGACGGTCAGCGAGGTACCGGCTTGCTCGAACAGGCGGTTGATGTTTCCGAAGCGTTCGAGGAACTGTTCTATCAGGCTGGGCGCGGCGTCGAGCGGCTGGGCCAGGACGCTGGGTTTTTCTTTGAGCAGGTCTCCCCTTGAGGGTATCGAGGAGGTGGCGCCGGTGAGCACGTCGAGCCGATTCTCGATTTTTTCACCCGGCTTCTCGCGCAAGGTCAAGGCCACGCCGCCGACCATGGCGGCCACGCCTAAGAACGCGACGATTCCCAGCAGAAGCGGATCCATGTGCGCTAGTCCTCCATCATCACACGTTCGCGGAAGGCGCTGGAGGGCAGCCGCACGCCGGCCGCCTCCAGTCGGTCCATGAAAGTAGGTCGAACCCCCGTGGCGATGAACCTCCCGTAGGCTCGGCCCGTCTCGTCCATGCCCTCTTTCTCGAACCGATAGATATCCTGCATCACGACAGTGTCCTGTTCCATACCCACGACCTCGGTGATGTAAGTGATTTTTCGCGGCCCCCCTTGCAGGCGGCTGGCTTGCACGACCAGATCTACCGCGCTGGCGATCTGGGTGCGCATGGCCTTCAGCGGCAACTCGAAACCGGCCATCATAATCATGGTTTCCATTCGGGCGATGGCATCGCGAGGCGTATTGGCGTGGATGGTGGTCAGCGAACCCTCGTGACCGGTGTTCATCGCCTGGAGCATGTCGAGCGTTTCCGGGCCACGGCATTCGCCGATGATGATTCGTTCGGGCCGCATACGCAGGGCGTTGCGAACCAGATCGGTGGCCGAGATGGCGCCCTTGCCTTCGATGTTTGCGGGGCGGGTCTCCAGGCGGACGACGTGATCTTGCTGCAACTGCAATTCGGCCGCGTCTTCAATCGTTATGATTCGATCGACATTGGGGATAAAGCTCGACAGCGTGTTCAACAGGGTTGTCTTTCCCGAGCCGGTTCCACCCGAGATGATAATGTTCAGGCGGGCCTTGATCGCCCCTTCCAGGAGCATGACCATTTCGGGTGTGAAGGCCTTGAAGTTCAAAAGGTCTTCCAGTTTCAGCGGATTGGCGCCGAACCGCCGAATGGACACGCAGGCTCCGTCCAGGGCCAAAGGTTGGATGATGGCGTTGAAGCGGGATCCGTCGAACATCCGCGCATCGACCATGGGGCTGGTTTCGTCGACGCGTCGGCCCACCTTGGAAATGATTCGATCGACGATCTGCATCAGGTGGTCGTTATCGCGAAAGACGACGCTGCTCTTTTCCATCTTCCCGCGTCGTTCGACGTAAATGTTCTTAGGCCCGTTGATCAAGATATCGCTAATGCTGGCGTCCTTGAGCAACAATTCAAGCGGACCTAAGCCAAACGTTTCATCGAGGACCTCGCCGATGAGTCGCTCGCGTTCGCTCCTATTCAGCAGCGTGTCTTCGTTGTCGCAGAGGTGTTCGACCACCAGTCGAATCTCGCGGCGGAGCGTGTCGCCTTCGAGCTCTCCGACACGCGTCAGGTCGAGTTTGTCGACCAATTTGCCGTGGATCCGCTGCTTGAGATCCTCGTAGCTGCTTTCTTTCGACTCGGCCTGTCCTAGCGTTGTTTTTGTCATGATCCGTCTACATGTCGAGGGGGTTTTCGATACGCCGTTGCGTTTCCAACTGCCAACCTTGGTGTCGGTGGACGCCCAACCGTTGCCCCGTGACGAAGTCGTCCCTTGCGGTCTACCGAATCAACAAAAGCATAGCTTACGCACCGGTGCGAGGCGGGCAATTGGGCAACCACTCGCAATCCGACAGGTGGTGCCGGTCGCAGTGATTCTGCGGAATAGACCGCATGTTCCTGGCAAGGCGTTGAAAGACGGTCCCGTTTCCGAGGAACGTGTGCCACTGCTTCGCAGAAGCAGTGTTCTTCCTGAAGAACAGACGCAGCACTGCTTCTGCGAAGCCGTGGCACACTGTCGTAGCTACCAACCCGGCCTAGGTCTTGCTGGGCCACATGTGGAACAGGCGTCCCAGGGCCCCTTTCCTGCCGGTGGCGTCGGGGGCTTCCACGTCGTCGCCGCTTAGAACCCTTGCCAGCGCGACGATCGACTCGGTCACGGCGGCCTTGGGGGCCTGCTCGATCAGAGGGACCCCGTTGTTGCGGACGTCGATCATGGTCTTGTAATCGTTGGGCAACTGCCAGAAGATCTCCTTGCCGATGGTTTCCTCGGCCTTTTTCAGCGTAATCTGGCCGTCGCCCATTCCTACTCGATTGACTATGATCTTGATCTTCTCGGCCATGCCGTCCATTTCGTTGAAAGACATCATCAGCCGGACGACGTTTCGCAAACAGGGCAGGTCAAGTTGCGTAACCAACAAGATGTGGTTGGCCATTTCCAACGCCATCATGTCGATCGCACTATAGCCCTTCGACAAATCGAGCACCAGATGGGTAAAGGTAGCCTTCAGCAGCCCGATTACCCGTTGCAGACTCTCGGCCGTGATCAGATTGCAGTCTTCAAGCTGCACAGGCCGAGGAAGCAAGTACAGGCCCGAGGAATGCTTCGTCAAGGAACGTTTCAGGAGCGTGAAATCCAGCCGGGCCACGTTCTGCGCGACGTCGACCAGCGTGAAATCGGGAATCGTATCGAGAAAGACGTCGGCATCGCCCAAGCAGAGATCCAGGTCGACCAGCGCGACGGAGTTCTTTTCTTCCTTGGCCAGGGCGCAACCGAGATTGACGGCCACGCTGGTCATTCCCACACCGCCGATGGCGCCGGCCACCGCGATCACCTGGCTGCCGCGATGTTTATCGGCGCCCTGCCCGAGGCGTCGTTCGTCGATTCGACCCAGGGCGGCCAAGAGATCTTCAATTCGCAGCGGCTCGGTAAGGAACTCCTTGGCTCCCGCCCGCATCGCCTGCAAGATCAAGTTTCCGTCGTTGGACGAACTGATCACCAAGACGGCACACTGGGGTGACTTCTCGCACAACTCCTTCACCAGCCGCAGGGCCTTGGTGGGATCTGCGTCGATGGCGATCAGACCGATATCCGGCTCGGTCTGGGCTACCACGTCGGTGAAGAACTCGTAGCGCGAACACTCGGCTTCGAGCCAAATCGTGTCGATCCCCAGCAGCATGTTCTTCAGCGTTTCGCGCTTGCTGTCATCGGGATCAACGATCGCTAATCGGAGTACGTTGCTCATTTCGCCACAATCACAAGTTGCTGAATCGACAGAGGTACCTTGATCGAGATGGACCGCGGGCCGGTCTACTCCAGGAAGAACCAATAAAACGTCTTTACTTTAATACGTCATAACCAATCGGTCCGATGAATCCTGGCTCCTCATTTGGCCCATCTGCGGGAAAAACTTCGGGGCGTGTTTTCCGATTGGGTGGAATGCGCCGATTGTTCGAGGTCGCGCTTCGGTTCGGCACGCTTCCGGCCGGCTCGATGAGGATTTCTCTCGAATCAAATACCGGGCGATCGCCTTGCTTGCTAAGGAGCACGGGATCAGGTTGGCTCTGATAGGCTTGGCCCTGGTGGGAAGCGCACTTGACGCATCCGTCCTTTTGCCCGTCGGGGCAACAATTGGGAACTTCAAGATGGCCCTTCATGAACAGATCCCAGTCATTGGGGCTTGTGGTTCTGCTTCCCGGACCGCACTCGGGTACTTCATCGGCGTCCATGCCGGCGACCAATTCGGGCGTGACCAGGATAATCAACTCGATCTCGTTGTTCTTCTCTTCCACTCTGCGGAACAAGGTCCCCAAGTAGGGGATCTCGCTGACCCACGGCAGGCCCGCGTTCTCCGTTTCAACGCGAGTCTGCACCAATCCGGCAATGGCCAGCGTCTGGCCCGCCTGCAACTCCACGCCCGTGTCCACCACGCGTTCCTTGATGGCGGGGACGTTGTCAATCTGGAGGCTCCTGTCGATCTCGCTGATCCTCGCACGAACCTCCAGACGAATCCGTCCGTTGCCCAACACGATGGGCACGAAGTCAATCCGCGTGCCGTATTCCTGCCAAGCGATCTGCACTGTGTTGTTGTCGTCGATACTGATGACGTAAGGATACTTGCCCCCGGCGTTGAAGTAGGAGGGACGACCGCTGACAGCGACAATGTTCGGTTCGGCCATGATCTTCACCAGGCTGTCCTTACGCAGTGCGTCCAGCACGCCGATGAACTCGCTGTTGCCGTCGATCACATCGAATGCGAAGGTAGGCCCCGTGCTAGCTCTGATAAACGAGCCGAGGCCGGATTGGATCGTGCTGTTAGCCGAGATCCTGCTCCAGTCAAACCCCAACGCGCGCAACTTCGTGCGTGAAACTTCCATCACTTTCACGTGCAAGAGCACCTGCTGGACGCCGCTGATTTGGATGTTGTTGATCACCTCGGGATAGAATTCCTCGGCGATCCGCACAATGTGATTGGCTTTTTCGGGTTGGTCGACGTACCCGGAAATCAACACGCTTTCACCCACCGGAACCACCTTCAACGCGGCGTTGGGAAACTGCGTCTCCAGCATCACGATCAACTCTCGGGCATCCGGAAACACGATCACGTCGATCGTGTAGAGTTGACGATCCTCATCCCACAGGTTGACTTGCGTGACGCCGGTCCGCTTGGCCGAGATTTGAATCACGTTCGGGGCCAAGGGGATTAGGTCGAGGATATCCGGGTTGTTGACCTGGGCCTCGGGAATCTTCTTCTCCAATTCCAATCGACGGCTGGATAGGACCGTCATTTCCAGGCGTTCGGAGGCGCCTTGAACCTTATGAACGATCGATCTCGGAGCGGGAGGGCGCTGCCCGTTGACAATCGAAGCGAGGCCGAAAACGACCGAGAAGAACGAAAGCCGTGCGAAGGGCCGGATGGCCCCCCTAAGATTCTTCATATTCATCCTTGAATTCCTTACGCAAGAGCTTCCGGAATGATTCCGGAAAGGGTCCGTCCTTGTAAATATACCCGGCTCGTATCGCGCATCGCGCGGGTTGGCCGCGTATTGAAGTGTATCTCCCGCTAGTCCTTTGGAAGGCTTTCAGAAAGTCTTTTTTGAAGTTCCTCGAGGGCGTCTCTCGCATTCTGAGGAACCAGTTGTTCGATCAGGCCCTCGACCGCACTGTTCGACTTCTTCGATTTGCTTGGTTTAGGAGGCGGTTCGGCGACGGATTGCTCCTTGATGATAGCTTCCAATTCCTTCGGCTCCGATGAATTGATCACCCAGCGGATAACCTTTTCGTCGGCCTCATCGCGCTCCGCTTCTAGCAGCATGTCTTTGCGCCTGGAACCCGACCATACTCGCACGACCCAAGAGTCCTTGGATCGCGGCTTGGTCGGCGATTTTACGACCGGCTTGCTAGGCGTCTCGGGCTCCTTGCCGGCCTGATCGAGGAAGTCACCGAAGGGGACATCGCTGGGCTTCGGTTCGGTTTTGTTTGGGTTCTTAAAGAGGTCCTGTATGGTCATCGACGGAATCCGGGCCTCATTCTTGTCGCCGTGACCGCGCATTACCAGGTTGATCTTCCCTAGTTCCATGGCCAATTGGACCTTGGCAGTCTCCTCGGGGTTGAGCAACAACGAAATTGTTCGCGTGGTAACTCCCCGGAGATCCTGCTCGGCGGCGTCTATCTCAACTTCGCCGTCGACCGCGAAGACCTTGATGTCTTCCAGGAGAGTCCTGATCCCCGTCTCACCGAGGATTTCCGAGTTCTGATTGGCCCGGATGAAGACGGTCACGTCGACCCGATCGCCGGGCCTGATCATGGCAGCTCCTCCGGAGACGGCATCGACCTTGACCGGAAGCGCGCGGTAGCCCGACGGGATCCCATCCGCAAAGACAATTCTATCGCCCTTGCCGAGCAGCTTCACATTGAGGATCGGCTCTCCGGCGTAGAGCTTCAACACGGTCTGTCGGCCCTCGATGTCTTCGATCTTGCTGATCGCACCGGAGGGTACCTTGCTCTTGGGCCATTCCTCGATCTCGAGCATCTGCGCGGTCACGAATTCCCGCAAAGGAATGTCTTCTTTGGCCACGAAGATGGGTACCATTTCTCCGGTCGGAGCCGGCGCCGTATCCCGCTTGGCCATGACTTGCGTGATGCCAATGGAAGCGACCAATCCGCAGCCAAGGGCCAGCAGTAGCAGAGCAAGTGTTTTAGCGCGCATGGAATCCCCCCCAAAGGGTCTGTCACTCGATCGTCTCTCGGCGCATAACGCTAGTTGCCGAGAGAACCAGA
>SDBV01012577.1_pt1 | contig 10835 bp, 8 predicted proteins | sample 2277081 | NCBI WGS metagenome assembly SDBV01 (sample SAMN10402039, study PRJNA504765) | marine sediment metagenome | isolation source: marine sediment core GS10_PC15, 223 cmbsf | place: Arctic Ocean: Southern Knipovich Ridge | collected 2010
TAATAAAAAGTTGAAAAATTTTTAATAATTGTTATTATTTTAAAAAGATAATTTATATAAGGATAATTAATATGCAAACATTAAAATTAAATGCAGTTATTAATAAGACAGGAAAATTGACTTTAGATAAACTCCCATTTAAGAAGGGCGCTAAAGTTAAGGTAATCATATTAGAAGAAAGCAAGGATTTATCCAATGATATGATAAAAGCTTCTGAAAGCAGTTTAAAATTCTGGGATAATAACATTGATGATAAAGTCTGGAATAATGTTTAATCAAAGAGATATTATATTAATTCCAATTCCATTTACAGATTTAACTTCAAACAAAAAACGTCCTGTATTAGTATTTAAAGGAGGACATTATATTTGTCAGATTCGACAAAACAAACTGATTATATAATTAATTTAACAGATGAAGATAGAGTAAGGCACAAGCATATAATTATAAAAAATAAAGTTGTTGAATTTACTGTACAATATGAAACTTTAATTAATGATAAATGGTATCCGGTGGTTAGGTATGATACATTTCATGGTTTTCCGCATAAAGATATAATAAATCCGGATGGAACAAAGCATAAAATTCAATTATTTATATTTGATTATAATCAGGCATTAACATTTGCGGAAGACGATATTAAAGTTAATTGGCAATTATATAAAAAAGCATTTAAGGAGGGATTGGGAAATGACTGAAGAAACTTTATTTAATGAAAATATTACTTTGAGTACTGAATTTAATAAATATTTATTAGAACATCCGGAAATCGCAGAAAAAATTCCAATAGAAGCACAGATAGTATTATTACCTGAATATAACAAGGAATTATACAATGAAAATTTAAGAATTGCACAAAAAAGAAAAGAGACGAATCGGCCGGTTGTATATATCAGGATAAAAAAGATGTTACCCGAAATAAAATCCAGAATAGAGAATGTAGAATTAGAAGTTGTTAAGTAAAATATTTATAAAAAAAAGTTCCGTTTTTAAGGGAGCGGTGTATAATATACTATAGGGCAAAATAAATTGTCTTTTATATTTTATATGTCATTCCCGACTTGATCGGGAATCCAGATGTTTGTAGTTTGTAGTGTAGGCTTCTTAGTGCCACTCTTTGGTGGTGGGTCTCCTTGACCCCGTTCTGTTCCTTGTAGGGGCATGATATATCTTGCCCCAATTTGGATTCAAATGGCAAATGGAGGTAATAAGCAATGAAAAAAGGAAATAATAAAGTCTTTGAAACACAACCAAAAGGAATTAATACCCCCGATCAAATCCCCTCAACAAGTTCGGGATCAAGAGATCGAGGGCAAGCTTCAGTATTTTATAAGTTAAAAATAAAAACTATCCATTTAGTTTTTATTTTTTCCATTATTTTTTTGTTTTTAACAAATTTGTCTTTTGCTGAATTTGTAGAAAAAATATATTTTGCTTCTGGTGAATATGGAACATCCGATATATTTTCAATAAATCCCGATGGCTCTGGAAAAACGAGAATTACCACTAATAATGCTCAAGAATTGTATCCTATAATATCTCCTGATGGTAAAAAAATTGCCTTTATATCGGATAAGACAGGTAACTTTGAACAATATATAATGGATGTTTCTGGCGTTAATATTAGGCAACTTACAATAAATAATAATCCATACGACGGTTATGCTTCCTGGTATCCAGATAGCAAATGGTTAATGTATGGTTATGGTTGGGTAGCAGGGAGCAGTGAATTATACAAAGTAAATATTGAAGGAACAACAAATGTACCTGTTACAAGTTATGGGCAAAATACGTTTCATCCAGATATTTCTAAAGATGGAAATAAAATTGTCTTCGCTCAGCAACCTGGTAGTTGGGCTCCTAATAATGAAATTTATACCGCTAATATAGATGGTACTGGCATATTAAAGTTAACTTTAAATAGTTATAGTGATTACTTCCCCAGTTGGGCACCAGATGGGAATAAAATAGTGTTTTCAGCTAGTGATAATGGAGCTGGGTATGGAAACCCATATAATATTTGGATTATGAATAGCGATGGAAGTGGCAAAAAAAAATTAACAACGGATACTGGGGATTGGGCTAATTCTTCTCCACGATTTTCTCCGAATGGTGATAAAATTATTTTTTATAGAGGTGGAGGTTCAACAAAAGTTTATATATTAACAATGGAAACAAATGGTTTGAATAGAGTGATAATACTTTCCAATTCTTTTTGGAATAGAGATCCTTATTGGGGGAAAATTTATATTGATACATATCCCCCCAACCCAGTCGCAAACCTCAAAGCACAACCTGGTGATGGAGTAGTGAATTTGACATGGAGTAATCCAACGAATAGTGATTTTAGCAATGTAAAGATACTTCGCAAGACCGGCGGGTGGTCAACAAATGAAAATGACGGTACTGTTGTGTATAATAATAATGGAACATCTCATGCAGATAATACAGTAGTCAATGGTACAACATATTTTTATTCAGCTTATGCTTATGATACGGCGAATAATTATGCCTCAGCCACGCAGACCAGTATCAACCGCGGCTATGCCCAACCGCAGGCAGAGAATGGTGAACTTACTCTTGATTCGGATACAGTTGGTCTTTGGCATTTTAATGGTGATGCTTTAGATGAATCAATTAACACAAATCATGGGACAGCAGTAGCAGTAATTACTAATGGGTGTTTTAACCAAGGATATTATTTTAATGGACCTGATCAAAATAGTGGGTATATTGATATAGTAAAACCTTTCAACGCTAATATTTCAGAATTTTCATTTGAAATATGGATTAATTCTACTGGGGACATCCCATATGGTTCTGGTCAAATATTTCAAATAAGTGACACAGTAGATGCCATTGCTATGTATCAATATACAAATCCTGAGCATAAATGGGCTTCTTTTATTTATAATTGCAATAGTGGGAGCAGTACCTATGGAATAATAAATAATAATACCCACCAGTATAATAAATGGTATTACTTATGCAGTACATTTGACAATGGGCTGTTTCGATTGTATGTAAATGGCTCTTTGGTCAAAGAGACTAATACTTTAAATGCTAGTATTGATTGGTCATTAATAGCAAACTCGCAGTTTAGAATTGCAAATCATCCAAATACTGGTGTAGTAAATGATCAGTATTTTGTTGGCTTTATGGATGAATTCCGCATCTCCTCGGTCGCCCGCTCATCACAGGAGATCGCGCAGTACTGGTCAATGGCATCGAATCATGTGGATTGGGGGAGTGGAACAACTTCGACGAATATTACAAATGGATTAGTAGCATATTATAGTTTTGATGTTGATGCAAGGGATGATAAAACCAATTTTGATGGAATATTAAATGGAGGGCCAATTTTAACAACAGGGAAAATAGGTAATTGTTATAATTTTGATGGAGTAGATGACTATATCGCATTACCCCAATTTGGGATCAGTGGAGATAAAACTTTTGCTGGGTGGTGTTATATTGATCCACTTGCTACTGGTAATTCAGTAATAGGGACTATATTAGGTCAAGGCGTTGATATAAGTCATAGATGGCATATTGCTCCTTTGACAAATACAATTGCAATATATATAATGGATTCAACTGATAATAATCCATATAATGGGTTTACAAATCTAAATATGGGTAAATGGTATCATATTTGTGTGGTTTCATCGGCGACTTTTGATGTAAATAAAAAGATCAAGTTGTATTTAGATGGTAGATTATTAGATGAAATCTCATCAAAAACAATTCCTGAATTTGCAAGTGGATATAATATTCAAAGATATTTAGGGCCACCTTACTGGTATAGTAAAGGAAAAGTAGATGAAATAGGTGCTTGGAATAGAGCATTAAGTCCATCTGAAGTATCAAATTTATATAATAATGGAAAAGGTAGGAATCCTATTACAGGTGCTGAAGGTAGTGCTGATTCAACACCTCCTGATCCAGTAGCGAATTTTAATGCACAATCAGGGGATGGAGTTGTAAATTTGACCTGGAGTAATCCGACGAATAGTGATTTTAGCGGAGTGAAGGTATTGAGGAAGACCGGTGGGTGGTCAACAAATGAAAATGACGGTACTGTTGTGTATAATAGCGGTGGGACTTCCTTTGTTGATGGCAATGCTGCAAACGGTACGACATATTATTATTCTGTCTATGCTTATGACGCAGCGAATAATTATACATTGGCAGATCAGACCAGTATTAACCGCGGTTATGTGCAGCCCCAGGCGAGTTACAGTGAGATGCGCCTGGATTCTGATACTGTTGCTTTATGGCATTTTAATGGTGATGCAAATGATTCAAGCCCTAATGGGAACCATGGAACTGTTAATGGTGCTGTTCTTACAAATGGATGTTTTGGACAAGGGTATTGGTTTAATGGAACAAATGATTATATTGACAGTGGTGTTCATATCAATATTCCAAATACTGGATCTTTTACATTTGAGTTATGGTTTAGTACTTCGGATATTACTATTGTGCAATGTCCAATGGGCAGTGATACTGGTGCTCCTGATACGATAAAAACAAAAACTTATTTTCAAATGTATTCAACAAATACAATAGACTTTGATTTTCGAGATTATGATGATGGTATGTATAAGGCAATTGCTAGTAATGTTAACTATAGAAATGGAACTTGGCATTACTTGGTATCGGTTTATGATGGGAGTGATAATAAAGGAAAAATTTATTTTGATGGTTCAGAAGTTGGGTCAATAAATACTAGTTTTAATACTAAATTATCAAATTTAAGACCAATTCAAATTGGTTGTAAAATTGATGCTGGAGATATACGAAATCAGTTTTTTCATGGTTTAATCGACGAAATCCGCATCTCATCGGTTGCCCGATCATCTCAGGAGATTGCCTATTATTATAACAATGTTGGTTACATACCGCCGCCCACGCAGGAGCCGGCGAAATATGAAGAACCAAAAGTTGAGATCCCGGATGATTTTAAGGCGCCGGGGCAGGAGAAGAAATTTGATATTGGGATTAATCTGAATAAAGGGGGTCTTGTTACTATTGAGGTCTATGACATTCAGGGAAATCTTGTGCATACGATCTGCCGGGACAAGCAGTATGATAAAGGTTATCATAATATTAAATGGGAAGTTGAGCAGGCTCTTGGGAGCGGTGTTTATTGGGTTGTTATGAAAGGTGAAGGATGGAGTAAGAGGAAGAGGGTTGCGATTATTAAATAAAGACAGACGCGGGCTAAGAGTACCACCAAAGAGTGGCACCATGAGGCCCGCGGCTACCATAAGTAGATCCCTGCATTCCAGACTGTGTCGTAATTGTAGTGTAGAGGCTTCTTAGCCTCGTGATCATTAAATAAAGCCATTAATTACAGGGTCCAGAGACCCTTACATTTTAAAACCAAGTTGCGACACAGTCTGTTCGCAGGAATGACAAAAGGACGGGAATGACAAAAGCAAAATATAGATCCCTGCATTCGCAGGGATGACAAAGAAAAGACAGCGGGAATGACAAAAGGACGGGGATGACAAAATAAGGAGACTATGGTTTTGAATGCGAGATTTTTTTATTTTTTATGCGTTTATCCTGGTAATACCAGATTAAAGTGACAATCATTATGATAGATACAGCTATTAAAACAGCAATAAGTCCTTGTTCCATATTATTCTCCGAGGTAGATTATCTGACTTTTTTAGTACGGGCTTTTTTTTCAGATAAAACACTAATGAGTAAAACAATGGATATTACGCCTACAGTGCCTAATAAAGCATATACTTGTATCATAGGGTCCATTATAAAATCACCTCATTTTACTAATATTATACTTATACCAAATAATATAATATACAAAATAATAAATATTAAAATAGACATTATATTAGCAGATTTACTAACTACGGGAGTTAATATACCAATTCCCAAAATAAGTGCTGAAACAGTAAACAAGGATTTACCTGTTTCATATTTCTATCTTTTATTTAATTTGAACATCATATATATTATAAACATTTTTAGAATTATGTCAAGAAATTCTTTAAAATAACGGGGTTCAGAAACCCCTTTAGCCTCGCTTTGTTTAAGCGACCACCAAAGAGCGACCCTAAAGGGTCGCTCTACATTAATAATCAATAAAAATAAAATGGAGTGTAAATGAAGAAACTGTTAATTATTTTTATATCTGTCTTCTTATGCTCAACTGTTTGGGCAGGCATGGTTGGGAATACTTCCATGAATATCGGTACTTCTGCAAGAGTAGCAGGTATGGGATATTCTTTTACCGGTATTGCAGATGACGGCTCTGCAATGGAATTTAATCCTGCGGGGCTTTACAGGATCAATGATTACTATTTTTCTTTTATGCACCTTAATCTGGGCCCGGATGTGGTTTATGAATATGCTAATGCTGTATTGGACACTAAATTCGGTACTTTTGGCCTTGGCATGAGTCTTATTCACCTGGGGGAAGAAGAAGATGGCGGCGGGACTGGTTTTGATTATTTTGATTTTATTACATCAGCAGCTTATTCAAAAGAATTATTTAATGATTTTTCCGCGGGAACTACTGTCAGGTTCTTTAACAGCAAAATCGGTGAATACAGCGCTAATACTATTATTTTTGACCTTGGTATTTTATATGGATTCCATTTTCTTAATCTTACTGGTTTAAATGTTCCTAATTTATATCTTGGCGCATGTATAAAAAATATAGGCCCGGGCCTTAAATATGCTGAAGAATCTGAATCGCTCCCATTAGTCCAGAGGTTTGGAATGGGTTACAAGATAAGTGATACAATGACTATAGCCAGCGACCTGGTTAAAGAAGGTGAATTCCCGATAAAATACGGGTTTGGAATAGAAAATATAACGGGCAAAGTATTAAACCTGCGGCTCGGGTACAGCGGGGGTGAAAGCAAGACAAGTTTTGGGGGCGGGGTCGGTGTTCTTATTAAGATTAGTAAATTTTTAGCTACTGTGGATTTTACTTATCTTGTTGAAAACGGATCTGACAGTACTACATATTTGACACTTTCTTTTCAGAAAACTCCTCCTTCTATGGAGAAGTTTGGTTTTAAGACTGATGTGATATTTAAAGATAGAGTCACAACTGTTACACAGGAAAAGGTTGTTGAAAAAGAAAAAATAGTGGAAAAACCTGTTGAAAAAGTAACAGTAGTTACGCAGGAAAAGATCAAGGAAAAGCTGGTGGAAAAGGTAACAGTAATTACGCAGGAAAAGATCAAGGAAAAACCTGTGGAAAAAATAACAGTAGTTACGCAGGAAAAGATCAAGGAAAAGCCAATAGAAAAAACAACTGTAATAACCCAGATGGTAGAAGGAAAATCTGTTATAACTGTTGTAACACAAAAGCAGGTTACTGTTATAACACAGAGACAGATAATAGAAGTCGGGAAGAAACCCGGGTCCATTGTTGTTGTTGTTCTTAATTTTGAAAATACAGGTAATTCCAAAAACTGGGAATTTTTAAGCAAAACAATTGGTGATTCTGTCAGCTCAACTATTGCTGATCATGATTTTCTAACTGTGATGAACCGGCTTATGCTTGAAGAGGTTATTGAAAAATCTGAAATCAAACCGGATGAAATATATAAACTTGATAATTTAAAGATCATTGGTAAAAAACTTAATGCTAATGTTATTGTTAAAGGCAGTTTTATTGAAATTAATAAAAGACTGCAGATCACTACAGAGGTGTTCGACCTTGAATCCGGCACTGTTTTTGCTTCCAGTAAAGTTTTAGGCCGGGTCGGGGCAAATATGTTTGATCTTATGGATAAGACTGCGGATACGATCGTGAAAGACCTTAAGAAATATATGGGGAAATAGGTTTAGTCACGCGGGCTAAGAGTACCACCAAAGAGTGGCACCATGAGGCCCGCGGCTACCATAAGAAATTCAGTGGTATAAGGGTTAGTCACGCGGGCTAAGAGTACCACCAAAGAGTGGCACCATGAGGCCCGCGGCTATTAGGAACAGGTCAGAGACCTGTTCCCTACAAAGATACAGGATAAAAGACTAAAGAGGCTGTGCCGTAATTATGTAGTGTAGTGCGAGGCTTTAGCCTCGCTGCATTAAAAGAACAGGATAAGAACGGGGTTAAGGAAACCCCGACACTACAATATCAAAATCTTTTGAAGGAGTTTATTATGAAAAGTACAAATAAAGTAATAAGTTTTTTTATTGTGGCGGGGCTGTTGATAATTGGGTGCGGCAAGCCTCCGGAGGTGCTGATAGATTACGGCAGGATAACCCTTCAGGCCGGCAGTGTTGTTATCTTAAGAGATGGATTGAAGAACCCTGCAGCCATCGGGGATCTGGTTTACAAAGACGATATTATTATAACTGAAAAATCTTCTCTTTGCGATATCCAGTTAAGTGATAATATAATAAGACTCAAGGAACAGAGCAAAGTTCGATTAATGGAAATATTTAAAGATACCATAAAATCAAAGGAGAAAATGAAGATATATTTAATCCTGGGAAAAATATTTACAAAAGCTAAAAAATTAACAAAGGAGTATAATTTTAATATTTATACTCCAACTGCTGTTGTAGGTGTCCGGGGTACTGAATTTCTCGTGGAAAATGATGAAAGAAGGACAAGAGTTTATACAAAATCCGGGACTGTACATGTAAAGGTCAATATGCCGGAAGATAAAAGTTTGATCTCTAAAATAGAGGATCTCAATTCTGAAGTAGAAGTAGGGACAAAGGAAGAAATTATTATAGAAAAAAAGGATTATAATAAAGCAGTAAAAAATATCAGGCAAAAAGCTGAAAAGCCATCAATTTCAGAAGATGAAAAGATTTTATTGAAAAAACAACTCAAAGGAATAGTTACAAAAAAAGTTTTAAAAAAGCCTGATCCGCAAATAGCGGGTGAATTCAACAGTATGGTAAAAGTAAAACGCGCATCAGAAAAGAGCCTGACAGGAATTGTTAATATTGCTTCCCAGCCGGAAGGCGCTAAGATAATTATTAATAATATTTTTTCCGGTTATACTCCTGTATCAAAAGTACTTGAAGCAGGGAAAAAATATGAAATTAAATTCATCCTTCCTGAATATGAAGAGTATAAGGTTGAAATTATTCTGAAAAAAAAAGAGATAAAAAATATAAAAAAGAATTTTTCAAAAGAAGAAGGCATAGAGAGCAGCCTTGTACCTGAAGATAATAAGATCAAATCCTGGACAGTAAAGAAGGATGTTAATGTAAAGGGCGATTTTATATTACAGAACGGGATTTTATGTTTTGCTCAGGAAGACGGTAAGATCAAGGCATATAAAAAAAGAAAATTATTGTGGGAACATGATACAAAGCATCTCATCAATTCTTCAGCTTTATATTATAAAGGAAAAGTTTTTATTGGGGGGAATGATGAGATCATTAAAAGTATTGATATTAATAATGGAAATGTTATATGGGAACGGAAGGTCGGGTCATTATTATATTCCAAACCAATTATTTCAGGAGGTAAACTGTATGTTGGGACTGCTGCGGGCCTGTTTTATGCTTTAAAGCCTAAGACCGGTAAGATCTTATGGCAGTATAAAACAGGGAGCGGGATATTTGTAACTCCTGTTGTAGATAGAAGAAGAGTCTATTTTTGTACTGAAAATAATAATGTTATTGCCCTGAATAAAGAGACCGGCAAAATGAGATGGAAGAAAGATACCGGCTCAAAAGTTGTCTCTTCTTCCCCCTCGATCCATAAAGATAGAATTTATTTTGGGAATTATAAGGGAGCAGTACTCTGCTTGAATAAAAAGAACGGGGCATTAGTCTGGAAAAAATATCTTATCGGCCGTATCCTTGCGCCTGTTATTATTGCAAAATCATATAGAAAAAGTATGCTCTATGTGGGAACAGTTCAAGGGCATTTTTATGGTATTAATTGCGGGACAGGTAAGGTCTTATGGCATAAGAATCTTAATTCAGAGATAACATCCAGGGCAGTTGTTGTAAGAAAGAAGGTTTATGTTGGCTTGAAGAATGGGGAATTATATACACTGAAAAGGAGATCCGGTGAAACTCTGGGTAAGATAAAATTAAATGCAGGGATAAATTCTCTCTCTCTCTCCGGGAGTATGGTCTTAGCAGGTACGGATAAAGGGATATATCAGGTTAAATAGTATTGTTTCAAAAAAATGATGAAGAACTGGTAAAGATAATCCTTGCGAATGAGCATGAAGCAGAACTTGCTTTTAAAGAGATTTACCAGCGATACAATAAAAAAATAATAAAATTCATAAGGAATTCTGTCTATAATATTGATGACTGTATGGATCTGTTCCAGCATACATTTTTAAATATTTATAAGGGTTTAAAAACATATAAGAGTAAATATAAGTTCTCCACATGGATATTTAAGATCGCTACTAATGTTATTTTGAATTATAAAAGAGATAAAGCAAGGAGTTTAAATTTTATAAAAGAATACGGTTTAACAAGTGATTATACATATCATCCGGATTATTCAGAATGTATTTATAAAGACAGTATTATGCGGATATTAAATGAAGAAATAGTTAAATTGCCTGAAAAATTACGGCTCTGCCTTTCCCTGGCAGAAATAGGTGAGATCAAGACAGATGAGATAGCTGTTATATGTAAAATAACCCAGAGGGCTGTAAGAAAAAGAATTACCAAAGCAAAAGAGATTCTCAAACAGAATGTTGAAAACAGAGTCTCAGGAGCAGGATTTAAAGTAGATAACTAAGTACTGGTAAAAGATATGGTTGATATTAATAATTTATTAAGAAAAATGAATGAATCTGATGTTAATGTACCGGTGTCTTTATATGACAGTATTATGCAGGGTGTAGAAG
>SDBV01012579.1_pt1 | contig 10835 bp, 26 predicted proteins | sample 2277081 | NCBI WGS metagenome assembly SDBV01 (sample SAMN10402039, study PRJNA504765) | marine sediment metagenome | isolation source: marine sediment core GS10_PC15, 223 cmbsf | place: Arctic Ocean: Southern Knipovich Ridge | collected 2010
AAAGGGTTGTGAAACCATTAGTTTTAAAACAACAATGAAAGGAGGTATATTTAATATTTTATGGTAACTTCAAGCGCAGCTAAATTAATAGCTGGTTTTGTATTATTAATTATAGGGATAGTATTAGCATCTCAAGTAGCGGTTATTGGAACAGAAGTAACTGGGAAATTAGGTCAAACTAATGAGTCTATAGCAATTCCTACACAGGGTTATGATGGAGAAGGGAGTATAAATGAAAGTTATGTTTATACAGTAATAAATAATCCAACAAGTTGGAAGACAGAGGACTGCCCATTAACTGGGGTTAGTTTAAGTAATAGTTCAGGTTCTGCTTATACAACTACAACTGATTATGTATTCACTGCTTCTACAGGGACTTTTACATTAGTAAATACAACTTTAACACATAATGCAATACTTAACGATAACTTAACTTATGTAGGTTATATCTATTGTGGAGATGATTATATGAACTTAGGTTGGGGAAGAACAGGAATTAATTTAGTTCCAGGATTCTTTGCTTTAGCATTGTTATTAACCTCAATAGGATTATTTTATAGCATTGCAAAAGAAAACGGGATTATATAGTTAAATTTTTTTATTTTAGGCTTTTAGCCTTATAAGAATTAGGGGAAAAGAAATCCAGTCAACACATATAGTGTTACCAATAATGACTCCCTTCTAATTTTTTTAGTTCTAGTTTTCTTAATAGAACCTCATAATTACATTTAAGAAGTTTATATTTTTGGGCTAGGCCTTCTTCTTTTTCTATATCTTTAAGAAGTTTTTCATATTTATCTCTTACTATTTTAAATCTTAGTCCTGATTTCTCAATCTTCTTTAACTCATTTATTCTCTTTTCATAATCTTCATGGGTTAAATTATAAATTGAAGATCTCCCACCAGAAACCTTTTCAATCAGTTTAAGGTCAATCAATTCTTTAATAACTACATCAAAATATTTCCTTGGAATTCTTCTAGGTAATATCTTTTGACTAAACTCTGAGATCAAAACCCTGTAAGGGAGAACTTTAAATCTCTTTGTATTCTCAGCTAATTTCTTATAAATATAGAGATAGATTAATGGAATGTCATCTATCTTATGATCATCCATTTTCTAAATCAAAATTAGTTAAATCTTTTGAGTCTCCTAGATCTATCTGAGGATTATATGTCTCTTGTTGTTTTAGATTTATTTGTTGGTTACAATAATCTCCACTAGTATAAAATTCAGTGATACTCTCTACATCTGCTTTATAAACATAAGCAGAAATTATCATCATTATAATTATAAATAAAGTTATCCATTCATCTAATGTAGGTTTTCTAAATAAGTTCTTCCAGTTACTAATCCCTGGCTTAGTCATTACCTTAGACTTACAATACTTACATGTTCTAATTTTTTCTTTCCCCATTCTAATTACTCTTTATTTCATCACAAATTGGACATAAATATGATTCTGATTCTATTTCGTCATCACCATAATATTTATTATATTCATTACATTTATATACATGAGCATAATAGTTCTTTAAGTCTTTCTTTGTATCTTTTGAAAAGTTTCCCTTTTCTAATATTTCTTTTTGTCCCATTTTAATTATTATTCTATTCAAAAACTATTTCCGTACCAACTATAATCGGATCTATAGTTTTTTCTTTCCCAAGAGATAAGAGGCCCTTAATCCCACTTAAAATTCCTCCTCCAATCCATCCAAATAAAAAATCTGCAGGCTCTTTTAGTTTTACATAAAGTAGTCCCACAAAAAAGAAGACTATTACTATTGGCATTAGCAAATTTAGGATTGAATCAAATGTCATTTTATTATATTTTTCTAGGGCTTATAGCTTCATACATATCCGATTTATTCATAGCTGAATTCTTTAGCTTTAATTTAATTTCTTCTATCTCATTAATCTTCTGTTTTTCCTCTAAGAGAATCTTACGTTTAGTTTCCTCCACTTTTTTATGTAATAGTTTACAACCTTTATTTTTTGCGTCTCTTATAATTATCTGAGATAATTCCTCATCAGTTTCTGCCTCATCATACTCTCTCTGTTCTTTTACTGTGAGATTAAACATTTTTATAAGGAAGTGAGGAAACTTTCCTCTAGACATTATAACTTTTTTTATAAAGTCTTTATCCTTAGGGATACATTGAATCCACTTGCCCCACTTTCTATCAGTATATTTGATTATCCTATCCTCAATCGCAAAATTAAGAATTTCTCTATTATATATTAGTGAGACAAGTATCATCTTCAATTATTAGATTTTGAATCTATCCTTTAAGTTTTTGGTAGTCATCAATAAAGCTTTTAACCGCTACAAATTGTAATAGTAATAAAACAACTTGTATTGGAATTCTTATTAGCGGGCTAAGTATTGCCGCAGACATAGCCAATAACAATGAAGGAATCATAATAATAAATAAAGTTAAGAAACCTTTATCTCCTGATCTGTGAGTATTTCCTTTTTCTTCCATTTTAACCAATAGATTTTTCAATATTATCTACCTTATTCATAATCTCTGCCATCTGACTGTCTAAATCTGGGAATATTCTATTTGTTTCCTTATCTACTACCCCCTTAACTTCTTCAGCATGATACGAAGTATATCTTATTTCAGGTACTGCCACAGGAGCTTCTACTTGAGCTTGTTGTTGAGTCGGAGCAACTTTCTTAATCCTTCTTACAGGTTTAGGTTCTTCAGGTATAATTTCAGCTTCTTCCTCAGTTAGATCTGTATATTCTTCTTGTCCTGGATCCATTTTAATTTTCTAACCTCCCTTTTATCATTTTTTAAGTTTGATTCCTTATTAGGAGGTATTGGAAAAGGATCTTCCGTCCCAAAGCTTCCAACTATTTCCTGAGTTTCTCTTAGCGCTTGATATTGTTGGAAAGTTGTTATAAGATAACTGAAAAGAAAAATAAAACCACACACACTATTAAAAATAGTCATCCCCCTCATCCACCAATTCCAATCTGAAAATAAGATAATATACCCTGTAAAGAGAACTAAACCAATTAATAATAAGAACATACTCATTAAAGAAGCTTCCATTTGAGTTCTATCATCTACATTCTTCATAAACTTAGCCATTGGGTCTGGGAAGCAATATGAATATTTTTCTTTATCTTCTCTTTGTTTTTTCATCCTAAATTATTCTCCTGGTTAATTGTTTGATTAATTAGTGGTAAAAATCGATCCATAATTCTATCTACCATTTGAGTTTCATTAATATCCACAGATACATCAAAAGTGGTCCCCTCTAAACTTTCTCCAATTTCAACGGCTGCAGAAGTTAACATCATTTGTTGCATTATCATCCCAACAGGAATCCCTCCAAGCAATCCGATTAAACATCCAAGAATTAATAGTAATGCAATCTTACTCTTTTTATTTTCTTTAGTTATCACTTTTGACCCTCTTCTCTCTTTTTCCTTACATCAATATTTAATTTTATAAACGCCCAAGCAACCAATACTGCTCCTGTACAAACAGAAGTTATAATACTTAGATATACCTTATTGGGCATTAATTTAAAAACTAGTAAGATTATTAGGCTACAAGAAACAATTCCTACCCCATACATTAAGGTAGTTATAAAATTCTCTAATATAGTAAATTTATTTTCTTTTCCCATCTTATTTTTTGTCTGCAAGATACTCACTCATTGCCTCAATTGTATTCCCATGTTCTAGTAGTTTATTATAAATCCAAGCTAATCCACAAACTATAAATCCTATTCCAACATAAACTAGTGCCCTATCCAAATCAGGATAGAGTAGAAAATATCTTATAGAGGAAAGTAAAGCAAAAGCTATTCCAATCACATACCCTAAAATAGACCAATTTGAAATCTTCTTCATTTAGTTATCCTTACCATAGTATCCATTTAATCTTAACCAAATTCTATCATTTGTTTTTTGCATAGACTCTTCATTCATAAAAGCTATTATTGGAGAGACTAAGTAACAAAAAGGGAATACTAGATATGCTAATCCTTTTTCCATTAGTATGCTTCACCTCCGTCAACAAAAAATCCTGCACCGAAGCCTACAATTACTAGTCCTAAGAAACCTAAAAGAAATGACCACTTGAAACTACAAGAAATACTTAGTGTTATCAAATAAGTCAACCCTGCTCCGATGCTTGCAAATAACCAGCTAAACGGAAGTCCTGCTTCTTCCGAAATCCATTTACGAGCAAAAATAATTAGAAATGTTAGAATTACTAGGCCTAACCAAGCCATACCATATGAGCCTCCTACGGCCATCTCAAATCCTGCCCCTGTTAATAAATTACAACCCATTTTTCCTGTTCTTCTTCATTACCACATTTGTAATCCAAAAGTAGTAACAAAACTAAGTATTTACCCTTTATAAACCTTTCGGTTTTGGTTTGTAACTACTAAGTGGTAACATAATCATATTTGCAATAAGAATTAGATAAAAAATAAATAAAAAAAAGAAAAAGTGGGCCCACTGGCCCTTAATTTAAACTAAAATATTTTGCTGTATCCAACAACTGTAAAATCTATGTAGCCTTGATTATCTATCAAATACTTAACACCTTTTGCAGTGTCTTCTTTATCATAACCCGCAACTAATATTGCTACCTTTCCAGGATTATCTGGATCCGCAAAAGTCTTAATTAAAGTTTGACCTGCTTGAACATCTGTAGCCTGAGTAAACTCAGCCCCACATAATTGTCCAACTCCAAGCAATCTTCTAGCTTCACTATTTATACAAGTTCCACCAACTACAATTTTAGATACAATTCCATCACCTAAAATAGATTCTGAAGTAATACTAGATGTAACTTCTCCAATATGGAAATTTAATTCCATAGCCTCTTCAGGATAATAGATCTCTAATCTTTCTCCATCGTGCTCATTGATATAAGTTCCATATCTTGTAACTGCATATTTGTCATCGTCTTCAGTGTAATCATATTCAAAATTACCTATAGATAATTTAATATCATCAGAATAATCAATTGTAATATTGATTTGCCTGCCTAAATCCCCTCCAGAATTATCTGTGAAAGTTCCCCCGTTGTAATCTGTTTCTTCTATTATTTTCACTGAATCATTAGCCATAATTATCTTAGCACCTTTCTCAGTGTAAACATAGTTTACAGCCTTAGTAGAGTTAATTTTATTTCCTTCTACATGAATGGTAGCAGAGCTTCCATCAGCTAAAGGTAATTCAGCATTTCCAGAATCATCAACAGTTAAATCTAAGTAATCAGAATCTTCTCCTTGATCTCTAACTCTAATCTCATCAGAATCAATCTTTTCTACTTTCCATATTTGAGTATACTCATTATTTCCAGTAATAAAGTATCTATCTTCAGCTATATTTGTTAGATCAAAGTTTAAATTCTCATTATGAATAAACTCAAAGTCATATTCCTTACCTGCCTTATTTGTAAACTTAATTAAAGCATCATCATCTCCAGAAGTTCTTAATTTAATGTAATCTCTATATTCACTTTCTAAATCAGGAGTAACTGAATCAAGACTAAACTTTATTGACTTAAAAACAGGGTCTATTAAATAATCTCCTATTCCAAGGTATTCAACATTGTCTCCATCTAAGTCTTCAATATCATTTGGTGTAACTGTTATCGCTATCTCTCTTACTTTTCCACCAGAAGTTTTAATATCAACATTAGTTCCATCAACTTCGTTAGTTCCTCTTTCAACTTCTTCTCCTTGTTCAAGAGTTAACTTTTCAGCATTAAGAGAAATCTGAACATATCTCTGTCCACCATCTACATTAGAAGCAAAGATATTCTTTACATAAATATTTACTCCTCCAATCTTTCCAGACCAATCTTCATCATCAACATTCTTTGAGATTCCATCAACATAAATAGTTGCACTATCTGTATCTTCGACATCAACTCTAATTGAATGTCCTTCAACAACTTTAGTTTCTCCACTATTAATCACTACTGAACTTGATTTCTCAAATAAGGTTATACTATCATTTGATAAGTCTCCTTCATCTTCTGAAAAAGTAAAATCTTTTCCAAATAATGTTATCTCTTCTCCAGCTAGTTCTTTAACATCAACTGCAGTAGGAAATATTACTCTCAAAGTATATTCCTGGCCTCCTGAAAAATCAGTATATATAATCGCTTTATCTATATTGTCTTCAGGTTCACCATACTTAGTGATACTATTTGGAACATCTATCTTAAGATTATATTCGTAATCTCTTCCATCATCTCCATCTACTTCTCCACTTGCCAAAACATTTGGTAACTGAGTTTCAGTAAATGTAGCCTTGGTATCATACATAGAATCTCCAATATATAATGGTTGACTAGAAGTTTTAATCGCAGCCATCTCTCCTTCGATAAAAGTTTTATTAGTAATCTCTGTATTGTTAATATCTAATGAAGAAATATAATCATGAATTCCAATTACAGCAGGAGCATCTAAAGTTCCTGGAGCGATGATATTTGTATTTTTTCCAAACACACCCTCATTTTCCACAGAAGCAGCAGCGAATCCCATCGTACTTGCTATCATCGCCACACTTGCAACAACTGATATAATTTTTTTAAACATCATCTTATATACCTCCTTTCATAAATATCAAATCTAATTCTCATATTTTAATTTCCGCTTGTAAATCCCATCTTAGTTCCCACTTGTTAGTTCCATATTAATTTCCAGTGATTGATTCACCCTTTTTATTAAAAATCATATCTTTTCTAAGCATCTACCCTTTATAAACCTTTCGGTTTTGAAATTTTTAACAAATCCCTTAATCTCATGTCCCAACATCCCGATATTTTAAAAAGTGAGCATCTTTCTTAGATAATGGATAAGCTTCTTCTAACTTTCTTGCTTCGTCACAATGCAAAAATTTATTATAAAAACAGTTAGTATCCATATTTTTATTTGGACAATGTTGTAAATGAGGGCAAAATTCTTCTCCTAGTCCTTCAGGAACACTTATACTTTTAGTGCCTTCCACAATAAATTCTAAATCTTGAGAGTCATTAATTTTTTCTTTTCCCATTCTAAATCCTCATAAATTCCTGAGAAGTTCCATCATGGTTTACAGCATAAATTATCCAAGTTTCTGTTTTTTTACCTGGCATTCCTGGAGCTCCTGTAGGCATTCCTGCTAAAGCAATTCCAGCAATATCTGGTTTTTCTGTTATTAATTTCTCGATAGCTTTTGTAGGCATATGACCTTCTACAAAATAATCTCCAAGGATTATAGTATGACAACTTCTTAAGTCATCAGGGATATTGTATTCATCTTTAATCTCTGAAATATCATCCACATTAATTACCTCAAAATTAAGGCCCTTATTATCTAAATATTTAGAATGAGCTCCACAACATCCACAAGACTTTGACTTATAAAATTCAACTTCCTCATTAAATTCTTCTAAGATAGTTGAAGTTTTAGTATTTGATCTAAAAAGAGATTTAAACCATCTTATGAATTTTTCGAATATATTTAATTTCTCAGAGTGTTCTTCATGTTCTTCTACCCCTCCATGAGCAGAGATTAAACTTACACTTAAGAGAAGAGTAAATATTAAGAATAATGATAATATTTGTTTCATTTTAAAACCCCTCCAACAAATTGATTTAATGATAACAACTTTAGTTTTTTAAGTTTGTGAATACAAATCTTTTTGCTTTTCTTTAGTTTCCTAGCCTTTACAAAACCTAATAACATAAAATCATTTTCATGTCTTAATATAAAACAAACCCAAATGTTATTTTTGTATTGAAGGTTCCTATTTCGCTCTTCAGTAAAATGAAATCTTCCAGATCTATATGTTTCTTTCCTCTTATTCCCAATCTTTTGAGTCTGCTTAATACTTAGTTCACAACTTTTAACTTCAACCTTTTGACCTTCTACAATAAAATCATACCATTTATCTATGTATTTATGCTGAAGACCTAGCTCATTCATTTTGCTTGAGAAATAGTTCTCTGCCTTTATACCATAGTGATTACTAAATACCATTTAAGAATCCTCAAAATTTAAACACTCAATAGAGATTATATTAATTGTTTTATTATTAAATGTTATTGGAACAGGGAGATCACATTCCTTTGCTTTAGAGAATACCTGTTCAACAGCTTGCGAATATCCGTAATTAGCCCCTATAGTAAAAAGAGTTTGGTTTAATTCAATTGCTTTCTTTTCTTGGGCCTCTATCCTTGACTGACGCACATTAAAATAATGATAAGAAGCATAGAAGGATCCTCCAGCTAAAAGTATTCCAAAGAAGATTACTAAAAACCATTTAAGTTTATTCCCTTTCTTTTTTTCTTTAATTATTCTAGGTGAGATTATTCCTGGTTCCATTTTGATTTTTATATTTTAAGATAAGGGGTTAAAGAATTAAGGCCCCAAAATAAATTTGTTTTCTAAATATCAAAAAGAATTATTCTTCTGTAGTTTCAGCTTCTTCTGGTTTTTCTTCAGAATCATTCTCATCTGAGTTTGATTCTTCTTGTTTATCAACTTCTACAGTAAACTTCTTGTAGTCTTTTTCTTCATCCTTTCCGTCATAAGTTATTCTTATAGTTTCTTCTTCTTCGACTTCAAGCATTTTTCTATCTAGAACTGTTGATCCCCAAAAGCTTTTTAATTCACCATCTACTTTGATGTTGTATACTGTGGACTTATTTTTCCCAACATTATGTTGTTTTCCTTTATATACACCAGTTATTGAATCCCCTTTATTAGGTTCCCAAAGTTCTGGCAAATCTTCACCAACTTTTTTAAATGTCATATTTACGTTGTCCTCCTTTTTAATACTATCATAATTCTAAGGAAAAGGGGTTTATAAACCTTTCGGTAGTTTAAGAAATAGCATAACACCAGGCTCCGACTCCACCCAACATTATAAAATATCCTAATATTACCATAGTTACTAAAGATTTTGGATGGTTCTCTCCAAATCTCTCTAACCTAGACTCTCCTAATTCGGAAGGTTCTCTTCCTCTAACAGGTTTTATAGCCTCATATAATTCTTTGTTCATTTTGTGCCTCCGGTTTATTTAGATTCATATTTAATTTCTTTGGAAGAGGAACTCTATCTTTTTTAAATAATGCAATTAGATTTGTTAATGTTCCTAGTACATGCACTATTGATAACCACAGGAATAGAAAAGCTAGACCTGTAGAGAGACTTGAACTAAATATTATGCTAGTTGCAAATAATACACTTATAAGAAGTATTATTGATTCAGTTATTGATAAAATAAGGTATACACCAATCCCTTTTATGATACCCCTTTGCTCCAGACATTTCCTGAATCTATTATTAGCTTCTACCCTCTTGAAGTTATGGGGCCTAATTTTTCTATGTAATAATGCTGTGGCTAAATCTATGATATAAACTGATACAAATAATAATACATATAGTAGTAGTTCATTCATTCTAAATCCCCTGGAATATCATCTGGATATTCTATTAGTCTATATAATTGGTACGCCTCACTTCCAATTACCTCATCATTCCAACCAACAATGTCTTTCTTCATTTCATCAATAAATGATTTTATTATTCTTGCTGTTTGTTCTTTCATTCTAGATCTCCTCCCCCACATAATTCCTCTGCACTTAGTTTATGGATTGCTCTTTCAGTAGCCTTTTGCCAATTATCCTTTATCCATTTAAAGAATGCTTTTATTAATTTATAAAATCCTTCTAGCACAAAAAATCCGAGGATGATCCCTGCAGCGATAATCATTTTTATAGAATATAAACTAGGTTCACTTGGGAAACCGAAACCAATGAGAAGTAAAAGAAACCCACTAAAAACAAGAACTATATGGAGGGGGGAATTTATCTCTTTCCATTTCTGCTGGAAGAAATACTTCCAGGTTAATTTTTTAAGTTCATTCATTTCAATTTCACCTTTATGTTATCTGCGCTTTTTAATTTTGTTATAAACTTTCTTAGATTCCTAAAAGTATCTTCATAATTTCCTTCAGTAGCAATTCTATCCAATACTTTTATTAAATCTAATTTCTCTCTATGTTCTGTGTGTATTTCAATTTCCATATCTTTTTCTCCTTATTAATCTAAACTAAAAAAAATAAAGAAGGGGTCATAGACCCCCTCAAAAAATAAACTTATTTTTTAGCTTTTTTCTTTTTCGCTTTATCCTTACTAGGTGTCTTAGCTTTTCTTACAGGTTTTGGAGGAACGTAATCATTCTCAAGATAATTCATTATTTTATTATCTTCTCGAGTGATCTTTGTATCCATCTTATCCACTATATTATCTTCCAATACCCTTAAATCATGCTTATCTGCGCCAACTATTGGCATAGCAAAAAACTTAAAGATATAGCCAAAACCGTAGTAAACTATTGAATAAACAATAGCCCCTCCGATTATTATAGGCCAGAAAATTATACAGAGAATGATAAAGTCAGCATCTAAGTCATCTTTAAAAGATTTGATTATAGAATATATAATCCATCCAATAAGAGCATAGATAACTATACCTCCAATAACTGCGAGTCCAACTACCCAATAAGGGGCTCCTTCACAAGCAGCGTCTAAACAAATTCCCATCTTATATAATACCTCCTTTCAGGTTTCTTAAGGTTGATTCCATTTTATAATCTATAAGCTTTCTTTCCGGATTTAAGATACATTAACCCCTTAAACATCAATATCTCGATGTCTTTTTGTTCTAGAAAATGATTCAATTGCTTGTCAGTAAATACATTAGATAACATTTTATTAAAGATTTCATTACCCAATCCTGCTTTAAAATCAATTTTATTTAAAATACTATAAACTACTTTTATCTTTTTTGATTTAT
>SDBV01012580.1_pt1 | contig 10834 bp, 8 predicted proteins | sample 2277081 | NCBI WGS metagenome assembly SDBV01 (sample SAMN10402039, study PRJNA504765) | marine sediment metagenome | isolation source: marine sediment core GS10_PC15, 223 cmbsf | place: Arctic Ocean: Southern Knipovich Ridge | collected 2010
CTATGTGAATAAGCATGTTGCTTACGCTGCTGCTGAGCGGTGGATTAGTAAGATGGCGAAACAGCTAAAAAGTGAACGAGTTCTACGCAATGTAAGATTTGTAACTAAAGGAGAATGAGCATGGAAACAAAGAAATGGTATCTGAGTAAGGGCATTTGGGGTTCGTTGCTCGTAGCGGCGGCATTCCTTCTTCGCCTGCTCGGACAAGAAGATGTGGCAGCTACGGTCGAGGCCGAGTCTGCCGGAATCAGTGAATGGATAATGCAGGGCATGGTCCTTGTCGGTGGCGCGTTGGCCTTCTGGGGCCGAGTGACTGCCAAAAAGGAAATCACGACATGAACCTATGGCTAACGGCAATCATTGTCGTCGGAAGCTTGCTGATCCTGATAGCTAAACGCTTTTGGGGTCGGCAGGCTCTCGAACGAAAACTGGCGAAGAAGAAACAGGAGCTTAAAGATGCTCAAGGCAAAAGACAGACGTTATTGGAAAAATGGCGGAAAACGCCTGATCCTCTCAGCAACCTTGATGAGTATTATATTGCTGATGATAGGTGCAGCAAGCTGTCAGAAGCCATCTACAACCTTCGTAGGCGACTCAAGAAGGATATATAGTAGCGAAGACCCCAATTTAATTTGTATCACAACTGGCTATTTCGACTACTTGAAACGTTGCGAAGATTTTGCAAGGTGGCATGGAAAGTGACCTGTAGGATAGCTCTCAGAACCTCTGACAGGCCGCTCAGTGGCCAAACTAAGGTCGATGCACATAATAAGTCAGGAGATTAGAGAAAATGAGCAAATGGTGGGATAAAAGCATTACATTGGTTGAAGGATGTTCGCCTGTTTCGACGGGATGCGAACATTGCTGGAGCGCTGGCATGGCTCATCGCTTCAGGCGGAGCCTAACCACAACAAAAGGTGCATTCAACGGCAAGATTATCTGCCGAGAGGATAGGCTTGGCGAGATATTAAAACGCAAAAAGCCTACTCGCTGGACTATCTGGAATGATTTGTTCCATCCGGGTGTGCCGTTTGAGTTTATCGATAAGGTGTTTGACACAATGCTATCCTGCCGACAACACACATTCCAGTTATTGACCAAGCGACCCGAAAGGGCATTAGAGTATTACGATGGAGTACAAAGCGATTCTAATATCATGGGCGAACCAGCTATGATAGACAGCATAGGCGCAAACCATATTCATCTCGGCGTCACGGTCTGCAATCAAAAAGAGGCTGATGAAAAGATACCTATTCTCCTACAGATACCGGCTGCGAAAAGGTTTTTGAGCATCGAGCCGATGCTGGGGGTGATAGATTTATCTGCGATAAGTAAACCTGAACAAGGTTGCGTCAAGGCAAATGTGCTTGATAGACACGGAAAGCATTGTGGCCTCGACTGGGTAATCGTCGGCGGTGAATCCGGGCCGGGGGCAAGGCCCATGCACCCGGACTGGGCACGAGGGATAAGAGACCAGTGCCAGGCTGCGGGTGTGCCGTTCTTCTTTAAGCAGTGGGGAAAACATTTACCCGCGAACCAGTATGAAAGTATGGATGAAAACACATGGCGTGCAATAGATGGTGGCGGAGTACAGCCAACTTTATGCGGACTTGGGAACCTCAAGACCTGGAAACTCGGCAAAAAGAAAGCTGGCTGCCTGCTGGACGGCCGGGAACATAAGGAGATGCCAAATGACAGCCTACGAACAAAGAAAAATCAAGGAGCTTGAGGCGGAGAATGCGAAGCAGAGAAAGACTATTGCAAGATTAAGGAAGCAGCTCAAGGCCGCAAAGAGCAAGCAGGGCTATACGCCATCAGGCCGTACTTATATTCCTTACGGCAGGTGAAGCCTACTTCTTCCTGACCTTAGTTGGCTTCTTGTGCTTGACTTGCTTTTTCTTTTTGTGCTTAACGGTTGCCATCAGCTAACTCCAAATTTTCCATTAAGGTTTGCATACCCCTTTCTATCCTAATCTGTCCCTTTTCAAGGCCTTCAAGCTTTGTAGTTACAACTCCATCTTGATACGACATTCTTTTGTCTATCAAGTGAATCACATCCTTATTTCTCTGGGCTGAAACTTCGGCCGCCTTGCCTACCTCGATGCTATCGTCAACCTTCTGGCCAATACGACCAAAAGCGACGCCCCAGCCAACTACAATAATAAAAGCAGTCAACCCTACCGCAGTAAACATAGCTATCGTTCTTGCTGAACCATTCAGTTGTTCCCTAATCTTTTGTATCATATCGTCCCCTTAAATACTGTCATAAACACCTGTTGTCAAGTTAATTCCTACTTTGTTACCAGCAGAACCCGCTGCTCCGACAATACCATCTTCGTTACCCCCTACACCGGCTGCGCCACCCGCACCACCTGCCACAGATAATGTACCGTTATTGGTTAAGGTTTTATACACGAGATATACATAACCACCACCGCCGCCGCCACCGCCGCCACCGCCACCTGAAGCTGCTTCGCCATTTTCTCCGGCTGCACCTGCACCACCGATAGCAGAAATCGTACCACCTATCAAAATGGCATTAGCATAAATGGTTATTATCCCTGCACCTGAACCGCCGCCGCCACCGTCACCGCCACTTTCAGCAGGGTCGCCAGCACCACCGCCGCCGCCACCGCCGCCAGCACCACCTTGGATTAAAGTCGTTCCCGTATAAACGAAGAAATCAGAAGTTAAATGCCTGACCTTTTTAACTGTAACTGTACCGGCTGCGCCTGCCGTACCACCGGAATTACTAACGTCAGAATCACCTCCGCTACCTCCGGCTGCGCCGTTACCGCCTTCGCCATTGGCACTACCTCCGGCTGAACCAGGGTCGCCAGCACTATCAGTACCGCCACCACCACCAGCACCGCCAGCAGCAGAGCCGCCTAATATAGCCGATGCCAAAGCTGCTCCAGCCGTAATACCACTTCCGGCATTACCACTACGGTCTATGAAACCACCCGCAGCTACATTAACAGTGCCTGTGCAGAATATCTTGAATCCGGCTGTAAAGATTGTATGGCCGCTGTTTACAGTTAGGGAACTATAAAACATATTCCGGGTCAAGGTTACGTTGCCTGATGTACTCAAGGCGCCATCAGAACCGTCGCCAAGAATTAAGTCGTTTTCTACATAGTTTTTGGTAAAAGCGATTGTTCCATCATCATCGGGTACTGTTAATGTTCTTGTATTGCCAGTGGTAATTCCCGATGCTTCAAAATCAAAACGCTTGGCATCATCGTTATTATCAAATATTTCAAAAGCACTGTCTGAGAATATAGTGATATTCGTAGTTGTACCACCACCGGGCGTTAATGTTGGTGTCTGACCTAATAAATCTTTATTTTGTACCGTAGTCCAGGTCGTCCCTGCTCCCGTCAACCGGAACGTGAGTTCTGCAATCAGAAAACCTGTTCCCCTGAAAGCTGATGGTATGGTATGTACCGAGAATTTCATCGCATCCACAGTCGCATCAGCAGACTTCGTATATTGACCCGTCGGTAAGTTACACATCAAATGAGAAGCTTCGCCCGACCTGTTTTGCACACCCCAGATTACGATATTAAAATATTTGTTATTGGCTATCGCCGTAACGCCATCCGCCAATGTCGTAATATCAGCAACTAAATTAACCGAAGCCGAATATTCACTACCCGAAAGATTAACCAAATGAATATCGTCCGCACCAGCCATATCCAATGCGGAAAATTCATGCAAGTGCATTTGATACACTGTTCCAGACGTAGTATCTAATGTAACTGTACCTGTACCACTGCCGGTTATTGATAAAACTACACCTGTATTCCATAATGCGTGTTCAAATCTTAATCTCTCGGCAGTATGCAGAGCATCCCCTCTTGGGTCGTCAATACTAAAAGCCTCATCATTCCAATTTCTATTCATCAAAGCGCTTTGTGTTCCTGTTGTCGCCGCACTTTGCAATATGATAGAAGCAACCCTGATATGTTCAGTGGCGGCCGAAGGCCATGAGGCGGCTGCGGTAAGGGTCTTTGTACTTTGTGGTATATAAACAAACGCAGCAGCAGGGGCCGTATCTGTGCCTACTAAAGATGTGAGATTTACTGTTGTCGGAGGAGTACAATCCAATACCGTATATTCATCAGAAAAGAACATTGTCAAGTCGCCGGTGTTTTCTTTTTCAAGAGAACCCGTTACAATACCGCCTGCTTCGGCTATTGTGAAATCAAACTGTTCAAGAAACGAACCCTGCCAATAATGCAGATTGACATCCTGATTAGCTGAGAAATCAAGTTCCCCAGCCGTGACCTTAAAGTGTTCTGTATCTACAGACACAATTAGTGGTACAGGGTTCATATCCATTTATTCAAGCCTTCCTATTTTCATCTGTTCTATGACAGATTCAAAAAATGCTTCTTCTTTTAATTGTTTCAGGGCTATAACTACAGCTTCATTGTAATTTTTAGCCCACTGAATTTGAAGTGCTTTAATTTCAGCTTGGCCTTCCTTGGAAAACTGGTTGAAAAATTCAGGTATATCTTTTTTAGCTATGTTACCCATAGGGGAATTATTTATTGCTGATTGCCTGAATGCGGCGCGAAGGTCTTTTAACTTTTCAGGTTTCGTATCCTTAAAAATGCCTACAATATAAGCGGCGGCATCTTCAGTATCTCCTACCAGAACTTGTCTTGAAATCATCTCAAGGCTTAGTGTTCGTGGGCCTGGTAATCTTGTCGGCCGGCCTAAAACAATTCTTCCTGTAGTTCTCTCGACCGTAGTAAGCTGGTCTTTTTTCTTTCGGAAGTCGAACGACCTCTGGCGCCATTTCTTATAATTTTCTGTCAGGTTGTCATCATCAAAAAAGGTTCTGTCTATTCTGTCCAAGACTCCTTGGACTTGTTTTGCTGCTGGAACATCTTCCAAGAGAAACTTCTTTAGTCCGTCTACGGTAGTAGCAGGGTCATTCTTTACGGCAATTGCTGTTCTTGCCAAGCTTTCAATAGAACCGACTGTCGGGCCAAAAGCCCAATCAGTAAGCCCGTAAGTCAAATCTGCTAACATGCCAATGATACCACCGTCTACCAAAGCATTGCCTATAGACTTTGAAATCTCTTTAACATTCCTACCGTCAGGGTCTTGAAGAGTTGAAAGCAATGATTCATCTTTGTCAGTTAAAAAGTCTCTGGCTATATTGTAAAGTTCTCCGACTAACCAAGTACCTAATATAAATCTCGCCAAACGAGAGGGGTCGCCGGTTGCTAAAGTGTATTTCAATACGTCTTTATACATAAACCTCATGTTGTCAGCAGTCCATATCTTAAACTGTGTCGCTGTTTGTAAAAATGGCCGGTTCCCCCACCACATACGTTTACTTGCCAATGTCAAAGGAAATGCCGAATCAGTTACAGTCCTGTGAAGGACTTCAGCCATAACATCATCATTTATTTTCTCTTGCGATAAAGCCTCTACAAGTTGTTCGTTAGTTAGATTTGTAAGTAATCTACTTCTTGTCTGCTGTTGAGATTGGCCTATAACAGTAAGCATACGATTGTACATCTTACCAACAGTACCGTTCTCTCCACCCATTTCATTGAGTCTTCTCAAGTCAGTTTCGAGTTGCAACTTTTTAACAATAGCTATATAAGTCTGGTTCCCTCTTTCGCTTAATGCAAACGGTTGACCTATAAACCTTGAAACTGCACCACCCGATGCAAACCCTTCAGATAAGTGACCATGACCTAAAACTGCACCTTGGCGTATCATCTCATCTTGTATCTTTTGGGATGTTTTCATAAATTTATTCAAAAATGGCGGGAATTTAACAGTTGCCCTGATGTTGGTTCCAATCGTGCCGTGAGTCAAACCCTTAGCATACCTATCCAGCATATTTCTTGTAATAGTCAGTGGAGATAGAGCGAGTTTACCTACAAACTGAACAGCCCTTGCACGTTTATTCCATATTTTTGCGGTCGCAGAAGCTCTTGACTGACCATACTGAGCCTTGATATAGTCTTCAAGCAAATTAGCCTGGTCAACACCAACTTCGCCCCTGATGCGTTCTATGCTTGTTCGTATGTCTTTGAAATTGCCATCTTTAGTAACGCCCCATTGCCTTGCGCCTTCAATGGCTTCCCATCCACCTTCGATGATTCCAGGCAGAACAGCGCCTGCGTCCCACTCTCTCATATCCAAATCGAGTTCAATCTTCCTTTTGCCTTCAAAGTAACCTTCGGTTCCACGAAGTCTGTTTTTCCTGTAGTTTTGCAAGGCGGCTATTGCAGCGTCAATAGTCTTAAATCCCTTTTTGCCTTTTGACTCTTTACGTTTATTAACTTGGATTTGTGCCCAAGCAAATACTTGATGAGATTGCGCACCTTTAGTTTCAGCTTCTTCGAGAAATGCCTTGCCCTTTGCATTAGGAATCTGAGGAAACGCCTTTCCTGTTAATTTACCTTTACGTAGTTCCACATCTAATGCCTCGTTTTGCATTATATCAAGTTGTTGACGAAGTAAATTAGCTCTCGTAATAAGTCTTGCTGGCTGGCCTTCTTCACTTATTGCTTTATCAGTTAATTGAGCTACGGCTACTTTCTCTTTGGCATTCAAGCCTTTCAATATACCTCTAATATTCTGAGATGTATTACCTACATTCTTAGCAGTACGGGCCGAAATCTCTCTCAAATCCCGTTGGACTTTCGCTCCTGCTGTTCCCCAAAAACTTAAAACATCTTCTGCCCTGAACACATTGCGCCTAATAGCATCTATAGTTCCCGTCTTTTCGACAGCAGCTTCTTTTGCATTAGCCTGTATGTCCCTTGACTTTGTTTCTACGGTTACTTCCACAATCTTTTCCTCTGCTCTTTTCACAAATTCTTCAAAATCATCTGGTAAATTTGCATTTATTCTTATCCTGTCTTCTTCTAAAACCTCTTTTTTGCCAATACGATTCTCAAGAAACTCCAGTGCCGCAGCTTCTTCTGATTCAGACAACTTAACATTTTTCTCCGACTCAAATAACCGTAATCTTTCTTTCATAAGAGATTCTGGTGTAACCGGCGCTTGTTCCGGCCTTAATAATTCCTCTGCTAATCCGAGTCGTTTTTCTACTGGTGCTAAAGGAATATCTTTACGAAACACCTTGCTTTTGGAAAGGCTGATGCCAACGGGAACAATCGAAAAGATTCCAGCCTCTACCAAAAGGTCTTCCATTGAAGGAATTATTGCAGCGAAAGTATCAAGACCTGTAACGGCCCTCATGATAGCACCTATTCGTTCCTCGCCAAATTCTTCAAGGATGCCATCATACCCGACTTTGGTTGCACTTAGTTTTAGAAAGCCCGATATAGTCCTTCCGGCTTTATTAGCAATCCATTTTTCTCCCAATTCTCGAGTGAACTTACCAAGAACCGGAAACTTCTTACCTATACCAGTCCCTAATGCAAGGACGCCCTTTTTTAATGAAGGGCCTGTTATTTCAGATAGATTCTCAATATACAAATCAGTAAAGCTTCTGGCTACGGCAGAGAATGGATTTGCTTCCGCATCCGAAAAGGTAACTGCGCCATCATCTGTAATTTGAATACCTTTAGTCATATCTTCAACAGCGCCTTCGAGTATCCTTGGAACATTCACAGCCGTCCTCAGGAAGCTTCCATACCCTGCGCCTGCAACTTTCACGGCCAACTTGCCAACACCTTTTTCCGCGTATCTACCTAATATTTTAGTAGCTGCCACACGAGCAGAAGCACTTCCTGTCTTAAAGATAGGGCCTGTCAGAAGAAACTCTACCATGAAAGCCGGAAGCTCGACAACGCCTTCAGCGATTCTACCGCCTATACTGATTCCTCTTGTCTGCCTTTCGTCCAATTCTTTGACCCAATTTTCCGCTAATTTAAGGTCTTGTTCTCGAAATTGGTCAACATCTACTTGTGCATAACTTATTTCATTCAATTCGCTTATACGTGGACGGCTCAAATCATCTGTCAAGCTACCACCTGGAAGACTTAATCTTTTGGCTGAGTTTATAACTGATAATATTTTTTCAGCTTTATATAAAGACCCGACGAAAGGAAGGGCTTCGAAGAAATCTTTGTTTGCAAACGTCTCTCGGAAGCCAATTTTATTAACTATCACAGGGTCTTTCTTGACAGATGAATAACTATCCATTATTTGTATAGGGTCTGATAAAGCCAAGTCAGGCGATTGCGACATTTTCACTATGTCACTATCCCTCAAAGCACCTTGAGAAAAAGTCAGGTCAGGTTCTATAAAACCTCCAAGCTCATTCGTTATCTGACTTTCTCTGACATCAAGGCCGGCAGGAGATAGCCGTTCTACATCAACTTCCTGCAAGGCATCCAATTGAGTTTGAATCCTTGCCTCTTCAGCGTCAAGTTGTTCAGAAGTCATTAAATCGAGTTGTTTATCTGTTAGGGCCACGTTTTCTTTGCCTCACTCGTTCAAGTTCTCTTAGCAAGTTACCTCTTTCGGTTCCTTGTAAAATTTCTGACTGTTCCTCTTTCACTGCTGCCTCTAATTCCTCAAGACCAAGTTTGGCCCTTTTCTGGTATTCAAGAAGGATTCTAAGTCCTTCGGTATTGTATTTACTTACATCGGAAACACCTTCTTTTCTTAATTCCTTGAACCTGTCGTCTATAGCTCTTTCATATAAGTCTCTATTGTTTATTTCTAATGTAAATCGCTTATTGAGTTTTTGTTTTTGTGCGTCTGTTAAACCAGCAGTAAACAAATTAAAATCTTCAGGACTTTGTATTCCAATGAATTGCCTGCTCATCAAGCCACGGCCTTCACTATAAGCATTGGACTTGGAAGTTGCTATTACCTTGGCTTCAATATCTTCTAAGTCAGCTACGACATTTTCTCTGTCTTCAGCATCAAGCTTTGAATAGTTCTCCAAAACAATTTCATCGGCTGCTGCCCTATCTATAGCTCCTATAGAAAAACTGGCGTTAGCACGTCTTATCTTGCCTGCCGCAACGGGATTGGAATTATCAGGGATAACGTCTTGAAGACCTTTCATCATAAACTTAAATTCAGAATCTTTGATTAAACCTTTTTCGTGCTGTTGGTTCAAATTAGCAACTGTTTGTTGGCCCGCAAAGTATTCTCTAACAGCAGTACTGGTAGCTTTATTTACCAACTCTGTTTGAACATCCTTAATATTTGCATCTCTGGCTTTTTCTGCTGTGCCAATGGCCGTTCTTAAAGATGCCTGTTTCGTCTCTGGAATTATAGGGTTCTTAGCCAGCTCCTTTGGAATATCAAAATCTCCTGTTGTAGAGGCTAATTCTATAGCACCGTGAACTTTATTTATTTCATCTTCGGTTCTTAACTTCTCCCCAGCCTCTTTAGCAATTTTAATATCACTCAAAACCTCGGCCTTGTCTTTGCCCATATTCGCACCGTTATCAGCGAACGTGCGTGTAGATTCAGCCATCCTAACCTTATCGCCTGACCTGAATGAGTCTACCATTGATTCAGTCAAGGCCGCAATAGTATCGGTACGTAATTGGCGAGTGGCCTGGGTTAAAGACCTTGCTGTTTCTGTGGATGTATATGCTTCAGATTTAAGTCTTTGTGTCTCAGCGGCATCAGGGGAAAAGTCAAGTCCGCCTATTTGAGTTGCGACATCTCCAGCTTGTTTTATTCTAAACGGTTCCCAAGTCTCTTGCGGGTTGGTTAGTTTGAATGTCTCAAATTCAATGGTAGCCGTATCTCTTAATTTGTTAGCGGTGACAGCAGAATTAGCATCCTGCATCTGACGACGTTTTTCTTCGATGCGTCGGCGATGCTCGTCACGACGTTTCTTCTCTTGTAGGGCCTGACGAGTTAATTGAACTATGCCCTGCCCTATAGCTGCGCCAACTGCGCCTTCGCCGGTTCTTACATCAATATTTGCACGTACAGCACCAGTAGGAGTAAATCCTAACTCCTGCCTTGCACCTACGATTGGGAATGCATCTGCCATATTAAAATCCTGTCAAAAGGGTTTTGCCTGTGCCACTTGTCCCGCCGCCTTTACCACCTGAACCAGCGGCAATACCAAGCGTTGCTAACTGTACTCCGAACTGGACATTCGCCGCTCTTGCCGCGCTCTTACCTCGCTGTCTTGCCAACTTACCCTGCAACCGGTCAAGTACGGCCTGTGATTCGGCTTGCTGTGCGAGAACCTCACCCTCAAAACCAATCAAAAGATTCTCAAGTTCAAGTTCTTTTGTTTGTTCTAATTCTAAATCAATAGCTACAGGACTACCAGCCCCGCCAGCGGCACCAATGCCAGCCCGTAACCTACTCTTAATTCTTTCAGCTTCTTTTGCCTGTTGCATTTGGCCGAAGCCAGAACGTATTAGTTCAGCCTCAGCTCGCTGTTCAGCGACCTGTGCATTGAACTCGGCTATATTCTGCTCAGACGCACCTTGTGCCCTTAAACCTTTCGCACCACTGAGAGATTCAAATAACCCACTCATGCTAAGCCACCTTTCCAATCTTGCTGTTAATCAAAACGGGCATACATATATGCGTCAGTTTTGTCCGGCATGTATTTTTCCAACGTGCTTTCACGGCGAAATCCTAAAAACTCTATCATTTTTATTGCTTTGTCAAATCCTACTCTTACTACCGCTTCGGCCCGCCAAAGATTATTCTTCTTTATCAAAAATTCCATCTTTTCTTTTATCGCATCTATCGCCAAGACGCCATAGAAATTGTGTTTTTTGCAGTCTGCTGTCAACATCAACCATAACAAACCCACGCCTTTCCATCTTATATAAAGACCGCCTACTGCCACGATGCGACTTTCGTATATCACGGTATAAGTATTCTCGTCGGGACA
>SDBV01012581.1_pt1 | contig 10834 bp, 7 predicted proteins | sample 2277081 | NCBI WGS metagenome assembly SDBV01 (sample SAMN10402039, study PRJNA504765) | marine sediment metagenome | isolation source: marine sediment core GS10_PC15, 223 cmbsf | place: Arctic Ocean: Southern Knipovich Ridge | collected 2010
CGTCGGAAAAGGCCTGACGCCGGTTCTGGCAGTCGGAGAACCATACACGCCCGCGGTAACTGCATCGCGCAGTTCCAACAGAAGCTTATGGGGAAAATCCGTATCGCTCAGTTTTCAAATTAAAGGCGCTGGGCAGGAAACAATCACGGACCTGTACTGTTCTTCAGGCAGGTCGTCGTCAATTCCCATGTCCCGTAAGAATTCCTCCCGTCCCAAAGAACCGGACTACACGATAATCAAAGCCGATGGCGAAGTCGTCAAGCGCGGCAGTTTCGAGTATGGGTGAGGATTCAGTTGCTCAACCACATGGAGTGGTTACAGAAAAAACACACGCTATCGCGTGTTGTGCAAGTTTCAGGTCGGCCCATTCGAGACAAAGTTAGAACCCCAAGACTTAGTGCTGCCGGATTCTTTGCAAACACACATGGCGGGACTGTAGAAAAGTCCTGCACAAAAACCTAAGTAGCAAGCAACGGCCTGCTTCGCAACCTTGCCAGCCTCGAGCGGTCAACGCTCCTGATCCGTCGGATCGGACTGATCTTGCTGCTCCCGGTTGCCGCTTGCCGCTGGACACAAGCCCTGAAGTCGGTGGACACATAGCGATGCAAGGAGAGTTACGAGATGAATCTTATTCGCTCGATTCAATCACAACCAGTTTTTGTAAAAGCGTTGTTGGTAGCCGTCATCATCGTTGCTGTCCTATTGGGATTGGACTTTACAGCTAGTTATAGACGCCCGCCGTCCTCTCCCCACTCCTATGTCGCCGTGAATATCTCCGAGCACGATGAAGCAGTACTCAAAATTGGAGAACTTGGGCCGGAGGGGAATGACTGGAAAGAAGGGAAGTCAGGTAACGCATTTCCTCGCGTCCGTTTGCTCAATCTATTCTCCGAAGATGGCGAGCATATTTGGACGCGAGATATCGAGCAGGATAGATCTGGAAAATCCATTGGCGCTACGTCAATGATTACAGGAGAGGGCACTTGGACTGAGGAAATGCTCCAATTCAAAGACGGAGGCATCCTTGTGACCGGCACGTTGAGGAAATCTTTGTTCGTAAACGGGACTCCTATCGCACATCAGCCTCCGCATTTCTCCTTACTGGGTGACAATAATGCTCGAAGCGTATTTCTACTAAAATTCGATGGCCAGGAACAATTGGTGTGGAGCAAGAGCATTGGCCCGCTCCTTTTCGGCAGCGAAGGGAACTTCATGACGGCCATCACGGATGCGGATACAATACTGCTTGTTTCAACCTTCAAAGGTTCTGTAGAGACAGCGGATTCCGAGGGTAACAAAGTTGTTTTGAGGAGTACGAAAGAACTAGGTCTATTGGCAGCCGAATTCGATCCTTCGTCGGGCTTGCTTTGGATCGAGCAGATAGGTGGGGGATGGATCTGGCTTCGAACTCTTGAGGCATTCCCGGATGATGAATACATCGTAGGCGGCTCTTTCGCGCATGGAACCTGGTTTGACCGCAAGAACGGAGAGGTCATGAGCTTCCCTGATGACTCCGGTTCTTTCTTCGCCTTAGCAAGTTTCGGCGGCAATTCCTGATAGACGAGAATCAGGAATTCCGGCATTCATTTCCCAGCGCTGAACTTGCTGATAGGCGTCAAACGCAGTTTTCTGAATTCCACTTCAGAACCCTCCGCCTGAATGGCGATCTGGCCCTGTGATGCCTCGCAATCAAAGCCGTGATTAACAAAGTCCTTGTTTACCCATACCTTCACCTTATCGCCCAGGCACTCAATTACCATCCGGTTCCATTCCCCGGCGGGTTTCTCCGAGCCATCGGTCAGGTTCAAGATGCGCCGCTTCTTCTTCCCATCCACGCCCCACTCTTCCTTAGGCCCGCGCCGTTTTTCCATCTCCGGCACGCTGATGTCCATAGCGATGCACCAGAAATCCCCCGCGTTCTGGTGGTGCATTTGCACCTCGATGGATTTGGGGAACATCTTATAGAGAGCGCGGGGCGTCGAGGCGTGGACAAGGACTCCGCAATTGCCGGGCTTGCCTGCGAACCGGTATTCAACCTCAAGCCGGTAGTCTTTATAGACCGCGTCGGTGATGAGATGCCCCTTCGGATTGCCCAAGCTGACGAGAATGCCGTCGCGCACAATGAAGGGGCTCTTCAGCTTCGGATCCGCGTCCATTTTCGGAACATCCACATGCCATCCGCTCAAGTCCTTGCCATTGAATAGCTCCACAGATTCTTCAAGCGCGAAGGTGTTGCAGCACAAAGTAGCGGCTACGCCAATTGACAGAAGGATCATTCTATTCACGATACGGCCTCCCTTTCTCAATGCGGTTGTCGGCAAACACTAGCAAACTTAAACCTGTTTCGCAAATCAATTCCGGCGTCAGTTTTCGATATCCCTTACTCGATTGCGCACTGAAGTCCCCCTCAAGGTAATTTCGCCGTGCGGGTCACCCCAGCCACCCTGGAACTCTCATGCCTTTAGGGTGTTCAACCTAAGCGTCCGGATTTTCGATGATTTAATAATGACGTCACCGACAAAAGTCTCTCAACCCGTCATTGCGAGGAGGAACGACTAGGGGCTCCGTTAGGAGACCGGCAATCTACCAAGCTTAACGCCTTACGCCGTAGCGGATTGCCGCAGTCGCTTAGGCTCCCTCGCAATGACGAGAAATGTGTAATCCTCGACTTTTGTCGGTGGCGTCAATAATGCGATTTGCCGGGTTTTTGGAGATGCTGTTATAATTAGTCGTTGAATCCAAAAACGCTGGTCGTGTTAAGGCAGTAGTTAGGAATGCATACATGGCGGAATTCGAGTCGCTTGTCGGAAAAATAGTAGGCAATTACAAGGTTCTGCGCGAAATTGGACGTGGCGGCATGGGTGTCGTGTACAAGGCGCACGAAATGTCGCTCCAACGAGTGGTTGCCCTCAAGATTCTCCCCGAGCGTCTCGCCAAAGATCCCTCCTTCGTAAAGCGTTTTGCTCAGGAAGCGCGGTCGGCCGCCCAGTTGAACCATCCCAATATCGTGACAATTCACGCTGTAGGCAGGCACGAGGGAAACTACTTCATAGCAATGGAGTACGTCAGGGGAGAGTCGCTCTACACAGTGATTCATGATGCCAAGCGCCTGGAAGTCTCCAAAGCTCTCGACTTTGCGTGTCAGGCCGCCGAGGCACTTGCGGAGGCGCACAGGCGCGGAATCGTGCATCGGGACGTCAAACCCCCAAATATGATCGTAGACGAAGCGGGGCGGCTCAAGATTCTCGACTTTGGCCTTGCCAAGGTTCTCCATTCTGTTAGCAATCTCACCGACGCAGGCGGATTACTAGGTACGCCGCGCTACATGTCGCCGGAACAATGCCAAGGCCAGGAGCTCGACGCCCGTTCTGACGTATATTCGCTGGGGATAACGCTTTACGAGATGCTAGCTGGTGAGACTCCTTTCAATGCCGAAACTCCTCTGGCGCTTATGAAGCTGATTGTCGATCAACCTCTTCCCAGCTTGAACGAGGTCAACATTAACGTATCCAAGGACGTGGCGAATGTCGTACACAAGATGACTGCCAAGAGGAAAGAGGACAGATACCAAAACGCCGAGGAACTTGCCGAAGCCCTCGACATGTTGCTTCAGGGCAAAGCAGACCCAAGTGCCGCCCTTCATTCTCCATCCAGTGCGTTAGACGCATACCCCGGCTATGACGACATAGACGAAACCCTCATAACACCCGTACCCTTCTCAGGTGCTCGCCAGACTACCAAAACACAGCCACCATGGAAACTCATTGCAGGAGCGGCCTGTGTTGCTTTGGTTCTAATAGTGTTTCTTGCTGTTTACCTGCCTTTTCGTGGCCATCGGCTGATAGGAGCAGACAATGCGTCTGCTTGGCGGCAACTTAGCGATGATACAGCCCAACTAAAAGCCCCGAAAGGCCCAAAACTGAATTTCGTTTGGATTCCGCCAGGTACATTCCAGCGTTCGCAGCAAAACTTTCGGGGGCGTCAGGGACAGAGTACACCAGCCATAAAAGGATTCTGGATGGCACAACACGAAACGACAGTCGCTGAATTCGAGGCCTTTGCCAGAAACACAGATTACAAGACGGCCCTGGAGAAGAGTGGAGGTGCAAGCTGGAAGAATCCCGGCAGAAAGACTTTGCCAGACGAGCCTGTCGTCATGGTCACCAAGGATGACGCTATAGCTTACTGCAACTGGCTGAGCCAGCAGACCGGACAATTGTACCGGTTGCCGACAGGAGACGAATGGCAATATGCGAACCAGGAGGGAAGCGGCCGGAGCAGCCGGTTTCGCAGCCAAGCAGGCGCCTTGAACGAGTTTGGCCTGTACGGAGGCACTACGCAGGACTCCGGTTCCTTCGTTATCCAAGACGCAAAAAGTGGCGGGCCTAATGAGCGGGGGCTCTACGGTATGGCCGGAAACGTGTGGGAATGGTCCCTGGATTCCGTTGACTTGGCGACCGCACGACCTAAAGCTAACGCTTCCAGACAAGGCGGAAACAGAAATCTATCGGGAAGAGAACGCGGGGACGGGTCTCGCCGAGGGGGGGGAAGAACGGCCCAGTCTAGAATCGAGGAAAGGACCGGTTCGAGTGCCAACGGAGAAACTTTCCTCGAGAGAATGAGAGAGGCCCTCTCCAAGCTGAGATCTGCCACCGGCTTCCGCATTTGCAGAGAACAATGACCAACCATTATTATATGACCTAAGATTCCACACGCCGGAGGGAGAAAACCGTGTCTGACGATATCAAAGCACTGCGAGAACAACTCGGAGAAATAGCGGACCTAAAATCTGCAATTGCCTTATTGCAATGGGACCACGAAGTCTACATGCCGCCAAAGGCCGCGCCTGGCCGGGGACAGCAACTGGCCACGCTATGCACGCTGTGTCACAAGATGTTCACGTCGCCGGAGATGGGCGGCATGCTGAAAAAGGCGCGGGACGGGGCCGGCGAGCTCTCCCCTGACGACGCGGCGCTGATCTCCGAAACCCTGTACGACTACGAACGTGAAACAAAGCTGCCTGAGTCTTTCGTTAAAACCTTTGCCGTGGAACAGAGCAAAGCATACGAGGAATGGACCAAAGCGCGCGCGGAATCGGATTTCAAGATGTTTCAGCCAAGTCTTGAGCGCGTGGTTGAACTGCTCAAAGAGAAGGCCGAATTGCTCGGTTATGAGGACACGCCATACGACGCCCTGCTGGAATCCTACGAACGCGGCATGACCACTGCTAAACTCAAAGAGATTTTCGGAGAGCTTGCCACAAAACAGGCCGATCTGATCGAGCGCATTGTCAATTCACCCAATCAACCGGATGTCCAATGGCTCGAACAGAACTGGAACACAAAGGCCCAACTGGATTTCACGGTTCGCGTACTAAATGATATGGGCTACGATTTTGATGCGGGCAGACAGGACATATCCGTCCATCCGTTTACGACTAATTTCGACGTCTTCGACGTGCGCGTCACGACACGCGCCTATGAAAATGAGCTTTTTACGGCACTGACTGGTTCAATTCACGAAGGCGGGCACGCGCTTTACGAGCAGGGCCTCCTCGAAAAGGACCGCCGAACGTGTCTTGCCGAGGCCCCATCGCTGGGTATTCACGAGTCGCAGTCGCGAATGTGGGAAAACATAGTCGGACGAAGTAAGCCCTTCTGGAACCATTATTTGCCCGAGTTCAAGAAATATTTCCCCGGCCAAATGGACAAGGTAACGGCGGAAGATATCTACAAAGCAGTCAACCACGTGAAGCCATCGTTCATTCGAGTGGAAGCCGACGAATGCACGTACAATTTACACATAATCATCCGCTTCGAGATTGAAGTTGCCCTGATGCAAGACGACATCAAGGTTGCAGAGGTGCCTGAACTGTGGAATGCCAAGGTCAAAGACTATCTCGGCCTGGACCTTACGGATGATGCGCTTGGCTGTCTGCAAGACATTCATTGGTCACACGGCGCGATCGGGTATTTCCCCACCTATGCCTTGGGCAACCTATATTCAGCCCAATTATTCGCCAAGATCGAACAAGACGTGCCCGACTTGATGAACGAAATCGGGAACGGCAACTTCAGGCCGCTGCTCGATTGGCTGCGCACTAACGTACACGCACACGGCAGACGAAAAACCGCACCGCAAATCGTCCGTGACGCTACGGGACTCGAACCATGTTCCGTGCCTTATTTGGAGTATCTTGAGCGTAAGTACGGACAGCTATACGGGTTAGTGAGAAGCCAAAGCGTCCCTGGCCGTTAGGCTCTTCACGGTATCGATGAGTTCCTTGGTCCTGAAAGGTTTCTCGAGGAAGGCATCGAAGCAATCCGTGCCGCTTGTCTTGAGCTGGCTGGCCGGAACATAGCCGGAAATGCCTATCACTTTTGTGTGGCGGAGCTTGTCGTTGTTGTGGATGAACGAGCATATCCGTCTTCCGTCCGAATCTCTCAGCACGATGTCCAGTACGACAACATCGGGCTGGAATTCGGGCAAAGTTGCCGCCGCCTCGAAGCCTGAAGTTAACACGCGAACGTCAACCGGGCCTGAAGTTCGCAGGGCGTGGCCTAAAACCTGGGCCAGTTTAGGATCGTCATCCACTACCATAACGCGTGTCACGGAGGTTTCAGATCTCTCCTGATTGGACGAGCCCAAGAATCCAGCACAGCTAATGGACAGCAGTACATGTTCCAAACCATCAGCGCGGTCCGGTTCAATTGAATACTGCGAGGAGCCTCCAAAATCAATCAGCGGACTCTCGGCCTTCGCAATTGTTATCAGTGGGAAAAAGGGACGCCTCTCAGCAAGCCCGGCCACCGCTTTCATGATGGATTTGCTTGCAAGTCCTGGCTCTACAAGAAGCGCATCCGCCCCATCTTCAATCACTAGAGAAACCTTTTCAGAACCATCGATGTAATTCTGTATAGTCCAACCAAGATTGTCACAGATGCCGTTGACAGATTTCAGGATTTCTTCGGATTGAACAAACGCGACTAAGTGAGACATGTACGGAAACCCTCGGTCATATAACCGCTAACTAAGGCAAAGGCAACCAACTAGAAACGAAGATTAAGCTTAGTTCGACTGCTCTTTAGCAATGGAACACCGGTACCGCCTGCCTTAATTCCCTTCCCCAAGTATTAAGGAAATGCAAGGTTCTATGAGAGCCCAATTTAACCGAAAAAGGCAAAAAACAAACCTCTTTGCGCCGCAGTGCTTAGGCCCTCATACATACTCTAACCCGAAACTCTAAAAAAAGCAAGAGCGCCGTCAAGAAAACGGCGCTCAGCAGTATAATCTAATGCTTTTTCAAACTTTACTCAGATTTTTCCTCAGCATTTTCGTCTTCAACAGCAGCTTCGTCAGCCTTCTCGACCGCATCAGCCGGCTCGGAAACATCTGCATCAGCAGCATCTGCCGCTTCCGTGGCCTCGTCAGCCTTCTCGGCAGCAGCTTCCTCTACAGGCTCTTCAGCAACCTTCTCGGCAGCAGCTTCCTCGACAGGCTCTTCAGCAACCTTCTCGGCAGCAGCTTCCTCCACAGGCTCTTCAGCAACCTTCTCAGGAGCAGCTTCCTCCACAGGCTCTTCAGCAACCTTCTCAGGAGCAGCTTCCTCTACAGGCTCTTCAGCAACCTTCTCAGGAGCAGCTTCCTCTGTAGGCTCTTTAGCAACCTTCTCTGGAGCAGCCTCAGCCGATGGCTCGGCTGGCGCTTCGGAGGTCTCTTTCGCGGTCTCGACCGGCGCGTCACTGCCGTTGGAGACCTGAATTGCATTCAACTGTGCCATCATCTCGTTCGCGGCATCAGTAAAGGTCCGGCCTGCATGCAACAGTGACTGCGGCACGGCATCGCCCACCGCATCGTCAACGTTCACGGCACGAGGCGAGCTGGCGCGTTCTTCGTATTCCTCTGTACCGTCCGAATCCAAATCGCGCTGATACTCGCGCATGCTAAGACCAAGCTTACGTTCGGAGGGATCAATGCTAATCACCTTCGCCATAACCTTGTCGCCAACGCTCAGGATTTCTTCAGGCTTCTGCACGCGTTCCTGCGAAAGCTCGCTGACGTGAATAAGCCCTTCGATACCGCTCTCGAGTCTGGCAAAAGCGCCGAAACTTACCAGCTTAGCAACCTCGACCTCAACATGAGAGCCTACAGGAAGGGCCTCAAGCACCTCCTGCCAAGGATCGCGGTCAAGCTGTTTGAGCCCAACACCTATCTTTTCATTCACTGCATCCACACTGAGGATTTTCACCTCAATCTCTTGGCCCTTTTCAAGGATTTCAGAGGGATGGGATACCTTCTTCGTCCAGGAAATGTCGCTCACGTGAAGAAGACCGTCTATGCCCTCCTCAAGCTCCATGAACGCCCCATAATCCAAGATTGTGCGCACTATGCCCTTCGCAGAGGAACCAACTGGATACTTCGCTTCCATCTCGTTCCAAGGATTAGGCAACGTTTGCTTGATACCCAAGGCAATCTTCTCATTATCAGGATCGACACTCAAGATCATCACGTCTATATCACCGTCAAGCGCAACAACCTCATTAGGATGCCTCACCCGGCGGGTCCAACTCATCTCGCTCACATGAACCATGCCCTCGATGCCTTCTTCAAGGCGGACAAAAGCGCCATAATCGGTCATGCTTACGACTTTTCCGCGCGCTATGGCGCCCACGGTATATTTATCAACAGCCATCTGCCACGGGTTTTCCGTCTTTTGCTTCAGTCCCAAACTTATACGTTCGGTCTTAGGATCAAAGTTTAACACCATGACCTCAATTTTATCGCCAACCCCAACAACCTGGGACGGATGCTTAACTCTGCCCCAAGACATATCCGTTACATGAAGAAGACCATCTATCCCGCCAACATCTACAAAGGCGCCAAAGTCCGTGATGTTCTTCACTTCACCAGGCAGAATCTTGCCAATCTCGATGTTGTCAAGAAGGTGCTGCTTCTCACCCGCGCGCTGTTCTTCAAGAAGTTTACGGCGGCTTACAACTACATTGCGGCGACGCTTGGTCAGTTTGATTATCTTGACCTCCATCGTCTCACCAACATAGCGCTGCAAGTCACCCGTAGGACGCCAAGTCAATTGGCTGGCCGGCATAAAGGCATCAACCCCAACATCGACCTTAAAGCCACCCTTAACACGTCGCATAACGCGGCCCTCAATAGAGCCATCGTTATCATAGACCTCCTGCACATGCTCCCAGTACTTGATGCGATCAGCCTTAATCTTCGACAAAACGGGCATGCCGTTCTCGTTTTCAGGCTGCTCAATAAATACATCAAACTCATCGCCAGGCTTAAGCGAGCCAGAATCCGGAAATTCGTGCAACGATACTATGCCCTCGCTTTTGTAGCCAATATCGACTAGAACACGATCCGCCGAAACCTCAATCACCTTGCCGCGGACCACTTCGCCCTCACGGAAGTCCTGGACAGACTCACTATAAAGCGCCTCCAGTTCCTCCATCGACAAATCTTCAAACCCAGCGTCGTCATCATCCGTAACCGGGCCCGTTTCCTGAGATTCAAACGTCTCCACCTGATCCTCAGATACCTCTACTTCTTTTACGTTGTTTTCTTCTGTCATTTTACACTTACCTGCTTTCATTAAGATTTTGCCGACTCGTGGACGGCAAGACGAGAAGAATAGCAATCCGCAAAGCTTCAAGTCAAATAATTTCAGCCTACCGCAATCGCGCAACTGTGTTACAACTGATCTTCAAACCAAGCGTGCCAATCAGTATGCTGAATCGGGCGATTATGGAGCGGTCAGGACAATTGCTAACACTTTTGGGTCATGACATGGGTGACACTTTCTTTTGGTCTATTATTATCCGAGACCGCGACTGAAAGTGTCCGTTAGGTTCATGGTTTCCTGAGCGCATCTGGTTGGAGCGGAAAGCGGGCGGGAATGACAGAGGGGGGTGTAAACAGATGTCTTGTCAGTGTTTATGGGTATTTGCCGGTGTTTTGGGCTGGATGTGTCGTTTCGCGGTCTGAGTGGCAGAATTCTGGGAATTAATTGGATTGAGCACTTGGAGATTCACGGGCCTTAAGTTGTTGCAATTGCTTATGTTAAGACTTATCAATATTCTTTTCAATCCTCTTGAATCGCACTTTTTACATGTGGGATGGAAATTTAGTTTGGTTTTAGCTAAAGCAGTGAGGGTTTTTGTCCGATAAAATATTGTAGAGTTAAAGTTGATAAGAATACTTACACCGAAGAACACTTTTAAGGAGAAGAAAGATGGTTGGTTTAGAAGGTATAGGCGGCGTTAAGCGTCCTGCCAATACTGAACCGGCCGATCTGCGCAGCAAAAAAGCGGCAAGGACGCCGGCTTCGGTAGATAAGGACAGCGTAGCGATAAGCTCGAAGGCACAGGGAGCCGCAGAGGCCACCCGTTTGGCAGGCATAGAGGATCCGGAGCTTCGGATGGAGCGTGTCGAGCGTGCCAGAGCGAACATCGAAAAAGGCACATACAAGATGCAAAGTGTAGTGCGCATGGTTGCGGCAAGGATGTCGAAGTACCTGTAAAAAGACGCGACACATCAATAATGACGATTTTTGCAGCGCGGGAGAGTCCGCGCTGTTTTGTTTTTTGTGGAGCACGTAAACCTTTACCACGGATCAGACGGATCGGACGGATCAGTCCGATCTTGTTGTCGGCGGCCGCTCGTTTGAGATTGTTTCGACTTCCTTTTTTATATCATCAAGGATTTTCCACCAGTCCATGTAGGCTGTTCGTGAGAAGAGTTGTGTGCGATATTGAGCGGTGGCCGATTTGGCGTAGGCTTCCCATTCGTCGACGGCATTGGACAAATGGCG
>SDBV01012582.1_pt1 | contig 10833 bp, 12 predicted proteins | sample 2277081 | NCBI WGS metagenome assembly SDBV01 (sample SAMN10402039, study PRJNA504765) | marine sediment metagenome | isolation source: marine sediment core GS10_PC15, 223 cmbsf | place: Arctic Ocean: Southern Knipovich Ridge | collected 2010
GCTTTATAGATCAGCTCATATCGAGAATTTTTCAGGGCGTATGCAAATACTGTCCGACCCTCTGCGTCGACAATCCAATACTCCCTGACACCACTCCTTTCGTAGACCTCCCTTTTTTCAAGGGTATCCACGGTTGAAGTACTCGGCGAGAGTATCTCTATTACCATGTCCGGAGCGCCGTCGATGACTCCTCTTTCGCTGAGCAGGCTTTCTCTCCCCTTTGAGATGAAGAGCAGGTCTGGCTGAACTACGTTTTGCTCGTTTAGCAGAACATCGGTAGGAGCGTCAAATACTTCTCCCAAATCATGCTCCTCCACATACGTCGCCAGTCGCATTTCAATTCTTCTCGAAATCCTCTGGTGCCGCCAGCCCGGTGCAGGGGTCATGATTAGCTTGCCTCCAATCAGCTGATAAGGCTCTCCCTCAGGCAGGTCGAGGTATTCTTCGGCAGTGCATCGAATTCTAGTCTGTTCCATCACAGGTTTCCTTTGAATCCAGTAATAGTATCAGCATAGTTACTGCTGAATCGACTGTCAAATTCTTCTATTGTCATTTCAGCTTTGGTTAAGCCAATACGCCCCATCAGGCGCTCTTAGCGCGCTTGCTCAACGGCCCTGAGCTTTCTCTCGATAAGGCTAATCAGCCTGCGAATGTGACTCAGTGAGTTCCACAGCAGCCTTGCCAGTACGTAAAGGTGCAGACCTTTTGTCCACCACCCCATCATACCCGTGTGCAGCTGCATCCCGTCGATCCCGGCCTCTTTAAAAAACGGCATGTCTCCGGCCAATGCCTTTACCGGCTGCAAATGGTAACCCATGCCGTACGTTCGCGCATACTTTTCGTGCAGATAGATGGCGTTCCTGCCCCGGCACAATTCAACCCAGCGTTCCATGGATTCCCGTCTAGATAAGGCCTCCGGGTCGATGAGACTGACATTGTAATCCCGCCCCCACGTACAGAAGAGAATATCAAGTTTGTCGCTGGGCTGTACGATGTCCGGGGCAATAATATGGGTGGAATACACCATGTGAAGCAATCGTGTCTTCAAGCCTTCACGATGCATAGCCTCGGCCAAATCGTTGTCTAGCTGCAAATAGAGATCGGCTTGCGGCGCGTCAATGCAACGCGGGCAGCGGCACCAACCCCCTACGTCATTAGGCCAGATCGAGAGGAAATCCAGCTCGGGGTTCTTCTTCAGATAGCCAATCACGTTTCGGATGAAGGTATTGCGCGCCTCTTCGTGGCTCAGACAGAACTGCACGTGATGGCAACCGAGGCGCAGGCGCGTCAGCTCGTTGGATTCGAGGTAGGAGAACCAATCTGGGTGGTCCTGGAAATATTTTTTGGGAGAAAGGAAATAGCGATAGGCATGATCCCCTACCCCAATGCGTAAGCCCCTTCTGACGATTTCCGGAAAAAGGGCCCTGATGCGCCGCCATATCTCTATATCGGGATCGCGAAAATGAAACCAAATAACATTCATGCGGATCTTGGTCATCCAGTCTATCCAATCCGGCATTTTTTCTATGTGGATCTCACGTTCTTCTGTGTGGGCCTGACAGGCCAGGAACATACGTTCGCGATAGGAAAAGGACGGCAGCTCGCGGATCGCAACGCCGTCCCTGATGCGGGTGAGCACATCGTCCAGGCTCTTATGCGGGACAATTTCGTCCTCGGCGTCCGGGAAAAACCACCTGACTCCACACACGCGTTCCAGAAATATATAGACGGCGTAAAGCACAGCTCGTCCGCTGCCGCCGGACAAGATCAGGCAGTCCTTATTAGACTGGATCAGGATTTCCTCTTCAATAAGATCGGATGACTTCTGCGGCAGGCCCTGATAAAATTCACCTTCGCGTACAGGAAGCCCGACGAGGAAAGAGAAGCCTTCACCTCCTTCCAACGGCACGTGGCATCCCGTGATAATCCTTAAATATCGTTGAAGCTCCCGGCCGGCGAACACCTCCACTGCAGACCGATTTTTTTCCATAACGATGCGGGCCATTTTTCTCTCCTTTCGCCATTAAACCTGCTGTGTTGGCATGACGTTTGTCACCCTCATGAGATATTCCAGCGGCATCCGGCGCCAATTGGGACGGCAGGCGGCGCTGCCCTCTTTGCATTCGAGAATCGAAGTGAATTAGCGCAATCCCCATCGCGTCCTCCCCGGACGATGAAGAATCCCATAGTAAGGTATCTCCACAGACTTATCCAGATTCCGGATTCAACACTGCGTTGACTACCGCATACCGCAAGAGACCTGCCCTCGCAAGACCGCGCTTGTCGATCCTCTACTCGCGTAATTGCGACTCGACAAGACAGCTTGACAGGGGATACAGACCCGGCCTAGATCAAGATCTGCCATTCGATTTGCATCAAGTAAGAGGCAATAATGCAGTCTGTTGTTGAGATAGCCACGCAACTCATAGAGATCGACACGACCAGCGGCAATGAGAGCGCGGTGGTGGATTACGTTGAATGCTTTCTGCAACCTCCAGGCTTTTCATGCCGACGTGTGCCTATCGATCGGCAGGGGCTCTCATTCCATGCCGCTTACTCCCCCGGCAACTATTCTTACGAAGGCAGAGACAGCGCCATTTTCACGCTTCCGGGCACCACGGGTACACGCAATCTGCTTTTCAATGCCCATGCTGATGTAGTGCCAGCCGGTAGCAAGGCACGCTGGAAGCGTCCCCCTTTTGCACCTTACGTTGAAGGGGACAAGTTGTTCGGCCGCGGAGCCGCAGATACAAAAGGGGGGCTGGCCGGCTTGCTGACCGCTGTAGTGGAGTTGCGCGACAGCGGCTGGTCGCCTGACTACAATCTCATTATCGAAATCACTTCGGATGAAGAAACCGGCGGAAACGGCACGCTGGCGTGCCTGCTCGAGGGCGGCCGTATTGATGCGGCTGTATTTATCGAGCCCTTCGGCTCAGGTACTATCTGCATCGGCCATCGGGGTGCCCTGTGGTTTTCCGTTACGACGACCGCGGAGGGAGTCGAGCTTCAGGATCGGGGCAAGCCAGGATCGATCGAGGCCATGGCAACCGCCGTAGCAGCCATTGGCGAATATGCCCGAAAGCGCGACGCTCTCGCCTCTCACCCAGATTACGCCCGGTTCGATAACGCGAGGCCGGTATATATCGGCAGGATCGAAGGAGGGGACTGGTTCAGCTCACCTGCACTCTCCTGCCGGCTGCAAGGTGTTATCGGCTGGCTGCCGGACGAAGCGGAAGAACATATAAAGGACGGATTTCGCAACCACCTGACACAAGCATTCGTTCAAGAGGGCCTGCCGCCGCCCCTTGTCGAGTACCCCCACCTCCACGTCAAACCCAGCAAGACTGAGCCGAATGATGCGATTGTGCGTCGGTTCGGCGAAGTGATAACCGGCGTTACTAGTCGCCCGCCCGCAATATTATGCGCCAACAGCGGCACTGACATGTGGATCCGTAGAATCTACGGAGAAACTCCCTGCGTTGTCTTCGGGCCCGGCGGCGGCAATTGCCACGGTCCGAACGAGTATGTTCGCACTGACGAGCTCGAGAAATGCCGGAAAATCTTCCAGGAGCTCTTGCGAACCTGGTAATACGGCGACAATTACCGGCGTTTTGCTGTCCCGGCCGCCTGACCGGGTCTATCCGGTGACCCTATGGCAGGACACATAGTGCTCCGGCTGTTTTTCGCCGCAATATTCGACAGAGGGGGAGTTCCCTTCAGGCACTCATTTCGGGCAATTTGCCCAACGCGAAACCGTGTGGTACTCTGGGCCCGTTACAATGAAAGCTGTACAACTTCATGCCACAAACGATCTTCGCATCGACGATGTCGCAGTACCGGAACCGTCGGAGCATCAGGTACTGCTGAAAGTGGCTCGCGCATCGGTCTGCAACGGCTCCGACGCGGCGGTCTACTCCGGCCGTCGCAACCGCGGTATCGCTTACCCCTGGATGCGCCTGCCCTGGACAATGGGGCACGAGTGCGCCGGCCACATCGTAGGCGTGGGCGCCGGCGTATCTGGCTTCGAGGTAGGCGACCGGGTAACCTCTTTCGCCTACGGCAACGCGTTCGCCGAATACCAGGTGGCCGCCGCCGCCAAGGTGTTCCCCGTTCCGGACGGCATGAGCTACGATCAGGCCACGTTCATCGAGCCGCTGTTCACGACCTTTTCACATATCCATCACGTTCAGCCGGGCGATGCCGTAGTGGTCTGCGGGGCCGGGCCGTCGGGCAACTTGCTGATGCAGGAATCACTGGCGGTAGGGGCCGGTCGGGTCTGCGTGTTGGACCTGTACCCCCTGCGCCTGCAGATAGCCGGAGACATGGGCGCCGAGCCCGCTCTGTGCGCATCCAGCAAAGATCTCGAAGGGCGAGTGAGAGAGCAGTTTGGCGAGGCCGACGTGTTCATCGATGCCACGGGTCACGACGTCTACGACCTGGGAATCCGGCTGTTGAAAGAGGGCGGGCGACTGGTCATGTATGGAGTTCCGGATTCCGGCGTGCACTACGACGGCACGCGCGCTTACTTCAAAGGGATCGCTTTCTGCAAAGCCGACAAGAGCGACTGGCCCCGCACCGTGCGAGCAGCTCTGGAACACGTAGAGCAGGGCAGGATCGATCTGGGAGCCTTTACCACCCACCACTTCCTGCTCGAAGACGCCCCGAAGGCCATACAGATGGCGTTGAGCGTGCCGGAGAAAGTGTTGGGTCTCGTGATCGACGTGCAGTGAATCGGCGATCCCCTCTCACGGTTCCAGCGCATACTCGACGGCTTGCTCCATCGACATCGAGTGTCCCTCGGCCCAGGCTGCCTGGAAGCTTTCTTCGTCCAACTCGGCACGAACGGCCGCTTTGACCTGCTCGTATTCGCGTAAAGCGTACTCAGGAACATAATAAGTGGCGCGTTCCCGTACGGCCTCCGCAGCCCCGAAGAGACGTGCCGCCCGCTCGGCCTGTCCGGTCGCATGGGCCGCGGCCGCCAACCCTCCCATACACTGCCATGCTCTGCCTTTTGACTATGTGCCCCAGAAGCCGAACAGAATGACCCAAAACCCATTTCTCGCCCAGTTCGCGGAACTGCGCACAGCTTTTCTCGAGCAAGGTTCTTGCCAGGGAATTGTCTCCCCGATTATAGGCGCCATCGGCCAAGAGAATCAGAGCAAAGGCCTCACTCTTGCGGTCATGCGATTCCTTCGCCAGAGCGAGGCTCTGCCTGCCGAATTGCTCCATGCGATCGTAATCCTGGGCGGCAAACTCCATCCATCCTGCGCCGTAAAGTGCCTTGAGCCGTGCAGCGGTCGAAGCCTTTTTTCCGACTTCCAAAACACGTTCCAGGAGATGGCGCCCCTCGGTGTAATAGCCGCGAACATACCAGAAGAGCGACAGGGCGCCGGCCAGCCGCAGTACTTTGTCATTGTTCCCGGTTTCCAGACACCAGCCGATCGCATCTCGGAAGTTGTCCATCTCGAGCTCCAGCCGGTCCATCCAGGCTATCTGGTCGTGCCCGTGCAGTTCCGGCTCAGCGCGTTCCGCCAGGCCCAGATACCAATCCCGATGGCGGCTGCGCAGCGCCTCTGCTTCCGCGGTCTGCGCGAGCCTGTCCCTCGCGTACTGCCGGATCGTTTCGAGCAGGCGGTACCTCCTCTCCCCCTCGTTCTCCGCCACCTGCACCATCGACTTGTCCACCAGCTGAGCGAGAAGCTCCAGGGTCTCGTCGGGCGGAACCGCCTCGAATCTCTTCAGATCGGACGCCTCTATTCCTTCGACCTGATCCAACTCAGGTGAAGAGAGTGAAGGCACCCTCCAGACTACTTCGCCCTGTATGCTCAACGGCTCCCGGCTGGTTGCCGGCACCTTCAATTCCCGACAGCTCCTCAAAAGCCTGCCGACCAGGTCGGCACAGGCCTGTATCAGGTGCTCGCAGTTGTCAAGCACGAGCATAATCCGTCTGCGCCGAAGATAATTCTCGAGCGTCTCCATCACAGGAGTTCCTTGCTGTTCCCGAATCATCAGAGTCGCAGCTACCGCTCGAGGAACTCGCGCCGCGTCAGAGAGAGGCGCCAGATCCACCAGCCAGACCCCGTCCTCATAGCCTCGCACCACGGCTTCCGCTACTTCGAGCCCCAACCGCGTTTTGCCGCACCCTCCCGACCCCGTGAACGTTAGAATGTGCGTTCCGGCCAGAAGCTCCGTGACCTCTCGCTTCTCTTGCTCCCGGCCGATAAAGCTCGTTACCTGGTGCGGCAGGTTGTGGCGAGGCCGGCTCTCAGCTACACGACGTGCAACAGGAGACTTCCGGGCAGTTAGCCGGTTGTCTCGTATCGCCTCCCACAGCTTCTGCGTCTCTTCATGCGGCTCCACCCCCAGCTCCTCTTGCAGCACTCGCGTGCATTGCTCGTACTGCCTCAGCGCCGCCGTGCGCTGTCCGATCCGCGCGTACAGCTTCATCAGATACCGGTGCGCCTTTTCGATCGATTCTTCCTGCGGCCTTACAGCCCCAGCCGCTCGTACGGTTCCAGAGGTCCCCAGCCGCGCCAGGGGTATTCGTGCCGGCCGGCCATCACTTCGCGGCGTGCAGACATGGTCGGCAGTGACCCGGCCCAGTGCTGGTCCATGGTAAGGCACCTCTCGGCCAGGGGCTGGAAATTAGGCGTATCTATCCAGGCGTTACCGTAGGGCGAGAGGTACGTCCTGTTCAGAGAATCGATCATGATCAGGATTACGTTCATATTCGTTTCCCCCTCGTTACGTCCGTCGGTCGTGTTTTCTTCCGGCATGGCGAAGCACATAATAGCAGGATCAGCGCCGCAGCACTATCCGTGCGCGCCTGCCGCCCGGGCCGAGAATTGCTGCGAAATGCGGCCCTTCGTTGACGCTGTTCGAGGTTCGGCCTAAACTGAACCAAACTTCTACGGGTAAGGCCGCACTCGAGGGGAGCGCACCGTGTGCAAAATTGAGATCTGCCTGTCGGTGGCCCTATGCCTGTTTTTTCTGCCGAGCTGCGCCTCCAAGGAAGCGAAACTGATAGAAGCCGTCAAGGACGGCGAGAGCGGAGCGGTACGCGCTTTGCTGGATGAAGACGTCGACATCAACACGAGCGACGAAGACGGTATGACGGCCCTGCTGTGATCTCTGAAGAAGCGCCACACTGAAATTACGAGGCTGCTGTTGGACAGGGGAGCCGAGCTGAGCAGAAACCCGGACGGCACCAACGTGGGATACGACGAGATGGACCTGGCGGCCGGCCAGACTTTCGGAGAGACAATCCCGATGCTGTTGGAGGCAGGCGCGGATGTGATGTTCAAAGACAGCGTTGGCCGCATGCCGATAATTCTTGCGCGCGAGACCGCCCTAGAGGAAGCAGTTGCCGGCAAGTGATTGGAGGTTGGTATCGCTGTCAACAACGCCTTCCGATGCCCGTTGCGCTTCAACCCTCGCCTATGTAAACTGCGATCAAATCTTTTAGGGAGCCGCCGATGAATGCAAAACAGGACAGTCAACACTCTTTGAGCCCTCACCTCATCTTACAGCGGACATCGAAGAAAGAGATGCGCGAAGGCGTGCCCATCATTACCAGAGGCGAGGGCGTGCGTATATTCGACCAGAACGGGAAACGCTATCTCGACCTTACGGCCGGCAACACGCGGCCGGTTCACATCGGCTATGGCCGCAAAGAAATGGCCCAGGCCGTGTACGACCAAATCATGGAACTACCCTACTTCACCCCCATGCGGTTCGGCAACCTGCCTTCATCGAAGCTGGCGGATGCGCTGGCCGAAATCGCGCCCGGCGATATCAACCACTTCACCTTCGTCTGCGATGGCTCTGAGGCCGTGGAGTCCGCCATGAAGCTGGCGCGCCACTACCACTTTTACCGGGGTGAGGAGAGAAGGCACAAGATCATCTCTAGAAGGGGCTCCTATCACGGCGTTACGGGCGGAGCGCTGCGGGCTCTGGGGACCGTGCTTCCCATGCGGCATATCATGGAACCGCTCGCGCCAGGGGTGGTGTTCGTGGAGTCGCCCTACTGTTATCGGTGCCCGCTGCATCTAACCTATCCCGGTTGCGATATCGCCTGCGCACGGGACATCGAGCGCACCATCGAGTTCGAGGAGCCGGCCCAGGTTTCAGCCTTTCTCGGGGAAGCGATTCAGCAGGGGTTCGGGGCCTACCGGCCTCCCAAGGAATACTGGGATATCGTGCGTGAAATTTGCGACCGGTACGGGATACTGCTCATCATCGACGAGGTCATCTGTGGTTTCGGAAGAACCGGAAAATGGTTCGCCGTACAGCACTTCGACATTGACGCCGATATAATCACCATGGCCAAAGGCCTGTCGAGCGGATACGTGCCTCTCGGGGGGATCGGCTGCACGGAGCGCGTCATGGAACCTATCGAAACGCTGCAGCACCTTCACACCTACGGCAATCACCCGGTTTCCTGCGCCGCCGCCCTGAAGAACCTGGAGATAATCCAGAGAGAGAAACTGGTCGAGAGGTCCGCCGAGATGGGAGCCTATTTCCTCGAGCGCCTGGGGCAACTGGAGCATCACGCCATAGTCGGTGAGGTGCGAGGCACGGGCCTGTGGACGGCCATCGACCTGACGACAGACAAAGCGACCAGGGCCCCCTTTCCCATTGAACGTATGGATAACTTCGCTATGCGAGGCAGAGACAAGGGTGTCATCCTCAAGTACATGGGACCGTCGCTGGAGTTTGCCCCGCCTCTGACGATAACCCGCGAGGAAATCGACGAGGGCATCGAGGCCATCGATCAGTGCCTGGCCGAGGAAGAAAGGGACATGGGGCTCGCCTGACGATGGCCTACCGGGGCCCATGCGAGCCCTGTAGTGATGAAAAGGACAGCTATCGCTCGAGCCGGCTTACAATTTTAAGTGGGTATTGCTCCGCAATGTAGGAATAGTGGCTGTCAAAGTGTATCAACTCAACATCTGCGACTATTGCACTGGCGGCAATTATCAGATCTGTTGCCGGAATAGTAATCCCCTTCCTTCTTAAATCGAATCCGATCTTCGAAGCTTTCTGAAATACCCGGTCATCTAGTTCCAGATGATGAAGCGCGGAAAAATCAGATAGAATATCATCATACTCTGACTGTGTTTTAGTGGAAACCAGTATTTCCAGGTAAATTATGCCATTCACTGCCGCTGTATTGTTTTGGATCGCATCGGAAATGCAGGATTTGTATTCCCTATTTCCGACTTTCCGGTAATACTCGATCCATGCAGAACTATCGATAAGTTTCATGCATCTTCTCTATAAACACGCAACCCTTCCTGATCGATATCCAACTCAATCTCCCCGCAGTGCTCGAGGGCTTTCTCACGTTTCTTTTCTTTTATTACCTCGATTAATGCTTTTTCGATTGTTTCTCTCTTGGTTTTTGTTTTTAAAAGAACGCGCGCTTCATTAACAATCTTTTCATCAAGTGTTACAGTCATTCGCGTCACTTTGATGCCTCCTAGAGTCACCAACAATATACACCAGGGATGCGACTCAGGTCAATCCCGAAGGACGTGGAGGGGCATCAAGCGCTCAAACACCCTCTGTCACGTTTCAAATAGCTCCTGGCCTCTTCAAAACGCAGGAGGTCGTCGTCCTTCCCAGGGCGCGTAGGGTCCAATGTAGGTGTTGTTGGCCCGGGGCGAGCAAGCAACGGCGAAAACGACGATGGATCGGCGACGCCGACGTCGTACGCCCCTGCCTGCTTGAGGCAGCTGGTAATTTTCTGTTTCAACTCGTCGCTCATACCGTAACTCCTTCTTCGTGCTCGAAATTCTCTTTCGAACACCCGGCTTTTGCCTCTGGAACCGGTGGCTCCCCGACTCCAGACCCTGGACGCTAACCCGGGTAGTAATAGTGAGTATTATAATGCTTAGAACTCTAATTGCCAAGGGGTTTGGCAAAAAATTCCGCATGCGGACCAGGCCGCATCTTCAGCCAGGACGGCCTACAGCCCCGGCGTCCTGAACTCTTCTATCTTGTCTTCGTCCAACTGCCACCCCAGTCCCGGACCGCGGGGCACCTCCAGGTACCCGTCCTTCAGCACGATCGGCTCCGAGAGCAGCAATTCGTGGATCATTATTTCGGTAAACTCCACCACGGGATCTGCGTTCCTGACCGCGGCGCCGAGATGCAGCTTGGCGGCGACCTTCAAGCCGGCGCCCCACTCCGTTCCGATCACGATAGGCAGGCCCGCCGCTTCCGCAACGGCAGCCCAACTCACAACCCCGCGGAATCCCCCTGCTTTGGCGCATTTCGTATTGATGATGTCCGCCGCGCCACGCTTCACTATCTCCATTACCTGGTACAGGCTGTAGGCGCTCTCGTCGGCTTCGATGGGTATGTCGGTGACTCGACGGATCTCCGCCATGCCGTCCAGATCGGGGGTGGGTACCGGTTGTTCGAGCAGCTCGAGGCCTGCGTCACAGCGCTCCATCAACCGGCAGAAAGCAATCGCCTCCTTTACCGTGTAGCCCCCGTTGGCGTCGGCCCGCAGGCTGATCTCCGGGCCAAGGGCCTCGCGAATGGCCTGAATTGCCTCTGCATCCCGGTGGGGATTCGAGCCGACCTTGGCCTTGATACCGCGGCAGCCCCGATCGTAGTATTCGCGGCTGTGCTCCGCCATTTCAGCCGGGGTCCCCCTGGGCACTTCGATGGAAGCCAGCAGTTTTTTCCTGCGCATTCCCCCTAGTGCATCGTATCATAAATTCTACATCAATTCCTGGCAATACATAAATTCCTATATATATAATACGGTTACTATTACGTGAAAACTGTCTATTGGCGCTTTTTCGACAAATACCCGTGAAA
>SDBV01012583.1_pt1 | contig 10833 bp, 10 predicted proteins | sample 2277081 | NCBI WGS metagenome assembly SDBV01 (sample SAMN10402039, study PRJNA504765) | marine sediment metagenome | isolation source: marine sediment core GS10_PC15, 223 cmbsf | place: Arctic Ocean: Southern Knipovich Ridge | collected 2010
TCTGCTGAGCATGTCGGCCCATAAATTTTACGGCCCCAAGGGCGTGGGGGCCTTGTACATCCGCGGACATTCGCCTAAAGTTCGCTTGGCGGCTCAAATCGACGGCGGCGGCCAGGAAGGTGGCTTGCGTAGCGGCACGCTCAACGTCCCGGGAATTGTGGGGATAGGCCTGGCATGTGAAATCGCCGCGAATCAGCTCGACGAGGATGCTCGAAGAACACGGGGTTTTCGTGATCGATTCCTAGCGGGTCTCTCGCAACGCATCCCGAATATCGTGCTCAACGGACATCCCCAGGAGCGGTTGCCGAATACGCTCAACATTGCTTTTGACGGCGTGAAAGCGGGCGATCTGATGGAAAACTTGCCCGACATTGCCGCATCAGCCAGTTCCGCGTGCCTCAGCGGCACGGACGATCCAGATTATGCGCTGCGCACGATGGGGTGCAGTGAGCAGCGCGCGGGCGCCTCGGTTCGCTTCTCGGTGGGACGTTTCACAACCAGCGAAGAGATCGATTATTGCATAGAGAAAGTGGCTGCCGCCGTTAAGAAGTTAAGCGCCGGCAATAAAAGCTCATTCGTTTCCATGGGAGACATCCTTAAAAAGGATAATCCATGATACCAAAGCAGACGTTGCCCCTGAGCTACACCGAGATGGACTCCCCAGAGCTTGGCCGCAAGATCGTCGCCCGCAAGGCCGAATTGGGCAAGCGGCTTTGCATTTTGGGCCATCACTACCAGCGCGACGAGATCATCCGCCATGCTGATTTTGTGGGCGATAGCCTGAAGTTGTCGCAGATGGCCGCCGCCGAGAAAAAAGCGGACTACATCGTGTTTTGCGGCGTCCACTTCATGGCCGAATCGGCGGAAATACTGTCCTCTCCAGAGCAAACGGTAATACTGCCGAACATGCGAGCCGGTTGCCCCATGGCGGAGATGGCCGAATCGGCCGATATCCAAGCGGCAATGGACGAAATCACATCGTTGAGTGCGGCAAAGGTGATTCCAATCACTTATGTCAACTCGACGGCCGCGGCCAAGGCGGTGACGGGCCGGCTCGGCGGTGCGTGCTGCACGTCGGGAAATGTCGCAAAAGTCTTTCGCTGGGCGCTCGATCCCACGGGAGGCAGAGCCAAGAAGATCTTAATGGTGCCCGACCAACACCTCGGTCGCAACACGGCCGTGGCACTTGGATATGCCGAAGACTCGTGCGCTATATACGATCCGGCCCTTCCCGACGGGGGCTTGCATGCGGAAGACATCGAGCGCGCCACGTTTTTACTGTGGAAGGGTCACTGCTATGTGCATCAGCAGTTCACCGCCGAGCACGTACGGGCAGTGCGAGCCGCTGATCCAGAAGTGACCGTGATTGTTCACCCCGAGTGTTTACGCGAGGTTGTGGCTGCCGCGGATAAGGCCGGTAGCACCGAACAGATTATCCAAGCCGTTCGCGCCGGAAAACCGGGCAGTCGCTGGGCCATTGGCACCGAAAACCATCTGGTACGCCGCCTGGCCGACAAATATCCCGATCGATCAATCAAGTGCCTCTCGCCGCAAAAACCAGTGTGCCTGCAGATGCGGCAAATAGATCCGGCACACCTGCTTTGGTCGCTAGAGAGTTTGGCCGGCGGCACGCCGCTAAACGTCGTTACTGTTGCAGACCGGCTTGCCGTGGACTCGCAACTCGCACTGCGTCGAATGCTCGAGAATAGTAATTAGTTCCTGTTGATTATACGAGCATTTTGGCTCACGTTAGCCCGGTCGCCTGCGACCGGCTGGGGCTAACGTTTGAATTACCCGAAAAGCCAAACCCATCGCAGGCGACGGGGCTAACTTTTGACACTTCGATATGAATTATCAACAGGAACTAATTTGGGTTTGGCATCGACGAGGACCAGCTTCCGGGGCGGATAATGCCCACATCGGCTAATCTCAACCGAACTTACCTCGCTTACCCGACCGGCATTATGCGTATTTTCGTGCAGTCTTGCCGGCGAATTACCGATGGAATTTGGAAGATGCGGCTTGAATTTGACCGGTCGGTTGCTGCGTACCTCACACTACACGTTAGCAAATGCCATGAATCATATTTTGGAAACGAGTTGGGGCATTTGGACGGCTTCGGGTGAGCACGAAGACTTCTCCACGCGACACCCTCAGCGGTGTGGTTTCCTGCAGCAAACGATGAGCGACCTGGTCTCGGAGATCGCAGAGATCATCGAACACTGTCTGTTTGGCGGTGTTCAGCCGCCGGACGGCACGTCACACTGCATTGCCGGCGCGATCGTGCAGCGGTTTGCCGCCGGAGACGACGCCGCAACGATTGCCCAAGCCCTGCTGGACAAGTTCCCGGGCGCGTTCCACGGTCAATGTGCGGCCGATCTGGTGGCCGGCGCGATCAAGGCAATTCAGACAGTCCGACCGGGATGGAAACGTCTGGTATCGACGTCTGGCGATGAGAACTTGCCCTCTTCAGACAACCCTACCCCATCTTCAGACAACCCTACTCCATCTTCAGACAATCCTACTCCATCTTCAGACAATCCTACTCCCTCTTCGGTTGATTCGCCCGTGTCCGCCGAGAGTACGATTCCTCGCATCCCTGTCAGCGAGCTTTTCTCCGACTCCGGTGGTGCATCGCTGAGAGAGGCCGCCGACCACCGACCCTCAGTGGACATCAACCCAACGGACAATCATCCAGTGGACATCGCCCTTCTAGGTATCGAACTATCGGCGGGGAACACGGAACGCTTAGGAAAGGAACCCTGCTTCAAGCCGGCCCACGCGACAAGGGCCAAGTCAGCCATGCGGCTGTTCGATCAGCCCCATCTTCGTCGGTTTGTGCCGGCAGCGTGAACTATCGTCGATCCACGAGGAGTGCTCAGGCGGCCTTGGTCTCGGATGTGGGGTTCTGGTCCGGCCACGATCCCTTGCATTGCAGCGCTTCGAGCAGTTCCGGCAGACTCAGCGTTTTGTTTTCCAGTTCCAACGGGGCCTCCGTGCCCGGGTCACACACCAAGTCCACCGTCCCGTCCTTGCCAACCAACTCGTCGAATTCTCGAAGCAATCCATCTTGGACGGCTTGACGAACCAGGTGTCCTCGGGTGGCGAGGACTTCGCCGGCGCGGTCGCCCAGACGGTCGGCGACACGCTGCGTCAACGCTTGCAGGTACTCATTCGGGATCTCGATGCCCTGGGGAATGTACACTTTTACTTGCATCATTTGTCTCCAGAAAAAGTGGACCGATAGGCGCTTCGGTTGCGCGACCGCGAGGTAGTCGGTCCGGGAGCCCGGACGCTCATAGCAGATATCGGCAGTCCACTTGTAGCGATTGTACCCTTTTTCAGGATTTTTCGGATTTTCCGGATTATGACCGCGAAAACAGGCCACCACACATACTAAGCGCGAAGCGCAAGCGAGGGCCAAATAGCGGTGTTTCCTCGCTTGCGCTTCGCGCTTAGTATATAGTAAGTGGTGACAGACCAATCCTGCAAACCGCGATTTGCACCCCTTCGCAACCACCACCAAGAAACGCCGTTGGCGATTCAGTCCAAACATGAGACAATACCATCTGTCATTGGTATAAGATGCGAAGCTCTAATGCGAGGGACCGATTCATGGTCGGAAGACTGGCTGTTGTGTGGCTGTTGGGGGTGGGGATTCCGGCAAATCCGCCCGCCGAACCGGAACTGATTCGCTTCCAGTTTGCCAGCACGCAGATGGCTGTATCTGTCAGAATCGTGTTGTACGCTCCCGAGGCCGAGACTGCAAACGCCGCGGCGGAGGCCGCATTCGCCAGGATTCACCAGCTCAACGGCATTCTCAGCGACTACGATCCCAAAAGCGAACTGCGACGCCTGTGTGCTACCGCCGGGCAGGGGAAAGCCGTGCGTGTCAGCGAGGAATTGTGGAACGTGCTGGTTCACGCCGACACCCTGGCCAAGCGGTCCGGCGGGGCGTTTGACGTGACTGTCGGCCCGGTCGTTCGCCTTTGGCGGCGTGCGCGCCGCAGAAAGCTGCTTCCTCCTCCAGAGATACTGTCCAAACATCGTAAGCTCCTCGGGCATCACCTCGTCCGGTTCGATCCTCAGCGCCGCACGGTGGAGTTATTAAAACCCGGGATGCAGCTCGATCTCGGCGGGATTGCCAAGGGCTATGCCGTTGACGAGGCATTAGCCGTGCTGGGCCAACACGGCGTTACCCGCGCGTTGGTCGACGCCGGCGGGGACATCGGTTTGGGCGACCCGCCCCCTGACAAGCCGGGCTGGCTGATCGGCATCGCACCGCTGCAGCCGAATGCTCCACCCAGGCGCCACCTCTGGCTGTCGCGGGTGGCGGTCGCCACGTCCGGTGATGCGTGGCAGTACGTGGAGATCGATGGCCGGCGATACTCACACCTCGTCGATCCTCGAACCGGCGTGGGACTTACCGATCATAGCAGCGTGACGGTCATCGCCCCAGACGGCATTACGGCCGACGGCCTGGCATCGGCTGTTAGCGTGCTGGGACCCGAAAAGGGTCTGAAGCTGATCGACCAGACACGCGGCGCGGCGGCGTTTATTGTGCATACCCCAGAGGGGAAGGTCCAGACCTTCCAGTCGTGCCGCTGGGAACGGTTTCCCGTCGCTTCGCCGCCGGCGAAATGAATCGGCCCGCGTGGCACGGCCATCCTGGCCGTGAGGTGTTCCCTTCACGGGCAGGATGCCCGTACCACGGTATGACACCCTTAGCCGGCCCTGTCAAGCTCCCGTACACAACCTCTGACAATATCGCCTACTTTTCCCATCCGCCGAAGCAGTGCGCTATACCGGCTGCGAAGGCCCTGCATGATCCACAGCAGGAAGACGTTTCCTCCCAGAGAAGCAGACAGCCCGATCACCACGATGGTCAGCGGCGTCCACGGCTTGGCCGGCTCTTGCGGCGGCGCCTTCCTGGCCAACGAGTTCGAATCCACTTTCGGCCGCGGTTGGTCATCCGCCGCCGTTTCCGACTGCTGCAGATGATTGGCCGGTTGCACGGGCATCTGCCTGCTGCCGGCGTCCGGTTTGAAGATGCACTGATAGGGCGGCATGTCTGGAAGCAATGCATCAGAGGGAGGCTGTGACGGCGCCACGTTGGGTACCGTCTGGGCCTTGGGCGTGTAGTGCGAACGGGAGGATAGTGGCTTCGTGCCCACGGTGATCGTGAAACCGCTTAGTCTCTTCACGTTGGCAGGGATCTTGCCTTCGATCACCCGGCCCGGCTTCTCGAGTTCATCGAGCACCTCTGGTTTGATCCACACGCGGCACTCGACACCGCCGGCCGGCAAGCGGATCCATTCGGTGTCTACGCCGTCGAGGATTGGTGAGCGAACGTTCGGCGTGGGTTTATTCTTCGCCAGTCTCTGTGTGCCTATCGCAATCTGATAGGCGCGGACGTCCTTCACGTGCGGTGGCACGTCGCTTCCAACCGTTTCGATGTCACCCGATTCGAGCCCTTTGAGCATTTGGGGTTCAATCTGGATAACGTACTGCACACCGCCGTCGGGCAACGGCGGCCAACGGGCGTCGACCCCCAGTAGGATCGCTGCCAGACAGACAATACTCCCGCACATGATAGAACCTCCCAGACCGTTGTCCTCGTCAGTTTACCCTCGCCAGTTCACTACGTTTATGTTAACTGATCTCGGGGGCGAGAGCAAACAAGTGCCGGTGCCGGGAAGACCTGCTGGCGGGGGGGAGGTGTCAGCGGCAGACAGAGACTTCGTGAAAATGGTTCCCAGAGCCCGCCGAGAGCTTTCAACGAACGGGCCAAAGCACGGCCCTTGCGGGCAGAGAAAAGCTACTGGCCGATCAGGGCGTAGACGTGCTGATCGGCGATACGATATCCCAGTCTTTGGAGCGGATGCTGGCGTCCGTGGGCGTGACTGCGTGGCAAAGCTCGAGGTGGCCGTGGCAACAGCGGCGGAAAATCAGACCGAGCTCGGAGTCTCCCAGTCCCGGGCCATCGCAACACTTCGACGCGGGATCCGTCCACTACATCACGTTTGTTCTACTTGCTCCTGCTTAATACACCAATAGACGCCGGCTCCCGTTCCCGCACACAATACGGCAACCAGTAGAACCGGTCCCCAAACGCCGAGACCGAGACCGAGGCCGAGGTGGCAAGCTGAAGCACCGCCCGAGAAGATTCCCGTGGCACCTTTTGCCGCCGCCACTTTTGCGACTGTTGTTTTCGCGACCACGGCTTTTGTAGCGGCCGCGCCGGCTTTGAATCCTTCCGCTTTGGCCGCGGCAAGGGCTTTGACCGCTTTGGCGCCTTCCAAATCCGCAAATGCATGCATGTCACTCTCCTTGAATAGCCTGGCCCACTTTTCCGTACGCATTTATGTATCACTGCTCACGCGTCAGGATACTTGCCGACAAAACACGCGCGCACGACAGGCCGTTTGTGATGCCACGGTCGTATCGGCAAGCCTGACGGCGTTTTGCCTGTAAAAATTACCGGCAATAGCAGAAAAACTACTTGAGTCGATAATGAAGGCCGAATAACCGGCCAATCTGATAGAATCGATACTTTGCACAGAACCGAAAGAAGTCTCACTCTCGACCATTCCCAACGGCCGCTAATTGATGCACTTTCGCGCCGTTGCCCTCACACGATCCCCGCCCGCGCGGATCATTCAAGCCGAAGAATTTTTTGGCTGTAACCCCTATCTGCAAAGTATCGAGGTATGAGTATGTACCGAGAAAGGCCGCTCCTATGATAGGAAACACGATCTTTGTTGCCCGTACGGTCAAATTGCTACCCAACTTCAAGACGACCTTTTCGACAATTCCATTAAATGCTTTTTCGGAGAGTCTCTGGACGATATATCGCTCGCCCGATTTTGCGATTACATCACCAACCAGATGCGACACGGAATGTCTGAAGAGAAAAAACAGCATTTGCTCGCGATTCAGCCAAGTTCGTTCTCCAAAAGCTGAAGCAATGTCTGAAACCATTTGACTTTGTATTCTCCAAACGCCAGTCAAATCGGGCATCAGAGTAATCAGTCCCAGCGGCCCCGTTGGAAGAGACAAGCCGGCTGAGAGTAGACCCGCATTTCGGCATGATCTTCTGATGATATTGCCACTCGCCAGAACCGGATCAACGGCTTCCGGCTCATGCGATACTGGAATTTCAACCAAGGTCCGACAGAGAGCTTTTAATAAGATATTCTGGTTCATGGCGCCAAGAAATCATACCGGTCTTTGCGAATCCTCTGCCATTGCGGAGAATGTGGAGGTCCTTGCAAGGAGCCTCTTGATTTCCATTGTAATTGCCACACTGACTCGTGTCAAACGACCGGCTGCGGTTTCGTTCTTCAGCCGTCTTACCCAGGTTGGTACAGGGGGATCGTCAGCGCTAAATAGCTGCTGGAAATCAAGAGAAAAATAAACATCAGCGGGATCCCGGTGTCCGCGAAGCGTTTGTAGGTGAGGCTGAATCCGGCTTTTTCCAACAGCCCCGCCGTCACCGGACCGGCGGTAGCTCCGGTCAGGGTTGCCGAGGAACCGGCACACACTCCCAGCGATAAAGCCCACCACATACTCTCGCTGGGCGTGACCCCCACCAGACCGGCAAGCAGCACGTGCATCAGCAGGGCGGTGGTGGGTCCGGCGTTGAGGATGCAAGTCAACAAGGCTGCTCCCCAGGCAAGAGCGATCCCACCCCATACGGGACTGCGCCGCCAAAGGTCGTCGATTTCCAATCCTAGAGTGTCCAGCAGCCCCGTGGCGTTGACGGCGCCTACCATAAGGAAAAGGCACGCGAAGAAGAGAATATCGTCGAGGCACATCCGGCCGATCAACTTCCGCCAAGGAACTTGCCCGAACAGTAGTGCCAGGATTGCGCCCGCGCCTGCTACAAAAGCCACGGGAACGTTACACCATCCGCGGATCAAGAACCCGATGATGATGAGCCCCAAGATGACAAGCCCGCGATTGGCCATGGACCGATTCCAGCGCTCGAGGCGGAGTTGCCGTAGCAGTTCTATTCTCCGATCAGTGTCCATCTGCCGGTCGCTGAATTTTGGTGAGAGGAAGAGGATAAGAATCCCAAATTGCAGAAAGCAAACGGGCGCCAGATGGAGCAGGAATTCGTGAAAAGCCAATCCCGTCTCCGTGGCAATGAGTATGTTGGGGAAGTCCCCTATCATGGTGGACGCGCCGCCCAGGTTGGAGGCGATAATTTCCCCCAGCACCAGGGGCACCGGATCCATCTTCATTGCCTTGGCGACGCGCAGCGAGATGGGAACGAGCACGAGAATGGTGGCCAGATTGTTGATGAACATGGAAAGGACAAAGGTCAGCAGGCAGAACAGTGCCATGACCTTCCACGGGCTTCCCGCGGAGAAGTGGACCATCTTGCCGGCAAGACGCCCGAAGAGGCCGGACTCTTGCAGCAGCCCGGTCACAACGCTGATTCCTCCCAGGAGTATCAGGACGTCGACCTTTCCCCAGAGATACCAAAACGCATCGGAGGGAAAATAGAACCTCAAGAGTGTGCCCAGCAGTAGACAGGCGGCGGCTCCAATGACGACTGCCGTCAAGCGGTGGATCAGGTTCAAGGCCAAAGCGGTGAAAGTGCCCAGGAAGACCAGGACCACCGCGGCGGTCGCGGCCGAGGAAAACATATGCGCCGACGAATGGGCCCGGCCCAAACCGTCGCTTGGGCTCATCCCATTTGAGGATAACCCATTTGAGGATAACCCATTTGAGGATAACATTGCCCAGAGGATAAGTAGCAACAACGCCACCGGAAGCAGCAGCGCCAAGGCAAGCCGATGGTGACCGCCTCTGTTCATCGCCTCATCGCTCCTTGGACCCCAGTAACCGATGGAAGAGACCCTGTCGGCGATGGGGTCCGCGCGGGGTGGGCATCGGGGCGGCGTGGTTGTCCATGTTGATTGGGCATACGAAGAGGTCCTGGGCCACGCGATGGTCCAAGGCCATCTCGGTTCCATCGTATCGGATACGATAACTGGGGCTGCGTTGGTGAAGTGTGACGACCACGCCGGGGGTTAGCCCGATGGTGGTGATTTCGTGCAGCCGATCACGATTCTTGGGCTTGACAAACAGGATCCGGGCGTCGCGGCCGATCCCCAGTTCGGAGAGAGGGATTACCTGACGACGAATCATCTGTTGCTGTGTAACACAGCAGACTCCCGGTGGAATCGGCTTGCCGTCGGGGCATTCGGTGGGATGTCCCAACAGGGTGCAGATTCCGTCGGCCAACTCGGGAACCAGGGTATGCTCGGCCTGGCAGGCCAACTCCTCGCGTCGTTCCCAGTCCAGGTCGAAGACCGTGTAGAGCAGCGACTCGGCCAAGCGGTGACAGCGAACCAGGGTGTGTGCCTTGTGCTTGCCTTTTTGGGTCAAGAACAACTCGCGCCCGTTGTGCGTAAGATGGCCTTGGTCCTCCAGCCGCGAGAGATCCTCCTCGGAGACTGCGTCGGGACAACGACTTTGTATCGTCTCCAGAGTCGCAACGGCTGATTCCGAAACCACGCAGATTGCTTCCAGAATTTCCTCATCCTTTGGATTCAATTTATTTCTCCCTCTGGTTAATCGGATCAACGCGTTGTTTTGCGATTCGACATTTCGTGATGGACACCTTTTAGAGTGGTATGAACCTCATTGAGGTTGCCGCGGACTCGGTCCAAACGAACGGCTTTTCTCGCCAGTTCGTTCTTTTCTTGAATCAGGTTTTGGATCGCGCCGATGGCTTGGTGCAACTGGCGAGTTCTCTGGCTAAGACAATTCTCCAGTTCCCCTACCATCTCTTCCCTGGAGCGCGACACAATTCTTATCACGGCATCGACGTAAGCCGGAGGCAGGGATCGTTGCAAACAACGGCTCAACAAGTCCTCCTCGGAAGCCGTGAAAGCCGATAAATCAATGGGTCTGTGGTCGGGAATCGAGTGGCGTTGTCCTTCCTCGGAGACGTCCAGGCGGAAGTTATGGCGGGGCGAGGCGTCGGGGAAACGCACTTCCACCTGCACCTGGACGGCCTTGGCCGCCAAAATGGTTTCTATTAGACCGGTGCTGGCAACGTCTACGACTGCCTGGCGGGGTGTTTCTTCCGGGGAGGCTTCTTCGGGAGACGCGGAAGTCGATGAATCAACCGGTTCGGCAGTCTCGTCCGCGACTGCGGGTCGGCCTGCTATTTCAGGGACATTTATTCCGGGGATATCGATCCGCAAAACCGGATTCCCCACGGGTGCGCAATCGGTGCAAGCGGGGTCGACCCCATGACTTGCGCCGTGCGGTAATCCCGCCGGAGAGATGCCGGCCGACACGTTCGATTGTAGGTTTGTGGACATATTCAGTCACTGTCTTGCATTGCGATGGCACATTCGCCCGGCACTTCTTAGTACTACAACGCAGGGTTCCCGTGCCGTATTAACACGGAGCCACGAAGAACACAGAGGTACTGTTTAGTTAAGAAGTGGTTATCTTATATGCTGTTAAAACTCCATGGTCTCCGCGGCTCCGTGTTGAATATAGCGTTGTAGGATTCGACTTAGGACTCTTGTGAACCTTCTTCTTTAGGTTGGCGCGAGGCCGGCTCGGAAAAGCTGCACATTTGTTGGACGCTTTTCAGACTGTCGTGAATCTTCTTGAGATTGGCGCGGGTCTTCATTAGATGAGCCACCTCACTCGCCAGTTGCCCTTTTTCTCGCTTCAGATCGTCAATCGAGGCAACCTCTTGAGACAACTCCTGTATCTTCTGTTTAAGTCGTTTTTCGAGCTTCTCCGTATCCTGCCGCAACTGGTCGATTTTCTGTTGCGATTCTTGTTTGCTGGACTCTA
>SDBV01012584.1_pt1 | contig 10832 bp, 17 predicted proteins | sample 2277081 | NCBI WGS metagenome assembly SDBV01 (sample SAMN10402039, study PRJNA504765) | marine sediment metagenome | isolation source: marine sediment core GS10_PC15, 223 cmbsf | place: Arctic Ocean: Southern Knipovich Ridge | collected 2010
GGCAGGAGGCGATGATTGAGTTGGGGGACAGGCTAGGCGTTACGCGGCCCGCTGAGTCTGGCAGGGGCGAGGGTAAGCCCAAGCCCAAGAAGCCGAGCAAGCCGGAGCGCCCGCCGATCCCGGAGTCCCTGGTAGAGGGGTGGGTCAAGAACCTGTGGGCTACCGCGCCCGCCGTGACGTGGCTACGAGAGAAGCGGGGGCTCACAGATGACACGCTCCGTCGATTCGAGATCGGGCTTGAGCCCAAGGGCAGCTATCCCCGGAACACCATCCCCATCCGAGACGTGGACGGCAAGATCGCCAACGTGCGACGGTACAATGCGAAGCACAAGGAAAAGATAAAGTCCTATCACGATGGCACGCGCGGCTACGGCTCGCCAGCCCAACTGTTCTGCGCCCACCTCCTCACCCCACTGAAAGAGGGCGGCCCCCGGCAAAGGGTGATCATCACAGAGGGCGAGTGGGATTGCATCGCTCTCTGGCAGGAAGGGTTTCAGGCCGTCACCACCACGAATGGCGCGAACAGCTATGAGCGGTCGCTACCTAACTGGCTCCCAATTTTCAAGGGCCGGGACGTGGTGATCCTGCTGGACTGCGACAAGGCGGGCACCGCCGCATCAGAGAAGGTACTTGCCGGTCTCGCAGGGGCAGGCTGCAAGTCTGTGCGCCGGGTCCAGCTTCCGCTCTCCGGCACCCCTGACTCCAAAGACATCACAGACTACTTCCATAAGGAACAGCACAGCAGCGCAGACCTGAGGGCCCTTATCAAGGGGACCGCTCCGCACGAATACCCGGACCCCACCGTTGGGGCGCATCGTCCACCGCCGCCAGAGGATATCCTGGACCTGCAATCGTTCATCCAGATAGAGGACAAGACGCTGGCGGGCCGAAAGATCCGCTGCAAGATTACGGTGATCGGGGAGACTTCGGAGTCGTTCCATGCTGTGGAAGAGTTCCGCATCGACCGGTGCAAGAGGATGGGCAAGGGTGGGTGTATCCAGTGCTTTGGGGCGCTGCAACCGGCCACCGTCCCGCACGGCAGCCGCGAGTACATTGGCTCCTGCATGGCAAACGACCGGTCAGTGCAACGCCAGATCGCGGAGTACGCATGCGTGCATGGGGAGTCCATACGGATCGACATTCTGAAACGCGAGACCATCAAGGAATTTGTGTGTACGCAATTTGCCGAGCGCGTTACCCAGGTCACAGACAGCAAGGGAAAGCGCGTTACAACGGTCAATGGGCGGCGAGAGAATATGCTGGAAAAAACAGTATATCTCTTATCGCGCCAGCGTCCGTCCGTAGGGAGCTACGAGATTGAAGGTTGGATCCTCTCGCACCCGGCAGACCAGAAGATCACGATGCTGATAGACAAGATGACCGCTGTTGAGGATCATTATGAGTCTTTCAGGGTCGAGGATAACCTGACCGACCTGCGTAAATTCCAGGCACTCACGCTTGACGAAATACAGGCGGACCTAGAAGCGAACGTTACGCGCATTTACAAGCGAGAAGACTTGCTACTGGCCTGTCTCCTAAACCTGTGCTGCCCCCTGTGGGTTGAATTCAACGGTGAGACCATACGCGGGTGGCTGAACATTGCGGTTGTGGGGGACAGCGGGCAGGGCAAGAGCGCGATGATTGAGAGGCTGTGTGCGTGGCTGAATGTGGGGGATCGGTTCTCCGGGCTAACCGGCAGTCGTACAGGGCTGGTGTACGCGCTTGCTGAGCACAGGAATCGCGGGTGGGTGCTGACTGTTGGCCGCTACCCCGCGAACGATGGCAAGTTTATCGCTGTGGACGAAGCCCAGCAGCTAGATGAGCAGGACATACGCACGATGAGCACGGCCATGGACACGGGCGAGCTACAAGTGGACCGCGTACAGTCCGGGTTCTACCCCTCCCGTACGCGCGTCATGTTCATCGCTAACCCAAAGCGCGATCAGGTGATGGACTCTTTCACGATGGGATGCAAGGCGCTCGCATCGCTATTCCCCCCGGCAGTCATTCGCCGCTTGGACCTCGCGCTGTTCCCATCCCAAGGGGACATCGGAGACTCCAGCTTCATCAATCAGAGCCGCATAGGCGGGAAGTCCACGAAGGGTGAGACGCCTGCCGTTATCACCGCCACCATGCTGCGCGCTGTCGTCTACCTCGCGTGGACCCTTCCGCAAGACAGCATCAGATTTACCGAGGACGCGACAGAGGCCATCCTACAGGAGGCCACGCTACTCTCAGACACGTTCGGTCACGCAACCGACGTGCCGCTAGTCATTCGCTCAGACTTCCGCAACAAGCTAGCCCGTGTGTCCGTTGCGTTTGCTATGCTGGACCTCGCCCTTGATGCCACATTCACAACGCTGACCGTAGGGATGGAGCACGTCCAGCAGGCGGAGGCGTATGTCCACCGTATCTACCACGCGGACAACTGCCAGCTAGACCGTTACTCGGACATCCAGCACAAGGCGAGCACCCTGGACTACGATACGCTGCACGGCGAGATCACGGGCATGATTGATGCTGGCGATGGGAACAGTGCGGAGCCCAACACGTTCGCCAAGATCATCAGTGCGCTGTGGGGCGCGGAGTACATCAACCGGAAGGATCTGGCGGAGCTTGTGGGGATAGCAAAGGCAGACGACCTTGCACCATGGATTCAGTTCCTCAGGAAGCGGAGCCTGATTGCTACGACCAAGAGCGGGTCGTACTACAAGCAGCCGAAGTTCAATCAATTCCTGCGACGGCTAAACAAAGAAAGCCCGGAGTATCTGACAGCAGTTGAGCGGTCGAAGGATAGCGGGATGGCGGGCGGCGGTGATAGCGATGGGGGCGGTGACAGCAACGAACAAGGTGATATTGGTATATGAGCAACACACAAGCCACAACAGACCGGCCTAGCTGGGATCAATACTTCGCATCGCTCGCAGACCTGGCCTCTACTAGGGCAACCTGTGACCGTAAGCATGTTGGCGCGGTGCTCGTACGAGACAACCGGGTGCTGACCACCGGGTACAACGGATCGGTGCGTCGGGCAGAACACTGCGATGATGCTGGCCACCTGATGGAGGACGGGCACTGCGTGCGGACAGTTCATGCAGAGATCAACGCGGTGCTCTGTGCTGCGCGGCATGGTGTCTCTACCGAGGGCGCCACCCTGTACGTCAACACCTACCCCTGTTGGCCGTGCTTCAAGATGATCGTTAATGCGGGCATCGTGCGGGTGGTGTACGGTGCCGCCTACAGGGTTGACCCGAAGATCAAGGCCCAAGCAAAAGAGTCTGGGGTCTCAGTCGTCAATGTCCTGTGGCTGAATGAGCACGAAGCTTGACATCCTCTGGCCAGGGGGTAATATCAGGGGTGAAATTACGGGTAGCGAGAAACCAAGAGGAAAGGCAGGGCAGAGATATGGAGCAGCTAAAATGTCCATCGTGTGGCCATGTGGTGCTGACCATCCAGTGTAACGTCTGCCGCTGCGAGGTCGTCAATGGCGATATGGGCCAGTGCTGGAAGTGTCGGCACTGGGTGTGCAAAGCTTGCCTGCCTCGGCACCTTGAGTGGTCGCACCCTGACCGCCAGCCCAAGACATACGCGGAGGCTTTAGAGAAGGCCAATGCGACCCACAGGCCTGTCATATTTATAGAGCCTGCCCCCGATCATGCGCCATGGTGGCGAAGGATCTTATCGTGAACCCCACGCCCGACAACCTAACCCGCCTCTGCCGCGCTCTCTACGACCGCGAGCCTGAGTCCGCTGACTATCTGGGCGGGAGCGATGCGAAGATGCTGGGGGATGCGGCAGACACGCTTGAGAGATTCCGCAAGGCCCTAGAGGAATACGCGGATCCTTATGGCGAGGAAGAGAGTAGCCCCCACTACATGATCGCCTACTGCCATCCAGGGATCATTGCGAAGCGAGCACTCGCAGGGAAAGAGGCGGGCAACGACGATGACAAAATCTAAGCAGTCAGAGCCCGCATGGTGGGAGACGTGGCAGCCGCCCGCAGTCTTCGGACTAATCGCCTTCGGCAGCGTGGTCGGCTTCTTTATCATGGGCTTCATGGACGGAATGGAGAACGGGCTTGCCGCTGACCGGGCCATATACGAGTGCGAAGCCGACAAGCTCACATTACAGGGCCGCATCGATCTCTTACAGGAGCGGGTGGATTTCCGCCCAGTAGCCACGCACAGGATGCAGGCGCAATACGAAGTATCGTTGTCCTGGTGCCAGGCATCGCTAGAGCGGGCATCGCATGATATTTTGCTGTGCATACCGGGAGACGCGAGACGATGACTGACACACGCAGGCAGCAGACTCGGGACGTACTAGAGGCGGATGGGTTACCCTCGATCAATAAGGCGCTGGTAACACTCTGCCCACCCCGCCACGTCGGCACTAACGAACACAAGATGACCGTCATGGCGATCCTTTCTTTCCCTGATAGCGGGAATCCCCGGACGGTTACTGCAAGCTGTTGGGGTGGGACCCTTCTCCACGGCACTCTTCCGCCACAGGTTCAGATTCAGGTTGATGCGCTGCTCACCTGGCTCCGCCAATCCCTCCCGCCAGACAACCCGTATTATGTGGGGATGTTTGCGGCGGTGTTGCCAGAGGGGAAGGCGAGGGATTGGGTGGCGAGACTAGCCGGTCAGGCGGGCGAAGCAGCCAAGCGTCGTGCTGGGCCGCTCAAGAAATGTTCCCGGTGCCTGAAAGATGGGCAGACCATAGACACGGCAGACGGGTACGCGGTGATCTGCCAGGACGTAAGCTGCGCCTGGAACCAACAGCGAGCACAGTATTTCACCACGATAGAGGGCGCGGAGAGTAATTGGAATGAGGCGCGCGCCTACACGGGTCAACCGGATCTCGCGGCCACACTCCTGAAAGAGGAAGCGTCCGCCGGGAGCGCAGTCTGGCAGGGGGACGACCACTACCCGCCCTCGTATGACGCAAAGAATTTTCCATGTGTGATAGATGCAGCCCTACCGGAGGGCGCAGTCTTCAAGCGGGAGTGGCTAGGGCGTGCATCCGGCCCGCGAGAGGAAGCGCAGCGGCGCGCGAATGCCGGCGAGACCGTGTTGCTGGTAGAGAAGGGTGCAGACGGGGAGGTAGTCTCTCGGGTGGTCCAGGCTGACCCAGTGCCGTGTAGCGAATGCAAGAATGTACCCGCGATTGACGTGTACGAGGCAACCAAAACGACGCCCGAAATATGGGAGATAGAGTGTATGTGTGTCGGGTACTACAGATATGAAGGAACACGCGATAACGCGCTCGCCAAGTGGAAGGCCATCCACCAGCCGGGGCGTGGCCACAACGGGCACAGCTTACTGAGTAAATCAATCGAGCAATGCGGGTTCTGTCTCGGGGTCGGGCTGGCTAACTACCCCGTTCAGCCGCCAGAGGATTTCGAGTTCACGGCAGGGGATCTGGCATTCGCGGCTCGCCCGAAGATAGAGCAGCGAACATGCCACGCCTGTAATGGTATTGGGCGCGTTCGCAGGTGGGTAGGAACTTCAGACCCGAGGCCAAGACATTGATCCGCACAGCCCACCGCAACCCAGACACCTGCATCCACCTCCTACAGCGGTCCGCGAAGCGCGGGCTCTACCACTTGCACTGCGGGTGGGTGGTGCCGCCCAGGAACGTCCCCACCATGTATCGCTCTATCGAAGACTTCCGGGAACGGGAGGGCGCAAGGATAGCGGCGCGATGGGGAGACGCCAGCCTGAGTAGCTACACGCATGACTACTGTTTGTTGTGTCTGAAAACACCGTACGGGCAGTCTATCGTGGGGGCGAAGTAGATGACCCCCGAGCAAGCAATTCCCGGCACCCCTGTCTGGTATCAGCCAGTCGCCCTCTATGGCGTCGCCTATGCTGGCATCATTGACAGCTTACCCTGGGAGCTAGGCGGTCACACCTGGGTTGCCCACTTGCGAAACATGCACGAATCGTATCGAAAAGGAAGCATGTTCAGAGACAACAGGGTGGTGGCTGCGGCGCTAGCGCACCTGTCTGTCAGGAGTGTGGTGTGAGCGACGCACCTACACAAACGACGCCCGTGACGGTGGTGACGGGGTGCCTGGGGTGTCCATATGTCTCGCTGTACAGCACCGGGGATGGCTTCTGTGCTCACACCGCATTGCTCGGGTATCCTATGAGCATGCTGCGGGCGGGATCACCCGGCACATTCCTTGACGACTGTCCCCTGCCCAAGCTGGGCGATACCGTGGAGGTGAGAGCGAAATGAGGACACTACACGTCAGCGGAACCGTTGCGGGCGGACGCACACAGCACATAACTGGAATCTGTGTCGGTGAGCAGCCGCTTGTCATGATCAAATACACAGAAGGGACCGGCGAGGTGACAATCCAGAGGGTGCGGCGGCACGACGGGATAACTGACGGGCTTATCGACACGGCGGTGAAATGGTGTACGGACTTCTTCGGCTGCGCCGAGGCCGACTTCGCGCTAGACCCACCACACTTGGTCGAGGCTGGGGATACGCCGCACTTCTTTCAGAGGGTAGATCCATGACCCCCGAAACCACAGCCACACTTCTGCTCCCGTGGAAAAGGCTTGGGAGCACCCACGATAGATTCGCATGGTGGAGTGCTCATTTGCCTAACGGAAGCTCTTGGACGATCCACGTTGACCGGCGTAATCCTATCACCATCGGCTACCACCCTGCCGGTCAAGTCGATGGTCGAAGCCTGTACAAGTATCAGGAGCTAGCCGCGGACGGTCAACTGCGCGTACCGGGGGCGTGGGTCACCGCGGGCACTTTCCTGTCAGCCACAGAGGCTATGCTAGCCGCCGAGCAATATCTACGCTCCGTGGACTACCAACCCACAGAACGGAGACACTGATGACCCCCAAAACCGCACCGCAGCCGAAGTCGCCCACCTGCTACGCGCCGCCGCTCTGGAGGGGTTGTGGGCATGACTAGGGAGGCAGCATGAGCGATAAACTTCGCGTGTACGTTGCGTCATCATGGCGAAACCTGGAATATTCATCGGTCGTCTTAGCAATTCGCGAGGCCGGTCACGAGTGCTACGACTTCCAAGCGCACTCTTTCGGTTGGGGAGACCTCGACCCAGAGTTTGAGAGCTGGTCAGACGCGGAGTTCTGCCAACGACTAAGGGACCCGGCGTGCCAGGATGCATTTGCGCGTGACCGGGCTGCCCTAGATGCATGCCACGTTTGCGTGGCGCTACTCCCCTGCGGCAATAGCTCGCACCTAGAGCTAGGCTATGCTAGGGGCAAGGAAAAATTTACTGTCATCCAGCTTGATGGCGGTCGCCCGGACCTCATGTATCTGCTGGCCGACGAGATAACCCTGAGCATCAGACAGACGCTTGGCGTGCTATCTCGCCTGGCAAGCACTGATGGGACCAAAACAAAGGATCCACCATGACCGCCACAGCAGAAGCCTACCCCCTGCACTGGCCCGATGGCTGGCCCCGCTCAGAATACGTCTATCGGGCCCGCTACCACACCCAGTTCGGCAAGGCACTCGATCATCTTGTAGGCGAGCTACGCAAGTTCCATGCCACCCACATCGTCATATCCTCCGATGTCCCGCTGCGCCGCGACGGCTACCCCTACGCATCACAAGCCGCGAGCCACAAGGGAGACCAAGGCGTCGCCGTGTACTTCGCGATTGATGGAGAAAGGCCCGGCTCACTTAGTCAGCAGGTGATCGCCTGCGACCACTGGAATAGCGTACGCGACAACCTACACGCTTGCGGCCTCACCATCGCAGCGATGCGGATGATTGAGCGGACGGGGGCCACGGACATTATCAAGCGGGCATTCAGCGGGTTCAAGCAGTTGCCGGCGGCTCCGGTCTCAGCCGACGCGACATGGTGGGAAGTGCTCAGGATTGACCCAGGCACGGCAACCCCAGAATCCATCAACACCGCATACAGGAAGCTTGCGCGTGTGACACACCCCGATACGGGCGGAACCGTTGACGGGTTCAACGTCCTGACTGAGGCCAGGGATCGCGCGCTGCTTGTCGTGCAGGCGGCAGGGAGGGCATAGTCCTATGAAATCGAAAACCCCAGACAAGCAAACTCTTCCGCCAGACGAACTAGTGTCGCTGTGTAGATCGGCAGCCATCAACGACGTCAACGGCACGTTCGGCTTGCTGAGTGAAAAGATAAACGTAGCTGTGGCGCTAGTCAACGAGATACTAACCCCCCTGTATGAACTCGCAGACGAAGTGGATGCCCACATACTCTGCTTAACTGGGGAACTAGACTTCCCAGGCGAAGAAGACGGCATCTATCTGGATGGATTGCGAAAGCTAACAGAGGAAGAGAGGGCGGCGAAGATGGTTGAGGACTGGCGCGGGATAGAGTCACACCTCAAGGGTATTAATCGGCATATTATCAAGGCGCTTGGCGGTCTCACAGACAGATACGACTTAGCCGAGGACAAAGAATGGCCGCCAATCAGAAATGGGACAGGGTAGCCCCATGCACCGCTACACCGCCACCCTGGCGAACGAACCCAACAACCCCTGGCGGTGGACCGGGGACGCGCACCACCTTCGCGACGCCGCAATTCAGGCAGCCCACTGGGTGTTTGCAAATGCTCACCACGATCTCGAACCCGAAGACGTGTATCCCATGAACCTGGATATCGCCTACGCTGAGACACCAGATAAACCGCTGGCTACGGTCAGGGTATCACAGCAAGAGCGTTTCGCTACCGAGATCTTCTACCGCGCGGCGTCGGCCTCTATCAGGGGTGGGTGACATGCCGACCACACAACCAAGATACGATCTCGAAATCGAGCTACGCGAGCAACACGCGCACACGCGCCCCGTTCACCAGACAGCCCATGATTCATGGGGTGCCCACGTCAGGCACGAATACACAGGCGAACGCTACTACCGCTGGGCGATCCTCTACCGCGGCACAGACGTCGGCTCCATCAGCGCCACAAGGCACCCCGGCAGCGGGTGGGTGGCAGAGGTGACCCCGCACGATGATATCGACTACCTCCCGACGTTCTACCGGCAACAGCTTGCGGACTTCCAGGAGTTTCTCGGCACCGATATACACCCCGAGTGCTAGCCGCGCAGCCTGGGTATCCCGTCAATCCACCCCCGCATAAAACCGCTACAGTACACCAGTGTCAAATTGAGAAACTTTTTTGGCGCACCCTCAACCCACTCTACCGAATCCAAAGTGTGCAAAAATCTACGCGATTTCTCAACCACAATCAGACGCTACGCGACCAGCGATTTCCTCTTACAGCGCACCCACCTACACAACTTGTCAACCAACTTATCCCGGAAAAGGCAGGTCAGATTCCTAAAAGTACCCCTATACCCTTACAGGAAAAAAATTCTGTGTGCCTCAAAATCGTTCACTGTGTACCTTGGGAAACTCTACCCTACTTCCACGGCCAACCATTCCATCATCTAAGCCGTCCACCCTTGACAGCACAAGCTCTGTGTGCTAATCGTATCCTGTCTGATTATGGTTGCCGACCACACCCATGAATAATCACTCTTACCGTTGGGGATCATATACGATCGCGTAAGCACTTTTATGATCCTGTAATCCTGTAGGGGTACCTCTCCATTTCTGAGAGGGATGGCCTGTAGTCAAACGTAAGACCCTAATGTCAACCCAGAGAGCACGCACCTAATGCCACGTCGCCGAGACTTTACAAGAACGCCTACTGTCCCACGCCCAAAGCATTTGCGGCCCACCACCAATGATACGGGGGAGCACAGCAATGAGCAGCGGGCGCTATCTCAATCACGAGCCTGGGCGCGGGAGGTTGCCGCTGAGCGCCATCAGCAGAAGGTCCATGCAATCTCACACGCGCATGGTCTAGCGCGAGGTGCTTTACGGATCGCGAACACTGCACCCCCTGGTAGACAGCGCGCGACCTATGCTCGGGCCCGTAAGCTCACACACACCGCGTGGATGCTCGCACACCGCTACGCCATCCGCCTGTACGCCAAGCTGCCAGAGTTTCCTCCGCCCCCTCGTATCCTCGCCCGCGAACGCGACCGCCTAATGCGCGGGGAGTACGGGACCCGCGAGGAACACGCGGATGCCTGGGTCACGAAATCCTACAGGGCTGCTGCCCGCACCACATACGCGAAGGATCACAAGCTCTACCTCTCGCACGCCGCCTTCTGGACCCGCAAGCGCGATGATGCCAAGATAGGGCGCATCCACACCGCTGCGCCGGTCTCAACGATCCCGCATGCGTATCACCCGCTAGAAGGTGGCCTATGACGCTACACGCCCGCATACTGAAACCAGCCACGCGCATCCACATGGACGTCGTGACCACCCTCCTGAAAGACAGTGACAACCGGGGCATCATTGTGATCGCGTTCGGGGAGACCGGGTATGAGATTACGGCGGCGGCTGGGTCGCATGAGGAAGCTGGGCCGCTGGCTCAGGTTGCCGGGGTGCTCAGGGATACACTCAAGAATGGGGACGATGCGCTTGAGGCCAGACTTGATATGACGGATGCTCGCCCGGTGATACTGCCCACGCGTCCGGATGGGCCGCAGGTAGCCACCGGCATGGGCGTTGAGGGGTCGAGTGAGTAGTAGCGGGAGGGGTGGATGGGTTTGGGCGGGAGACGGCGACTGAGGCTGCCTGGGGACGGGTGGCCGGAAAGGTGAGTGATGGCAGAGAATTGGGGCTACAGGTTTAGCGATTGGCAGTTTGAGCATGGCCCATTCAAGACACGGGGGGCTGCGATAGCGGATGCGAGGGACTACCTTCACGAGGAATACCGGGAGTCTCGGGTTATCATGGTGTCAAGGGTTCAACGCCTAACATCGCTTACTT
>SDBV01012585.1_pt1 | contig 10831 bp, 17 predicted proteins | sample 2277081 | NCBI WGS metagenome assembly SDBV01 (sample SAMN10402039, study PRJNA504765) | marine sediment metagenome | isolation source: marine sediment core GS10_PC15, 223 cmbsf | place: Arctic Ocean: Southern Knipovich Ridge | collected 2010
CAGAAGAAACAAACGTATAAAATAATTTTTAATTATTTCCTTATCATGTATGTTCAGGAAAGGAATGCCACAAACAGGAGATTTCCAATGGCAAAAAAATATTATCAAGATCGTGAAGATAGAAGACACGAATCAAGAGGAATGAAAAGAAACGGAGGTGATTCTCACTCTCGTAAAATGAATGATGATGATTACTCTATGGATCATCACAATTTTGTTACAGGTCATGATCCTGATGTAGGAAGAGATGATCACGCAGGGATGCCTAAAGAAACAGTAATGTCTCCTTATCCACCTAATCGCAGCCGTAGAGGAGGTTATCTCGATGACAGCATGTCTGAAATTGATGCAATCCAAATGGATTCTGATCATCAAGTTGAATCACACCTTTCTCATCAGAAATAAAGGATTATTCAATGGTTATGTTGAGACCGCCTGGTAAGGCCTATGAAATAGCTAAGAAGGTTTTAAAGAACCAAGGAATCAAGGTCCCTAAAAGAGCTGTCATTCAAAAAACAACTCTGAAGGGACCTCAATTACAACATTAGAGGAAATAATGGAAAGACACGGATATGACAAATTGGTGAGACATCACATGGATAAGCGTCATGCTCATCGCAGTGGCAAATATCATCAAACTGAAATAGATAGAGAACATGAAAAAATGGGAATGGAACATCATAAATCGGGTAATCCCCATGGAGACCATAAGAAATACTCCATGAGAGGCTCACATGATTATGACCGTTCCATGAAGCACAGAAAACGTGAATCAGAAGGGATGAAACGATATCATCACGAAAATCACAGTGGCTATTAAAAGAAAAAAGGTTCCTTCCAAAGGCAAAAGAAAAATCAAAATTGTCATGGAAGAATTTAAGAAAGGGAAACTTCATTCTGGTTCTAAAAGAGGACCTAAAGTGACGAGCAGAGACCAAGCGATAGCAATCGCGCTTTCTGAAGCGCGTCGGTATGGGAAAAAAAGAAAAAGAAAATAAGGAAAAAAGTTATCTCAAAATTGAGAGGGAAAAAAGTGGCGCCAAGAAAAGTAGCAAAAAGAAAAATAGCTCCAAAAAAACGTGGTGCTGTGACGATTGCAAAAGGGGTAAGACTTGCTCGGGGAGAAGAAAGTAAACTTCGGAAAAAGCCGGGAGGAGGAAGTGTTGGTAAATATAAAACGGTTGCAAAAGGTGCGTTTTGTGGCCCTGCTGGGGGTTCTCCTCGGGGGAGCTTTCCTGTTAATACTAAAAAGCGTGCTCGTAATGCTCTAGCACGTGCTCATAATGCCCCTAATCCTGCTGGAATAAAAGCGTGTGTTCGTAAAAGATTTCCAGAATTTAAGAAGACAAAAAAAGGTAAATAAAATGAATATTCTAATAATTCTTTTTACTTTAATTTTATTAGTTTCGTGCGGCGCAAGAATAATAGAGGAAAGATTTGATCGTGCAGACCTTGAAATGCATTTTGGACCAGGTCCTATTGACGCAACTCCACCGGAAGAGAATTCTGTCTCTAAGGTAATTCCGGAAGAGAAAAAAGATTCTCCAACCGGTTGGTGGAATGCATGATAGAGAAAGATTATTCCTATAATCGTTTCGGCTCGAAAGGAGTACGCGTCGGCCAAGCTGTTCACGACATTATTTCCAAGAATCAGCCATCTTATACCGCTGAAGAGATTTTGGAAGAGATGGGAAAGGGAATTATTGCTTACATTCAAGAAGCTGCCGATAAAGGTTACAAAGAATATATCGGAAGATTTTTTATCCTTCATCTATTTAAGAAGGAACTGAGTGCCATGGGAGTGGAAAATGCAATGCTCCAAAAATGCACCTGTTTCAATGACAGAGAATGGAAACCTAAAGAAGTGATGGAAATGCATCCTAATTCAGCCAAGTCTCTTTATGAGGTGAATCCTAAAAATGGAACGATCCTCTTAAAGTGGACAGTTCCGGGTTGGGAAGATTGTAAATCTATACTTAAAAATCCGAGACATTACGACTCAGATTTAGTAGGGTGGGTTAAAGATGCTACTCGTTCTTTTGAAGTAGGAAAAACCGGTTGATTATCCCACGATTCCATCCTATATTGATCTGCTATATCCGAAATCCGACCAAGCAATCGGATAATAAGTCGTTGATTGTAGTTTAAAATATTTAATTCGTCCTTTATTCCCACTAATTTTTCACTAAAATCTGAAAAAGCTTCTTCTGTTTTTCTTTCCTCTGAATCAAATCTATCAACACTTAAAATAGTACTAGACATAATTATAAAACCCAAGAAGAAAAAGGTTTTCATTAGAACACCCATTTAAATGAAACTTCGGCACCGCTTTCTTTATAACACTTTTTAAATGTCTTGGAATAATAGGACTGTATTTCCATCAGAATGTGGTCTTTCAAGGCAATCGTTAAACCGATTCCTAAACGTCCTCCATGAGGGTTGGAATAGGATTTCCCCCAAAAGCAGTATTCCTCTTGAACCAGAAGGGCATTATGTAGATCACGAAATATGCTTCCTTCCAGTCTTATTTGAAATATAGAAGAAAATATAGCTTCCCATCCGATGCCCACAAAGCCTGTACTCTTATTTATAAATGTGCATTTATCGTCAACCATCTCCATCTTATGAGAAGAAAGTTTAGTAGAGAGAATGGGATATAGATTATACGATTCCGTGAGAGGAAAGCGGAAAAACAAGGTATTTTCTGACTCAACTAAAACAGTATCTTTTTCCAAGTTAGTGAGACCGGAAAGTCTGATATTCAGACCTTGGGGTTGGGAAAATGTATATTCTACTCCAATGCCACCGGTTTTGTATTTGTAATTTTCTTCGTTATGAGAACGGTAAAATCCTTTTGGAGAAATGCAGTGTTTATGGGCATTTTCCGCGGATAATCCAAGGGTGGAAGTGACTACTAACGATGCTACGAGTAGGTTTTTCATTTTCTTCTCCTGTTAATTAACATTTTAACTATCCATCAAATTTGTCAACGTTGTCAAGGTTAAAGAAATAATTTGACAACTTTATTGGGACCCTGCTATCAATAAATTAATTGAATACAGGACCGTGAGCGAGCGTCAATCGCGCTGTTTCAATTGTCCAACTTATAGGTGTAAAGGGTCTCACCAACCAAAGGAATGCTAATGTCTGATGAGGCAAATGTGAGTGTAGAAGAGGAAACTCTTCAAGGTTCCACTCAAACCAGCGAATCGGAAAATGAGCATAACGACGTTTCACAAGAAGACCAGAAGTCTCAGCAGACTACGCGCAATGATGCTGAATACAACTGGGCAGAAATGAGACGGCAGATGCGGGAAAAAGATCAGCAGATTGAGGAACTTGGAAAACAATTTCAGGAGATCTCAAAGAGGAACCCTCCTATAGAGGAACCCGATGAACTAGCTAATCTTGCCGAAGATGACATCTTAACAGTCGCGCAAGCCAGAAAGCTTGCAAAAAAAATGGCAAGAGGTGTTGCAGAAGAAGTGCTTAAAGAGCGTGACGTTGCAACGATCGACGAGAGAATGCAGTTTAAGTTTTCCGATTATGCTGAAATTGTATCAAAAGAAAATATAGAACTTTTGAAACAAAACGAGCCAGAACTAGCTCAATTCCTTTATAAAATGACTGATCCTAATGATCAGGCATTGGCTGCCTATAAGTTGCTTAAACAAGTAACGGGAACTGGAGAAAAGTCCGACTCTCTTGAAAAAAAGAAAGCAGAAGAAAATTCCCAAAAACCGTTATCGGTTAACGCCGTTACTAAACAGAGCGCTATAGGTAATGCCCACTTGTTTGAAAATGGTCTCACTCAAGAGTTAAAAACTCAGCTTTGGGCCGAGATGCAGCAAGCAAAGAAGGGATAGAGAAGTTATTGGCATAAAAAAAGGTAATATTAATGTCAATTACAACCTCAAGTGTATTGCCAGCTCCAGTGCAGCAAAGCTTTTCATTCAAGCTCCTGTCTGTTCCTGTGCCATACATGATTCACAAAATCCCAGCAGATTTGAAGGCTATGCCTAGAAATGGTGGTACGACACTAAGAATGCGTCGTTACAATCCTCTAGCTACAGCTCCAGTTCCATTGGGTAATAGTGGAGTTACTCCTCCACCACAAACTTTAACTGCTATCAACATAGATGCAAAAATGGATTTCTACGGAACTTACATTTTGCTCAATGAACAAGTAACACTTCAAAACCAAGATCCTGTTCTTAATGAAGCAGCTCAACGTCTAGGTGTTTCTCTTCGTCAAACTGAAGATCAGTTGATGAGAGACATGCTTGCGTCTACTGCAAGCTTTATTAACAGTGTAGGAGGAACAAATGGTGACAACCCCACCGAGATTACTCGCTCTGATGTTGATACTGTCGTTCGCACTCTACGCGGTAATAATGCTTATAGTTTCTTGGCCGGAATTGAAGGAGAAGACAGATTTGGAACCGCTCCAGTTAGAGATGCTTATTTCGCACTCGGTCATACTGACCTAATTGGACAGCTCGATGACATTGCTGGATTTATCCAAAAATGGAACTATCCGAATCAGCAAAGTACACTCGATCCCGAATGGGGAACTGTAGCAAATATTAGATTCTTGCTTTCTAGCATTGGGTCTACTACCCCTAATGGTTCGTTGCTCGGCGCTACTGTCTATAATATCTTTGTCAGTGGTCGTGAAGCTTTCGCGGCTATAGAACAAGATGGTTATAGTTCACAATTTATCTATCGTCCCCCCATTTATGATGGTCCTTTAGCTCTGAATGCATCAGTTGGATATAAATTCGCTGAAGTCCCTCGTATCTTGAATGACCAATGGGTCTTTAACCTGCGTACTACGCTAGCATAAGGAGGCAAAAATATGAGTACACCGCTTAGCGCACAACTTACAGGTAGCTTTACATCAGATGGAGAAATTAGAGATATTTCTTTACCATCAGGTTTTACCGAGTTCGAGATGACTAATATCTCAGATATCGGTTCAACTGCGGCCAATACCAATGTTATGGAGTCACGGGCAACATCAGATATGCCTGATGGATCGGGTTATTTCGGTCCTAAAACAAGTGGAGCAGCTACGATTGCTCTCACAGTTACCACTCTTACTGGTGGTTTTACATTCGTAGATGATAGTGCTTCTGTATCTCTGGGAGCTGCTAACTCGACTATAACAGCTATTGGTCAAGACACTCCTTCAGCTGTTGTTTCTCTAACCTCTACTGCAGGTTTGAGTGAGCAGGATGTTATACGTGTTTTTGATACTACTGGAATGCTTCAAATAGCAGGCTGGGATTTCACCATTGATACTGTAACCACAGATACTTCATTTAATCTTGCATTTCTTGATTCTTCCGGATTTGCAGTTCCTGCCACTGAAGGTACCCTTCGTCGTGTTCCTTTTGATGCTAGATTTTATCCTAGGAATAGAAGAATTACGAATATTCAACCTTCTTTCCCAGTAGGTAATACTGTGATCCAACTTAGTGTTACCCATGGATTCACTATAGGACAATTAGTTCGTATAAAAGTTCCAGCTCAATATGGAATGATTGAACTGGATAATGCGTTAGTAGAAATTACAGGAGAAGATATTGTAAATAATGAAATTGTAATAAGTGTTGATAGTACTAGCTTTACACCTTTTACTTTCCCAACATCTGGAGAAGCCGCCGCGGGGGTAGAAGTTCCGCAAGTAATTCCCGTAGGAGAAGCTGCAACTGAGTTCTCTGCAAATCTTTTGGATGATGCAACGGAAAACCGCTCCTTTAGAGGAGTACAAATTGGTACAACTGTCCAGACGGATGGTGTTCTCTACCAATGGGTAGCTAAAAGAGGGGTAAGACTTTAAACCATTGGGGGTTTCCGAGGATTGCCAAGGAAGCCTCCAATATTTTAAGAGAGGAAAAATGGCACAATTAAAAAAAGTATCAGGTTCAGTAACGCCTAGAGAAGAACAAAAAGTTCTCAAATCCCAAAAGTCAGCAGATATTCCAGACTATATTTGGGATGAAGCCAAGAAAGAACTTAAAATGGTTAAAGGTCGATTTCGTCTCTATGAGCAAGGGAGACAAGGAGGGTCTGAAAAAGTCACATGGAGAAAATATCCTCCTGAAATTTGTCCTATATTCGAAAAAGCAATGAAAGACGGAGAGGTATACGAAATTCCTCTTTACGCAGCTAGGTTTATCAATGGGTACGATTCATGTGCAAAAAAGTTGAATGGTAATATCCATTCCTGCGCTTTTGCTAAACACGGTTTCAAAATGAGCGACGAAAATGATTTGGTCCCCTCAACAGATGGAATGACAGAGTCTGGAGGAGGAATCCCAGTACCTGTAGCTGGGATTACTAGCTATGAAAAAAGAATGGGCTTTGAGTCCTTAGAGTTTGGAACTGGAATCGAATGACCATTGCGAATTTTTTTGTTCCCAATAGACAGACAGTCTCAACAATCACGCAAGCACGGCTCGGCGTAGTTACTACTACACAAGATCATGGTTATGATACCGGTTTATGTTTGCGTTTTTTCTTTCCTCTCAATGTAGGAATGAATCAGTTAAGAGATAAAGTAGTAAGAATAACTAAAATTGATGATACATCATTTTCGATTGGAGTCGATACGACGAATTTCGATATATTTAGCCCTGTAGGCACTAAACAGACTCCACAGGTCATACCAGTTGCCGAAGTTGCAGATAGCCTTCTACAGGCCACTGTGAACAACGAAAATATAATCCCGGAGTTTTAAAATGTCCTTTCCTTCCACCCTCTCCGATATTCGACTAAAAGTGCGAAGAATCACAGGACGACCTTCGACTGCACAGATTACAGATACTGAAATTGATGAATATGTTAATACTTTTTATCGTTTTGATCTTCCTCAGCATTTGAAGCTAGAAAGTTTGCTAGTTAACTTCGAGTTCACTACAACTGCCAACATCCCTGTATACGATTTTCCAAGAGATACTTATTTGACAAATATGCCTCCTGTATATATTGGTGGTTACCGCTCAGAAATGACTCAGTCTCGTGATAACTTTTTCCGCGTGAATCCTCAATTAAACTTTTTACAACAAGAAGTCGCCATTGGAGATGGTTCTGTGGGCCCTTATACCGGTACTTTGATCAATAAACCTATCATGCCTGGCTTTAAACCTAATCCTCCAGGCGCTTTTTCTGATAGCTCGATTCCTGACAATGATATTGGGGCCCAATTTTTAAAATGGAATGTGATTTTCTCGGGGTTAGGCGTTGCAGACACTACCAGCGGTATCTCTCCCTCTATTACTCTTGTTGATGATGGACAAGGAAATCTTTTTGATACAGATGATCCCTCCACTAATCCCTCAGAAAGGAGAGGAACCATAAATTATATTACAGGAGAATTTACTCTAGATCCCTTCAAGGCGGTGATTCCCACCGGAAATCCTATCAATGCACAATACATTCCCTATGTGGCGTCTCGTCCTCAGGAAGTGATATTTTTTGAAGATCAATTTATCGTTTATCCAGTCCCTGATCAAGCTTACACTGTTTCCTTTGAAGTCTACAAATATCCAACTGCCCTGGCCAAATCAACTGATGATCCTCAACTCCAAGAATGGTGGCAACTACTCGCGTATGGAGCAGCAGATAAAATCTTTGCAGATAACGCAGATTTTGAAGATCTCCAAAAATTTCGTCCAATTTTGCAAGAGCAAATGAATCTAGTTCTGAGAAGGACTCTAGTCCAATATACCAGTGATCGGACTGCTACCATCTATACGGAGCAAACGCAATTCCCTGGATATCCTTTCGGTAATTTATTTTCTGGTTTTTAGTAAATTAACTGTCCTTTTTAGTTTCTAAGATTGATCATAAAGTGGAAATACGTGATTGTAGATTTTATCTACGTCTAATTCTATTAGAATAATTGTTTTATTTACCAAATAGAGTTGGTAAGCATTTCCAAGAATCAGAAGTGCACTGACGATGCATATCCAAAAAAATAATGGAAGTTTTTTTCTTTTCTCCATAAATATTCCTTCTTTTTGTACCTTTTTTTTCAGTCACTATAGTTTTCAGATAATTAGTTTCTGTATGTCTTCCCAACTAAATTCACTTTGTAGTATTTCATCATTATATAAAGAGATACTCTCTAAAAGATATTTATAGTTTTTCAACTGTGAAGTAATACCTTTTTCAAATTGGTTAATATAAAGGAAATATTCTTTCTCCAAAGAAACTTTTTTGCGAAGGCAAATCTTCCATTTTTTTTCATATCTTTTATAGAGACGCGGTGGTTTTTTTGTGCATGCACACCATCTTTTCCACCATTTTACTTGTTCTTCCCATTTGTCGGGACAAAATTTAGACATCTTCTTCCTCTTTCAAACAATCGTATCAAATGCTATACAAAAGGAAAATGTATAAACTTTTTTTGAGGACCTCATGACATTCCAACGAAATATTCCACAGCCTGGAGATTTAATCAGTGTAAGCCAAGATAATCTCTTGCAAAATTTCCAAGCCATAAATGATTCATACGACGTTAATCATATACTTTTCAATTTAGCCGGAGATGGCAAGCACAAATTTGTAGAAATGCCAACTCAAATCACTGATCCTGCTGGAGGGGCATCTGAAGTAACTATTTTCGCTAGAGCTGAAACACTTCCTTTTGTTGGAGAAGTGAATCTTTGGTACAAAAGAAATGCTGAGGCAACTGCTTTTCAGTTAACAGGTACAAATCCTTTGAATGATGCCAGTGGTCATACATTTTTACCTGGAGGATTATTGATGCAATGGCTTTTAGTGGCTTCACCTAATGATAACGATTTAGTCGATTTTCCTATTGCTTTTGGCGATACTCCTTATTCTTTACAATTAACGGCTCAAAGGAACGGTACGAGTGCCGGAGATGTAAACGGTACCTCATTAACTGCGACTAATTTTAGATTGAGGCTTGGATCTAATTCCAATACCGGTGTGTGGGTCCTAGTAGTAGGACCTCAGTAATGGCCGACCCTTTTCTCATTGCTAATATGGAGATCGGTCTTGAGAGGGATCGAGAACCATGGTTACTTCCCGATGAAGCTTTTCCTACTCTTGAGGATAGTTATCTTTTTCGTGGACGATTAAAGCGTCGATTAGGATACGAGAATTTGGGCCGCATATGTGAAGAGGCAACCCCGGACGACTTTGGTGCACGCGATCCTGCTCCGGACCAACGAACGGGACCACTTACTCTAGGAGGAGCTCTCCAAGTTCAACCTGGATCTGTTTCTATTACTGACGGCGTCACTACTTTTCAAGATGATGGAACTGGTCAAATGGTGGTTACAGTCGGAACCGGTACTGGAGGTCCCATTGACTATTTTACTGGAATTTTTGATGTAACTTTTCTGATAGCCGGAGCAACCAATGTAATTGCTACATTCTGTCTCTTTTTTGGACGTCCTGTAATGGGTCTAAGAACGCGAGAACTTTCTGTAATCAATCAAGAACAATTGATTGGATTCGATACGGAAAAAGCAAATCGGTTTTCCACATTTCTTGATATTTTCGTTGACATTTCCTTTTATAAAACTACTGGAATTGCCTTTTCCTGGACGGGAACGAATTCGGATTTCTTCTGGACATACAATTATGCCAATGCCTTTTGGGTGACTAATTCGGTAAAAGGTTTCCAAGATATTGTAGATGATACCACTCCGGGAGCTGGGGATGGAATTCGGTGGTTCGATGGGAATGGATGGATTAACTTTCTGCCACCAATAGATAGTACATCAGGTCCAGGTCCTAATTTTCTGATGGGAGCAAAAATCATTGTCACATATAGGAATCGCTTGGTGGTTCTGAATACTACAGAGGGTACTTCCGTTGGAGCTTTTAATGAGTTTCCTCAAAGAGCACGCTGGTCACAAAACGGCACTCCTTACTACGTTGATACTCTTCCTTCGGGTTTCAGTGGATCTTTCGAGGGCGATGCCTGGAATTCTGATGTAGTGGGAAAAGGAGGATTTATTGATGCTCCCACTTCCGAGCAAATTATTTCTGCTGAATTCATTAATGACGACTTAATTGTCTATTTTGAACGTTCAACTTGGAAACTGTCCTATTATGGAAGCCCCGTCCTTCCTTTTGTGTGGATACGAGTTAACGTTGAACTCGGAGCAGAAAGTACTTTCTCTGTGGTCCCTTTTGATAGTGGATTATTGGGAGTTGGAAATTATGGCATAGTCATTTCGAATGGAAATGAGATTAAGCGAATCGACCAAAAGATCCCCGATGAAGTTTTTAAAATTCATAACGGAAATGATGGAGTAAAGAGAGTGTATGGAATACGGGATTTTCCCAAGCAACTCGTTTATTGGACATTTCCCGATCAATCTACCGATCCAACCTTTCCCACAAGAGTACTCGTTTATGATTATCTAGAAGGAACCTATGCAATTTTCAATGATAGTCTGACCTGTTTTGGACAATATCAACCCATCGACGATGTTACTTGGGCTGATTTGAAACAAAGCTGGATTGCAACTCCTGAAGCATGGAATTCGGGACAACTTCAATCCGATTTTCCCCTTATTGTAGCAGGGAATCAACAAGGATTTGTGTTTAAGAATTACAATTCAGGACCAGTAATCAATGATCCTTCTCTTTTTTTGACTGGAATTACCGTTGCTAATCCAGTCGTTATCACTTCGGTTAATCATAATCTCCTGGAAGAGACCTTCATAAAATTTAGCGATATCAATGGATTAACTTTAGACATCATTGCAGAGGATCAGGGAACAGCATTAGATGGTAGTACGACATTTTCCGCTACTCTCCAAAATCCACCTGTCAACCC
>SDBV01012586.1_pt1 | contig 10829 bp, 7 predicted proteins | sample 2277081 | NCBI WGS metagenome assembly SDBV01 (sample SAMN10402039, study PRJNA504765) | marine sediment metagenome | isolation source: marine sediment core GS10_PC15, 223 cmbsf | place: Arctic Ocean: Southern Knipovich Ridge | collected 2010
CTATGCGGCCGATATGGCTCAGATAGGAATGCAGCCTGATCAGATTCTTGGTACAACGAATAAAAAACAGGAAAGTAATCGTTCTTTTAGAGGGTTTTTACTGGGGTATGAGGCGGATGAAGCGGTAGCGGCAGCCGTTTATATTTTTGTTCGTCATCCTGACAACTTACATGCAGCGATCATCGAAGGTGCTAATGCATTTGGGCGAACTTCTTTAATAGCATCTCTTGCGGGCGCTCTCGTCGGATCACGTGCAGGGCTCGAAAAGCTTGGAGATCGTGGATTTAGCTATGAACTTGAAAAGCTTGAAAATAGAGAAAAGCTTGAGAAAACATCTCATGATCTGTTTAACGTGCTCAAGGCGGCAGCCCTCAATCAGGGTAACCGTTCCAGGTTCGGTAAGCTTCTTAAGCTTGGCGTGGGTGTTGGACTTATCTCTCTCGGTGGATGGCTTTGCTACAAGTATGTGGTACCAGCCATAACGGGTCAATCGCAGTCGGGATGATTTTTTGTGAGGATCATTGCTTTCTGATGGCTTCTCTGTTGCATGATCTGATGCTGGTTGCGAGTGTGTACGTGCCTCCTGTGATTTTCGAAAATTATACGTATGATGAGTACGAAATGAGTGCGTACGACTATTATTAAGAAATGATTGAGATTTTATGGTGGGATAAGATATTCTTAATAATAAGATTCAACTGCAAGGGTGAGGGGGGTTATGAAATCGTTGCTGGGGAGTGCGTATTATATAATGGGTACTCTACTCATAGTATGCTCAGTATCTGCGTCTCCAGACTGCCTGGATAATAGCTATCATGCCAATCGATGTTTAGGGCGCTATGACTACAAAAATTATCATTCTGTGCATTGTGATTGTCGCTGTGAGAGGTATGCTCGTTCATTAGATCGGGGTACGTGTCGGCGTTGTCAACATTACCGTATTCCTTATGATCCCAAATTGCATGTCAAGAAGCAATGATCTTCACCAGCTTTTGAGCAGGGGCTTCTTGCTGGTCTGTCTTCATCTCTTTCGGAGCGAGGAGCTAATAGGAAGTATCTTGATGAGCAGGGAGCTGCAAGAGAAGAAGGTTGGGTTACTTTGTGGAAAAGGCTATGGTGAGAGTTAGTGAAGTATTTGTAAAAGCATCAAAAAGGGTATATTACGCATCCATAGTAGATTTAGCTGCGAGATTTTTCCTTTAACAGAAAGGGAATGATCGAATCAGGATTTAAGGAGAGTGCATCGATGCCATTTTCGATAAGAAAATCGGCAATCTCCGGAAAATCTGAAGGAGCTTGGCCACAAATACTCATATAGGTCCCCACACGCTTTGCAGCCTCAAGGGAGAGCTTGAGCATCTTTTTAACGGCCGGATCGTTTTCATTGAATAGCGTGGTAAGATGCGCTGCATCCCGATCGACAGCAAGCGTAAACTGAGTCAAATCGTTCGATCCTATGGAAAATCCATCAAAGTACCGGCTAAATTCCTCAAGAAGAATCACGTTAGAAGGAATTTCGCACATCATCAGTATCTGTAATCCCTTCTCGCCCCGTTTAAGGCCCTGCTTTTCAAGAGTAGCAATAGTGCATTCAGCTTCATAGAGGCTTCTTACAAAGGGAATGAGAAGCCTAATATTAGAAAATCCCATATCGTTACGTGCTTTTAGTATTGCCTGACATTCAAGTTCGAAGGCAGGCGCAAAAGAAGGGTCACAATATCGTACCGCTCCCCGAAATCCGAGCATAGGGTTTTCTTCGATCGGCTCAAAATCTTTTCCGCCAAGAAGATCTGCGTATTCATTACTTTTAAAGTCGGATAGGCGAACAAGTACCTCTCGCGGATAAAAAGCTGCCGCGATCATGCCGATGCCCTGGGCAAGTGTTTCGACGAAGAATGTCTTTGGGTCTTTATAAGCTGCCGAAAGTGTATGTATCGCTTCCTTGGTGCGCGCGTCGCTGATCTCTTCTTCATGGCAGACCGCCATAGGATGGACCCTAATACTCCCGGATATGATAAATTCAATGCGTGCAAGACCGACGCCAGAGACAGGGAGAAACGACACTTTATAGGCTCTATCGGGGTCTGCTATATTGACTAAGAGTGGAACGCGGGGTTTGGGAAGCGTTTTAAGTTCCGTTTTAGTGATAGTATAGTCATGGATCCCCTCATAAATGAATCCTGTGGCTCCCTGACTACAGTCAACGGTAATGAGATCCCCGTCTTTTATAATTTTGGTAGCACCCATCGTGCCAATAATGGCTGGGATGCCTAATTCACGGCTTACAATGGCAGCATGGCAGGTCCGCCCACCCTGATCGGTGATAATTGCTGCCGCTTTTTTCATGATGGGTACCCAATCAGGATCGGTCATGGAAGTTACTAATATGTCCCCCTCATTGAACTCGGTTAGTTCATGGATACTTTCTAAGCGTCGCGCGCGGCCATGAGCAATTTTTTGTCCGATACTGAGACCGGTAATAAGAACCTTCTGGGGCTTCTCCTTCAGTTCATACGTAATAAGCTGATCAGTCCATTCTTTCCATCCAAATACCGTTTCAGGTCGGGCCTGTATAATATAGAGCTCATTATCGATACCATCCTTTGCCCACTCGATATCCATGGGTCGCCAGGTATTATGAAGGGTGCTATAATGGTTTTCGATAAGAACAGCCTGCCGGGCAAGGGTGAGAATTTCATCATCTGTCAGTGAAAAATGGCGCTGTTGATCGATCGGAACCGGCAGGTTTTCTACCGATTGCTTTTTATTTTCAGCATAGACGAGCTTGAACTCTTTACTGCCGCAGTATTTTTTGATGATAGGCCTAAAGCCCAAAGCAAGCGTTGGCTTATGCACATGGAATTCATCCGGATTAACAACTCCTTTTACAATATTCTCACCTAAGCCATAGGAGGAGGTAATCACCGCAACGTTCTTAAAACCGGTATCCGTATCGAGAGAAAAGACGACACCCGAACTTGCTTTATCTGAGCGAACCATTTTTTGTATGCCTACAGAGATTCCCACCTGAAAATGATCAAATCCGTGCTCAGTACGATAGACGATGGCCCGCTCAGTAAATAATGATGCCATACATTTTTTGGTCGTATCGAGTACCTTGTCGATTCCCTTTACATTGAGAAATGTTTCTTGCTGCCCTGCAAATGATGCTTGAGGAAGATCCTCCGCCGTGGCTGATGAACGAACGGCAACATCAAGGTCAGATTGATTATACATGCTCGATAGTTGCGCATAGGCCTCTGTAATCTGGTCTACCAACGTAGATAGTAAGGGCGCCTCATAAATAAGTGCACGTATCTGTGTTCCGATTTCCTGTATCTGTTTAATTGATGCATCTTTTGGAAGGCTTTCTGCGATCTGCTTCATCTGGGGAAGAAGCTGACTCTGTTCAAGATGGTCCCAATATGCTTGTACCGTAACGGCAAACCCGAGAGGAACCTTAATGCCGGTCTTCGTGAGGCGCTGAATCATTTCACCGAGTGACGCATTTTTTCCACCTACTCGGTATATATCCTTGAGCGTCGTTTCGGAAAAAAGAATAATGTAGTTCATATATCCCTAGAAGTTTTGCTCGATAATTTTCGCCGGATTGTATAAAAAGGAATCGGTCGAATTTACGTCGGCCAAAAATTTCTTTAAAGCAGGTCCTTGTTCAGGATCCTGCAGGGTTGATCCTATAACGGCTTTAATCCATCCGAGCGGTGTACCCAGATCATAGCGTGTGCCTTGTACCTTATAGGCAAAAACGCGCTCGTTATGTTGCATCATATGGCCAATAGCATCTGTCAGATGAAACTCATTCTGTTCATAGGTGAACATTTCTTCGAGTGAATTAAAGATCTTGGAAGAAAGCACGTAACGTCCTACAACGGCAAGAGATGAAGGTGCATCCTTTGGATGTGGTTTTTCAACGAGATGAGAAAGCTGAAATAGGTTGGGAGTAATAGTCTTTTTTATGCCCACCATTCCGTAGGATGAAAAACACTCAGCAGGAACTTCTTGGACTGCAATGACACTGGCCTTTTCTTGACGTGCAACGCGAATGAGTTGGCTCAATGGCGGCTGCTTGCTGAAGATGATATCATCAGGAAGAGCGACGCCAAAATATTCCTTATTGATACAGTGACGCGCGAGCCATATCGCATGCCCAAGACCCAAAGGTTCTGGTTGGTGAATATACGTAAAGTGTGCTAGACGAGCAAGTCGTTCCGTACTTGCCAAGAGCCCCATTTTATCCTGATCTTTTAATAATGTGTTATCCGGTGACATATCAAAATGATGAGCAATCATTTCCTTGTTTCGTGCGGTAATAATAATCATATTTAATAGCTCTGAGAGCAAGGCTTCCTCCGCGACATGCTGAATTGCAGGTTTATTTAAAAGGGGCAACATTTCACGTGGGACCGTCTTACTGTAGGGAAGGAATCGTGGTCCTAAGCCTGCCGCCGGTATTATTACTTTGGATATCTCCATTCCTTCTCCTTTTAAGCCGATTAAAATTGCTGCAAAAATTCGATTTTATTTGAATGCAGGAGCCGAATGTCGGTGATCCCATATTTGAGCATAACGAGGCGTGTGAGCCCAAAGCCAAATGCAAAGCCACTATATGTATCTGCATCGAGGACGCATGCTTTCAACACATTTGGATGAACGAGGCCTGCTCCGCAAATTTCGATCCATCTTGTTTTTTTACAGGTCGAACAGCCTGTCGTGCAGAACGGGCAGGACATATCTATTTCTACACCCGGTTCAACAAAGGGAAAATAGCTGGGCCGTAAACGGATCTGTAGATCCTTCTGTTCAAAAAATGTTTGCAAAAATGTTTTCATGGTAGCAAACAGGTTTGCGAGCGAAATGTTTTTATCCACGAGGAGCCCTTCGAGCTGCATGAACATAAAATCATGCGAGGCATCGGTTGCCTCATTTCTATAGGCCCGCCCCAGTACCGCTATTGCAATAGGGGGTTTCTTTTTAAGCATCGTGTGAATTTCAACCGATGAGGTATGAGTTCTCATAAGAAGGCCGGGAAGAGTGAGCCAGAAAGTGTCCTGCATATCTCGAGCAGGGTGATCTGCCGGGATGTTGAGCGCTTCAAAATTATAATATTCATCTTCTACTTCAGGCCCTTCAGCGATCTCAAAGCCCATACTCATGAGGATATCCTCTACTGTTTGAATAACATGGGTGTACGGGTGCAAAGACCCCTGCATTTTTGGCGTACTATATGCTGATACGTCAAAATGAGTGCTTTTAAGCTGTTCTGCCTCAATTTTCTCCGTTTCAAGCTGCGTTTCGCGCCTCTTGAATGCCTCCTGAGCCTTTTCTTTTAATTGGTTCATAAGGGGGCCAGCCACTTTTTTTTCCTCAAGCGGGAGCTCTTTAAGCGTGGCCATGAGTTCACTCAAAGCACCCTGGCGGCTCAGGTGTTTAATTCTAAGTTCTTCAAGCATGGAGGCGTCTTCGACCGCCTCAAGCTCTTGAAAAAACTGCTGTTCATATATTTCTAAACGGTTTTTAATGTCAGCCATGATCTGTATACGGTAAGGAGTATGTTTAATATTCACATCATCGTAACAGAGGATTGGATACTTTGCAATACGAATACCGAAGTTTGCATATGAAGAGAGAGGTTCTTCTTGGCGAGTGAGGTTTCACAAGATAAAATAACCATACCAGCCAAAAAGGGTGTTACACAAGGTGCATGCTTCATCTATACAGAAACTGTCGCGGGACTCACTCTTTTTCAAGTAGAGATACGAACAATTTCTACGTACACAAAGAAAGAAAAATTCTTCTATTACCGATGAATATGCCATAGTGAGCTTTTGGCGCCATTTGTTTCGTCCATACTGCGTTCTAGAAAGGTTTTTTGAGTAGAGAGGTGAGCTTTTCCTGGAGTTATGCTGTTTATGATGCGATTGCTCGGAACTCTATTGACAAAAAGAGGCAAGAGACCTAAGATAATACTACATTAGCCGAGGTAGCTCAGTGGTAGAGCAGAAGCCTGAAGAGCTTCGTGTCGATGGTTCGATTCCGTCTCTCGGCACCAGAGCTATAAAAAAATCTCCTGTATTAACAGGAGATTTTTTTCTGTTGGTTGACTTAGCGACAGCCGCAGCCATTGTGCGATCGGCACGTTGGGCATGAAGAGCTGGTTCTTGTACACCTATCAGGGCAAGAACCGTTGCGACGTCCCCACCATCCACCAAATGCGCTCGTGCTGATTGCCGAAGCACCAAGTAAAATAAGAGCTATAACCTTTTTCATGATTATTCCTTTCAATTAAGGGTTACATTGTTTTACTACTAGTTTCATCATACTTAATTTCGATTCTATTTGTCAATAATTATTAATATATCTTTTACATATAGAAATAATCAGGGCCGGTCCTGCCATGGGTGTCTTAAGGTGGAGTGAGTATATACGAGAAGAGAGAGACGAATACACGCCTCTCTCTTTAATTGAACTGTATGTTTTAGAAGGTAAATTTACGCTTGATCGGCGTCAGCTGCGCCTTCATCGTCTGCTTCTACTTCTTGAGCAGCTTCTGCTCCTGGTGTAGGAGCTGTTTCTGCTGGGCAGCCTACTGGGCAGCGTCTGCAGCTACGTCTTTGTGGGCATGTTCTGCAAGAATTGCAGTTATTAGAGCCTCTGAACCATCTGCGTCCAGTTCTTACTCCGCTGCAGCTATTACAGTCATTGTGCCTATTGCCCCAGAACCATCCGCGTCTTCTGCCACGATAGACTCTGCGTCTTCTGCCACGATAGGTTCGTGTGTGTTGGCCGTCAGATACTACGGTATCTGCAAAGACTGCCGTTTCTGCAGCTAATGCAAGCACCAAAAGTGCTATCATCTTTTTATTCATTATCTTCCCTTTTTGTTAGGTGAAACCATTATTGTTACTCTCAATTGTTAAGTAAAGTATTAATACTACTACACTTCTTATCTTACACAAGTTGAATTTAATAAATCAAGAATTTTTTCAGTTATAAAATTATAATCATGATTTATGCGTTATAATAAGCGTTCCAGATCTTCGTGCAAGATTGTTCTTTTTCTTCCTGAGTCTGCTCCGATATGAAAAGGGTAGGATGGTGAAAGTAGGGCTTTTATGAGGCCTGGGCTATAGGGGGATCAGTGTATTGGCAGAGTACGCAGGTATTTTTTGTGGAAGAAGTACTGACAGTGGACACCATCTGAGTGCGACAGAGTAAAGGGAACAGTGCCCCTATTGGGCGGTCTAGTAAGGGAGTTCTCAGTAAGGGTCCTTGCCAAGAGCTCTTGCCCTGTCTTGAGTGATCAGATAGGAGGTTACCAGAAGGGATTACAGGAAAGTACCCGTTTTATTATTGCCGGGATCGCTTTGAAGAAAGGAGCATCATCGAGTTGCATCAGGGCATAGTCTGAGCAGGAGATCTCAAAGCGGCAACAGCCAGGAGGACCAAGAAGGGGCCTTATGCAGATTATGAGTCCTTTAATGATGAGATTGACCATACAATTTTTGGTGAGCTGCATCGAGAGCAGCGGTTATACTTGTCTTGAGCTGATCAAATGCCGCTGAAGCGCTGTCCTTTGTGCAGTATACTATAACATCGATTCGTTTTTCAAACAATCGTTCTTCATAAAAAAGTGCCTTAAGACGCCTTTTTACGAGGTTACGCTGGGGGGCAGTGCCTATTTTTTTGGGAGTTATTATGAGTATTCTTCCGTAGGGAAGAGTGCTTGGCCGGGCCCGCATTTCGAGAAGAGGCTGTTTATAGACAGATTGAGCAGAATAAAAGAGTTGCCGTCTTTCCTGGGGGGTAAAAGAAGTGATGTGACGAGCAGTAATCTCATTTTTAGGCATGCACTGCTAAACGCTTTCTGCCACGTGCTCGGCGACGATTAATTATTTTGCGACCGTCATGCGTCGACATACGCATTAAGAAGCCATGCTTTCTGTTTCTTTTTTTTCTTTTTAACTTAAACGTAATCGACATAATCTTTCCTTAACTATCCCATGTCTTATCTCTATACATATAGTGTACATCAAGAGTGAAATTTTTTCAAAGTTTGAAAAGATATCCGGCAAGAACTTCAGCGGAGGTATGCATAAGAAGAGCTCCATGCCTATTACCTTAGATGGAGATGCTGCGAGGCTCTTAGGCTATACCTCAGAAGAAATAGAACGGTTTTTTAAGCCCTATCTTGAGAACCTCGCAGAAAAAAAAGGGCAGTCGATCAAGAAGATAATGGAGGGTATCCGTTTTTGGTATAATGGGTATCAATTCGCGCACGAGGGTGATAAGGTATATAATCCTTTTTCAGTGTTGTTGTATCTTGCTGATGGTATCTTTTTAAACTATTGGTTTGAAACGGGAACTCCGTCCTTTCTTACCCATCTCATGAAAAGGCAAAGCTATCTCGTATTTGATATTGAGGGTTCGGAGGTAAATATTGAAGAAACGCGATCCTATGATCTTGATCAGATGCAGCTCCTTCCGTTGCTCTGGCAAACGGGGTATCTCACTATTGAGAAATATGATGTGCTTGCAAAAAACTATACGCTTGCTTTTCCAAACGAGGAAGTACGGACGTCATTTTTGCGCTATTTCATGCGCCATCTCACCGATACCAAAATTTCGATGATCGCAAATTATAGTTTGAAACTCAGTAATGCGCTCAGAAAAAACGATGTAGACCTTTTCTTTCAGACGCTTCAGGTGTTTTTTGCACACATACCCTATACGCTTCAGCTACCCTTAGAAAAGTATTATCAATCGATATTCTATGTGATTTTAAACGTTCTTGGCCTGCCTACCCATGCGGAGGTTGAAACAAACAATGGGCGCATCGATGCGGTTATAGAGACTGCTACCCATTATTACATCATCGAATTTAAACTGCATGATTCTGCTCAAGCAGCACTCCAACAGATTGAAGCAAAGCAATACTACCAAAGGTATCTACAGAATCAGAAGCAAGTTGTACTTATCGGAGCTCATTTTGATACGGAGAAGCGCGATCTAGAAAGCTGGATCACCAAAGAAATAAGCATATAATACGTGTATCTAGGTCTGTTCTTTTAAATATCGTTCTGCATCGAGCGTAGCAGCACATCCCGTTCCGGCTGATGTTATTGCTTGCCGGTAACGCTTATCAGCGACGTCGCCTGCTGCAAATACGCCCGGAACTGAGGTCATAGTATAGTCTTTAAGAAGAATATAGCCAATATGATCCATTTCAAGCTGGTTTTTAAATATGGCTGTATTGGGGTGGAGGCCGATGGCAAGAAAGACGCCATCAGTTTCAAGCTTTTTTTGTTCGCCCGTTTTTTGATCGGTAATAGTAACATGGGTTACCCGCCCAGCCTCTCCATCCTTGGCAGTGCCATGAATCTCCGTTACGGTATTGTTGTATATAATCTTAATATCATCGTTTTTTAGTACCGGCTGCTTCATCGCATGGGATGCGGTAAGTTCAGGCAAGAGCTGGACAAGCGTTATCTGGTTCGTAAAATTTGTCATAAATAATGCACTTTCCATAGCGGTATCACCACCTCCGACAATGACTACTTTCTTATCTCTATAGAAGACACCATCACAGACGGCGCAGGTTGATACCCCTTTGCCCCAATAGGTATCCTCACCGGGACAGTGCAATTTTAAAGGGGAGGCGCCCGTTGCAATGATAAGAGCTTGTGTCTTTATAGTCTTTTTGCGATGAGTAACGAGGGTAAAAGGCCTGCTACTCAAGTCAACTGAAACGACCTCTTCACTTAAGAAGCGGGTTCCAAAGTGAAGGGCATGATCACGCATTTTCTTCATAAGATCGGGGCCCATAATGCTCGTTTCTCCAGGCCAATTTTCTACAGCAGTGGTAGTTATAAGTTGGCCTCCCGGCTCAGGTCCATCTAGGATTAAGGGTTCTAAGCCCGCTCGTGCTGCATATATGCCTGCGGAGAGGCCCGCTGGCCCCGAACCGAGAATAACGAGTTTTTCGCTCATAGATGCCTTAGGTTTCTATTTTGTAGTTAGTACTTTAATAACATGGTTTAGCGCCTTTTCTCTCATGCAGTATCTTTTAATAAGTTCTACCGAAAGGGGCCTTTCCTGTCCTTGGCTCTTATGCATCGGAATGGTAAAATAGAGAAACTCTTTCATACGTGGCCGCTTGAGTAGATTAAGGTAGGCACACACGTCATCATCCGCAACGGTTATCGATTCTTGATAGGCCAGAGCATCGATGATAATAGCCTCTTTGAGCTGTTTCTCAGCAAGTTGTTTTACCTTCTCTTTGAAATCAGATTGTGATTTATAGACCTGGTAATCAGGGTTATTCTGTACTGCTTGCAGTACCATACGCCGCTGCCGTTCCAATAAATTATTGGGTAACATAAAAAAATACTGTTTGCTAAGCAATTTAAAGACTGCTTCTATCATTTCACGGCGCAAGCTTATATCATGCCGGGTTGAAAAGACTTCCACCATTTTAGCGCGTAGCTCTTTATCATCCTGTAGACCGAATTGGTGGTTAAACAGATCGATATTGAAATAGGCGTGGGGGAGAAAATCTTTGATTTCGATAAGGAATGTGTAGTTCATATTAAAAGCAAGACTGATATACTCCTGAAGAAAAATACTGTTCGTTAGAAAGCTCTCCCCTTTTTTTTTGCCTAAGAAAAGTTCATGCAAATCTAAATCATCCTCATCTTCTGCAATACGGACCCATACATTACTCTTGTAATCTTTCATGAGCGCATTTTTATCCTGAGAAAGCAGGGAAATGTCGAAATTAACCCAGTCACCAAGTGAAATACCCTCGGAAG
>SDBV01012587.1_pt1 | contig 10828 bp, 11 predicted proteins | sample 2277081 | NCBI WGS metagenome assembly SDBV01 (sample SAMN10402039, study PRJNA504765) | marine sediment metagenome | isolation source: marine sediment core GS10_PC15, 223 cmbsf | place: Arctic Ocean: Southern Knipovich Ridge | collected 2010
TAAAGAAGAAGTTGAAAAAGAAATAAAAATTGATCGAAACGAGTTATTGCCTCAATGGAACTATAAAATTCTGTTTTAAATATTACAGAAAGAATACCAATTTATTTTTGCGCACTGACTAAGACCAAGGCGGCATGGAAAATTGAAATCCCCAAAGAGAATGATCTTGGGATATCAAGAGAAGAAATAAGAAATATTTATCACAATCCAAATCATTATACTGTGATGCATGTTGGCGATAATTCACATGCTGGTGCTAGAAGAGTAGAAGCCAAAATTCTAGTTGAGAACACCCATGCTCAAAGTAGATCTGCAATGAAAAAAATGATTCTTGAGATTATAAATAAATTCAAAAAAAGTGACTACCATAGAAATGATATTACTAGGGAACAGTACGAAAATCAAGAAGCTCAAGTTGTGTTCCTTTTTTTCTATAATAGCATTCAACAAGTTGATAGAGGCCTTTCTTTTTGTCGTGCAATTTGGAATCATAATGATTGCAGATATCCCCTTGATCCCTTTAAAGCTGATGAAATAGTTGATCAAGTTTCGATTAAATGGGATACCGAGTTTACTGATTTATCCGAATTCATAAGTAATAATGAACTCTCTAAAGGGGACTATCTTGAGAAGGCAAGTTTGGCATTTTCAAATGTGAATTCACTGTTTCTCGAAATGATGAAAGCCTTTCAGGCGTATGAGGAAACCGGAAATTTTAAATATTTACTTGAGTTCATATCTGCAAAAGAATCGGAATTTGATCTTTTAATGAACGGTCCTTTGGGAGATGGTTTTGCACCGTTGGAATGTGAAGATATTGATAGGCTAATCAAGGAATCCGAAGCTTTAATACATAACATTTGGATAGTTTCTTCAGATTTAAAAAGAGATGAAGGAAATGTCACTTACTTGATTAGAGATTATCTACAATTGGTATCTCCTAAAATAAAGTATTACGATTACGAATTAAAGAAGGTTAAATAGTGCTAGGAAAAACAAAAAAAGCTGGTAACAAATGCTAAAAATCCAGCTCTTCCGGATGTTCCGCAGGGCATCGGGAAGCCATGATAAACAGGATTTGCAATCCTGTACAGAGCACTATAACTGCTTATACATTGTTTGATCCTGAGTTATCATTGCTTCGACATGCGCTGCGCTAACATGTTGGGTCATCAGGGCAGAATTTCCTGCTTTGCCTCCTGCGTTTAAAAAAATATGTGTAGATTCGATACGAATTTGATTTTTTCACACCCTACTCCTTGATTTTTAGACCTATTTTGAGTGGGAAGGAGAAAATCAGCATAATACGGAACTGTAAATAAATTGCTGACATAAAAGAAATATGTGTACCCTTGTAAAAAGGTGCACATATATCGTAATATTTCCGGGTATGTGTACCTAAAGGTACACATACCGAATTGTTGTGCGCAATAATACCCAACATCGAAACAGAACTTATTTATGACAAAAAGTGAATTACAAGAAAAAATAGTTGCTCTGTACCTTAGGTTAAACGGATATCTTACAACAGGTTTAATAATCCATTCTTCTGAAGAAACTAAAGTAGACGGTGAAATAGATATTGTTGGTGTAAGGTTTTCAAATCATCAACAAGCGGATAGACTTATAAATTGTTCTGAAAATCTAGATATACCAGACAAATCAAATATTGATGTAATTATTGGAGAAGTAAAAGGGGGAAATAATCCACTGCAATTTAACGAGTCAATAAGAGAACACGAAGATAGACGATATAAGCTACTATCTTGGATTGGATTTCTAGATGATAAAGATATTGAAGAAATTAGTAAGGAATTAAAATCTAAAATTCAAACAAAGGAAGTAAATAGTTCTGAGAGTTTTGAATATATATCATATGAATCTAAGAATATGAAATTCTCAATTAGACCAATAATATTTGCTCCAGATAAACCAGTTCCAAGAAACAATCAAATTAAGTTCATTAATGGTCAAGAAATGATAGATTTTTGTTGGAAATGTTTCAGGCCTGAATTTCGAAGAGCATCATGTGAAACTGATTATTGGTCAATAAATAACTGGGGAGAACAATTTGAAACACTAGTTCAATATTTCAAGGCTGAAACTAAAACTGAACCTGGAACGATTAAAGAAATATATAAACACTTTGGATTGAATAATTAAAGCGCACAACATCGTGTATGCTGCCATGCGAGTCAGCGGCATCAAAGTTCTAGTAAAGTTGATTAAGTTAGGCCGCAATATTTGCTTATTGCTGCGCGAAACTATGTTTATCGCTTTTTGAGGCTTTATGCAAGTGGCTCGTGGGACAGGAACGCTGCTAAATGCTCTTGCGCTCTTGCGGCGTGACACGAAGGTAATCACAGTTTGCAAGCACTTTTGCTTTGAGCTCCGTTGGACACGAACTGAGATATTTGAATCTACGCAAATATTGCTAGTTTTATGATCGTAAGAAACGAAGTTGCACGGCACATACACCGGGCGTTGGCAACCATTTAAAAAACAGAAATATGAAACTAATTAGGTACATTTTATTTATTCCATTATGCTTTTTAGCACTTGGAATTGTTTATTGGGCATTTGGACTTTTATTGTCATGGTTTATAGGATTAAGTACATTTTGGTTAATCGTAGTCCTATTTTTATTCGGCGGTACATTGTGGGGTCTTTTTCAGGGACTTTCAGGGATGTTGACGAATTTAACAAGTAGAGTATCTCCAAATAGAGTTTTTAGTTTTTGGACAATCTTGATACTAAGTATTATTAATGGAATTTGGGCGATTTATAATTCATGGTCAATGGACATAAATTATAGCGGGAGAGTGATTTTTGGTGCAATTGTATTTTCAATTTTAGTTCTTGAATTGACTTTTGCTTTAATCTTAGGTTCTGCATCTGCAATGGAAGATGATTACTAAATGAAAAATACTGATAAAATAATTAAAGTCATTTTGGCTGTTCTATTTGTTGGGTGCCTCTTCGATATGCCATATGGTTATTTTCAATTAATTAGATTTCTTGGAATGGTTGGATTTGGAATTTTAGCATTTAATCAATATCAAAAAAATCAGGGATGGTTTTTAACTTGGTTGGTATCTGCATTCTTAATAAATCCAATCTTTAAAATATCGCTTGGTAGGGAAATTTGGAATGTTGTTGATGTAATTTGGGCGGTTTTATTAATAGCATCAATTTTCATAAAACCATTAAGTAAAAAAGCAGAATGAAAGCTCTGAAATGGATAGCAGTTCTTCCAGGCTCGTTACTCGCATTTATTTTGGCGAATTTTATTTGGCGACTTCTACATTCAATTACTGCATCAAGGTATATTGACCCAGATTCTTGGTTAAATATAATCTTCGTTGACATTATGAGTTCTGCAATTTCAGCGGCAGCATTTGTTTATGCAGGAGCATACATCGCTCCAAATCACAAAAAAGAAACAGCATTGATTTTAACAATTTTAATAAGCATGATTTCAGGAGCATCGCTTTTTATAGTAAATGTAATGACAGCGGAATACTTTTCAAACATTGGAATTGTTGCCGGAATTATTGGTGCAATTGTATGCTATTTTGAAATTCAGCGAACAGAAAAAGAGAAAGGATATGAATGAAAACGGTTGCCAACAAAAAATATAGTGCATTTGGCAGATAGTGCTAAAATTGAAGATGATATCAATAAATAAATATAGTAGTAAATTGGAAGATTGGAGTGTTGAAATGCCAAACGCACCATATTCAACCCGTTGTAGTGAATTTCATGAAAATCACTAAAGAATACATCCATAAACTTTATATATACTTCACTATTTTAACTGTAATAGTGGGTATTTTAATGATTCTTGTACCTATTGAAAATCTACCTCTTCAAGAGCAAATATTTAGTGCCCTATTCGTAAATATTGGTTATCACACTTTTTACCATGCATTTAACAAAGTGCCATTAATCCAATTGAATTGGCTTCCAGAAAATTCAATCTTGAAAAACCTAGTTAAAAAAGGATATGTTTTAATTTCCTATTTTATGATTGCTATAAGTATGTTCATGTCAGTTCTCCTAGTTTATGATTCAATTAACACTGAAGAATATTACAGAATAATAACCATACTAGTTCTCGTCGGAGCTTCTTTTGGAGCTATTAACTTGAACCTTGATCTAAAAAATAAATAATAACGCACTTCAATAATATGGATTCAAATTTAAGTGGATCCAGGGGACCCCACTAAATTTTTCCATTTGTTGAACCAACCAGCTCTTCCGGATGTTCCACAGGGCATCCGGAAGCCATGATAAACAGGATTTGCAATCCTGTACAAAGCACTATTACTGCGTATACATTGTTTGAAAAATACCGGGATCCTGAGTTATCATTGCTTCGACATGCGCTGCGCTAACATGTCGAACAGCATGTGGGTCATCAGGGCAGGATTTCCTGCTTCGCAGCTTACGTTTAAAAAATTATGTGTAGATTCGATACGAATTTGATTTTTTTTACACCCTACTCCTTGATTTTTAGACCTATTTTGAGCGGGAAGGAGAAAATCAGCATACTACGGAACTATATCTTGCATAAAATAAATACATGGCAGACATATAATAGAAATAAACCACACGTGTGGTTTAGCCAATTGTTGGGGTGCATTGGATGAGAGCACAGGAATAAGTAAATTTACTACATGATCGAATCAACACTTTTTTCCATAGGACACGGCAATAAAAAGATTGAGAGTTTCATTGGTGAACTTAAATCTTTCAACATACTATATCTTCTTGATATACGATCTAAGCCATATTCAAAGTGGAATCCACAGTTCAATCAAGCCCAACTTGAAATAGAACTGAAAAATCATGGAATTAAATACGTATTTGTAGGGGATTCATTGGGTGGATTACCTGATGATCGAAGTTGCTACGACAATGAAGGTAAGGTTGTTTATGATTGGATAATAGAGAAAGATTTCTTTAAGGCCGGAATGACCAGATTAACGGTAGCCAATGAGAAAAGAGTCAATCTTGCTATTATGTGTAGCGAGTCAAAGCCTGAAGAATGCCATAGAAGTAAATTGATTGGTCAGGAATTACTTAAAAATAAAATTTCCCTAAAACACATCATCTCCGATCATAGAATAAAATCTCAGCCAGAGGTAATGCTCGAACTAAACAAGGGCTTGCATACCGTTGATTTATTCGGAAATGAATTAAATCTGACCTCCCGAAAATCATATTGAAATGGAATTTTTTACTATTGGAGTTTATAATTCAAAGGAGCATGAGTACTTCAACAAGCTAACAGAAAATCGCATTGATACTTTTTGTGATATTAGACAAAGGAGAGGTGTTAGAGGCGCACAATATTCATTTGTAAATAGTAATCGGCTTCAAGCAAAATTGGGTGAACTTGATATAAAATATGGTCATGTTATTGATTTAGCACCAACCTCAGAAATAAGAGAACTTCAAAAAGAAGCAGATGCTCAGCAAGGCGAATTAAAACGAGATAGAAACAGATTGGGTAAGATATTTACCATAGCCTACAAAAATAAGGTTCTGAGCAATTTTGATTTTGACACATTCATCGAAAGTTTGGAGAATGTTGGTGCAAGTAGGGTCGTATTATTTTGTGTTGAAGAGAAACCAGAGGCATGCCACCGATCCATTGTGACGGATAAACTGGAAGGGATTGGCTATAAAATCACACATCTGTAATGGAAATACTAATCACCTCAAAAACACATAAAGGAAAAGTAGCTTGTGTTGGTGGACTTGTTCTTAATACTAATCGTTTTGTTCGCCTTTTAAATCCTGGCAATTGGGATCAATATGCAGATACTGCGTTTGAAATTGGAGAAATATGGGATATTGGCTTTCACGACAGAGAAGATATTGAACCTCCACATATTGAAGATATAATAATCCAATCTCAAAATTATGTTAGCGATGAGCCAAATATTTCTAACTACCTATCCTCATGTGGTATAACTATTTATTCTGGTGACCCATCTCAAATCTTTAATGGACGTCTCGGATGGAGTGGGTCAGGTGGTGGGTATATTGGCAACAGGGAGGATTTGCCTTCAAATAGTGTAGGGTTTTGGATTTCAGACAAAGACCTAGATTTGGAGGAAGACAATAAACACTATTTGTACTCATCGGCAAATCCATTTACGCAGGGAAAAAGATTTCCATACGTAGGCTTTGAACCAGCTGTAGACAAAATACCAGCAGGTACACTATTGCGTATTTCTCTGGCAAGATGGTGGAAACCTGAAGACTCTGATATAAACGAAAGATGCTATTTGCAACTTTCAGGATGGTATGGTCTATAACTAGAAAACGCCCCCCAACAAACGATATAGCACATGCCTCTATGTGGTTACTTGAAAATACAGTGTAAAACCGATACTTTAGTAGAAATTAAATAAGTTTGGAGGCACGTGCCATATCTTAGCGTTGCATGCCATCCAGAGATCCGAAGACCCACCGCACATTTTACACATTTGGTTTTTGCCATCGCACTATGCCACCCCTAAAAATCCAAAAGAGCTAAAATCTACCAACGCTCACGTGCTAATATCAGGCGAAACGGGTATATTGAAACAACTTTTAATGATTGATAAGAATTAATGATTATAAATAAACTTAAACCCAGAAAATCCCTCAACAAAGCCTTCTTGAAGGTTAAGCCAAATCGATCAGATATTGAGGTGTATAAAACGAACCTTATTCAATTAATCGATCAAACGAACGACACGGAATCGGAGGAATTTCATAAAAATCTGGTTTCTGACTTTTTAAAGCTTACTTATTATTCACCTGATTTTTTCATAAACACCAAAGGACGAAATGACCTTGTGATTCACAACGGAAAAGATGCTCAAACGTCTGTTGGAGTAATCATTGAAGCCAAGAAACCAACGAACAAAGCAGAGATGTTGAGAACGGACAAACTCAACACAAAAGCTTTTCAAGAATTGGTTTTGTACTATCTCAGAGAACGCATCACTGAGAAAAACCTTGAAATCAAGTATCTAATCGGGACGAACATCAACGAATGGTTTGTATTTGACGCCAAGGTATTTGAAAAGAACTTTGCCCAAAACAAAAAACTGGTCAGGCAATTCGAAGATTTTGAAGGGGATCGTTTAGCTGGGAAAACTACAGATTTCTTTTACAAAGAAATTGCTGAACCTTTCATCGAGCAACTGGACAACTCAATTGACTTCACTCACTTCGATTTAAGAGAATATGAAAAGCCATTAAGAAACGATGACAGTAAGGACCTGTCTGACGGCAAGGCAGGCGACAACAAACTCATCGCCCTTTTTAAATTACTTTCTCCTGAGCATTTACTCAAACTCCCTTTTGCTAACGACAGTAACTCGCTCGATAAGAAATTTTATAGCGAACTGTTGCACATCATTGGTTTAACAGAGACAAAAGATGGAGGAAAGAAAATCATCCAACGAAACAAAGCCGGAGAAAGAAACACAGGTTCGTTGCTTGAAAATGCGGTCATTCAATTGGACACGCTCGACAAAATTCACCGGCTAGAGAAACCCAGCCAATACGGTGAAACCATAGAGGAACGATTATTCAATGTCGGCCTGGAGCTTTCCATTACCTGGATCAATAGAATTCTGTTCTTGAAATTACTGGAAGCACAATTGATCGCTTACCATAAAGGCGATGAATCTTATTCGTTTTTGAATTTTAAGCTTATCAAAAATTACGATGATTTGAACAGCCTTTTCTTTCAGGTGCTGGCCAAAAAACATCACGAAAGAAATGAAGATGTTAAAGAGGCATTTGCGAAAGTTCCTTATCTCAACTCTTCGCTTTTTGAGCCTAATGAAATGGAGCATAGCACCATTTTGATTAGCAATCTTCGAGACGAAAAGAAGTTACCGATGCTCTCCAATACGGTGCTAAAAGACGAAAACGGAAAGAAAAGAACAGGAGAACTCAACGCTCTCGAATACTTCTTTGAGTTCTTAGAAGCTTACGATTTTAGCAGTGAAGGGGCGGAAGACATTCAAGAAGACAACAAAACCCTGATTAACGCTTCTGTTCTTGGTCTGATTTTCGAGAAAATCAATGGCTACAAAGACGGTTCGTTTTTTACCCCTGGTTTTATTACCATGTACATGTGCCGTGAAACCATTCGCAGGTCGGTGGTGCAGAAATTCAACGATACCAAAGGCTGGAACTGCAAGGACTTAGATGAGCTCTACGACAAGATTGAAGACCGGCAAGAAGCCAACGACATTGTCAATAGTCTAAAAGTTTGTGACCCTGCGGTGGGTTCCGGTCACTTTTTGGTTTCGGCCCTCAATGAAATGATTGCCATTAAGAACGACCTGAAAATTCTACAGGACCGGGACGGCAAACGTTTGAAAGAATACCAATTCGAGGTGGTGAATGATGAATTGGTAGTTACAGATGATGACGGAGAGCTTTTCGAGTATGTACGTACCAACAAAGAAGCACAACGCGTACAGGAATCTCTCTTTCACGAGAAGCAAAGCATTATTGAAAACTGCCTTTTTGGTGTGGATATTAACCCGAACTCAATCAAGATTTGTCGTTTGCGTTTGTGGATTGAGCTATTGAAAAATGCCTACTACAAAAACGAAACAGAACTCGAAACACTCCCCAACATCGACATCAACATTAAGTGTGGTAATTCCTTAATAAGCCGTTTTGATTTGGATGCAGACATCAAGGAAGCCTTAAAAAAGAGCAAGTGGACGATTGACAGCTACCGAATAGCTGTAGATTCTTACCGCAATGCTCAAAGCAAAGAAGAAAAGCATGAAATGGAACGCTTGATCAACGACATCAAAAGCGACTTCCGTTCTGAAATTTCAAAGAACGATCCGAAACTCAAACGCCATTACAAGCTCAGCGGTGAGCTTGCTAACATGACTACTCAAACCCGTCTTTTCGATATGAGTACGAAAGAGAAAAAGGACTGGAACAAAAAGGTTGAAAAACTCACCAAAGAAACTAAAAAATTGGAGGGTGATATTGAAGAAATCAAAAACAACAAGATCTATGAAAATGCTTTTGAATGGCGTTTTGAATTTCCTGAAGTGCTGAACGATGACGGGGATTTTATTGGGTTTGATGTGGTGATTGGGAATCCACCTTATGGTGTTAAACCCAATAAATCCGAACATGACTATTACAAAATTAACTTCACAGCTAATGATGATATATATACCAGATTTTTTGAGAAAGGTCTTACCATTCTTAGAACGAATTTTAGATTGAATTTCATCTCGCCTATTTTTTGGTTAAATGGTGATAATTACAAATTTACTAGAGCTGTTTTCAAAGACATGTGCAATTTTAGTCTTGGGGTAGTACTACCATATGATGTGTTTGAAGATGCCTATGTGGATACGGGAATTTTTGAATTTGTGAAAGGAAAATTGAATTCACCTGCAAAAATTCATGAATTCAATTTGAGGGATAAGGTCAATTTTGAAATTATTCAAAATATTGGGTTTCATTCTTTGGAAATAGCGGACTGGCAATTAAATGATGATCTATCAATTGTAATAAATCCGTTTTGGAGAATATTAAAGTCAAAAATATATTCTCATCAATGTATTGGTGAGCTGACTAATTCATTTAGGGGCATTCTTGCCAGTAAAGAGGAATATTCGGATTCCGATAAAGGGGCCCAATATGTAAAAGTATTTACGGATTCTTTTAACCGATATACTACACCTTTCGAAAACTTGAAATATGTGAATTATTCAAAAATCAAAGAAGGGCCAAAGCAACCAGAGGCATTTGATGGGAAGAAAATTTTTGTTAGGAGAATCGTGAATCGACAATTAAGAATAATGGCTACCATCACTCAGTCCTCTTTTGCGGTTAAGAAGGATATTTACCTCTTTTTTCCAATCGATGAAAGTATCATATATTCTGTTGCAGCAGTTATCAACTCTAAACTAATATCATTTTTATTAACTAAAGGTTCTTCTTCTGCAAGAAAAGATGATTTTACACAAATAACATTAAGTGATATAAGAAAAATAGGTATACCATCAATTTCAGATAAGGTTAGTAAATCTCTAGAAGAATATGTCACCCGAATCCTCGACCACAAAAAAGCAGATCCCGAGGCAGATACATCGGCTATGGAGGCGGAGATAGATCGGTTGGTGTATGAGCTGTATGGCTTAACGGAGGAGGAGATAAAGATTGTTGAGGAAAGTGTAAAATAAGAATTTGGTTTTGGGACCTGTAAACGTAATTGAACCAGAATAAAAGGCTATAACAATCGGTATGACATCATTATTGTGCTGTCGGATATTTCTATCCGACATATAATCGGAGACAGGAAGAAATAGGGCAGGGATGGAAATTGCCAGGTGGAAACACCTGACAGCATGAAACGAGCGATGAGTTATGAGATGCGAGCTAAGAGCTATGAACTATGAGATACGAGCTAAGAGCTAAAAGCTTAAAGGTAAAAGCGGAAAGGTTCATTGTGCTGTCGGAAATTTCTATCCGACAAATAATCGGAGACAGCAAGAAATAGGGGGGGGTTCGACTCTCTGAAGAGAAATCTAAAATCACACATATCAATGAAGGTTTTGATTTCTTGTCGCAGAATATCCGAAAATACAAGGGTAAACTGCTGATACATCCATCCAAAGATGCTGTCCAGTCTTTTAAAGACAAGTTAAAACTAAAGTTCAGGAAACTCAGGGGTATCCCTGCTCATGCGTTAATCCGGCTTCTGAACCCTATAATCAGGGGGTGGTCGAATTACCATAAAGGGATATGTGCAAAAGGTACGTTCTACAAA